>Ga0213864_10000027_pt1 | contig 60001 bp, 55 predicted proteins | sample PICome_5_FD_160078 | JGI IMG/M metagenome (GOLD analysis project Ga0213864, IMG submission 160078) | Coastal seawater microbial communities near Pivers Island, North Carolina, United States - PICO247 | ecosystem: Environmental > Aquatic > Marine > Coastal | place: USA: North Carolina... | reverse complement strand
CTTATGTCAAGCGGTAACATCACACAAACAGTTGCTCTTGACATGTATACATTTGGTGTTCTAGATACTGTTTACTCTAGCGGCTTGCAATTCCTGACAAGCGGTATGATACCTTGGGAGTCAAGCGGAACATGCCTATTGCTAACTTCTGGTAATTTCCCAGCAAATGAGATATTCCCATTACTGACTAAAAATTCAGAGTTTGTTAGTAATACTGATGGTGTAACATCTTATGGAAGTATAGACTATGAACAGTTTGTAGTAGGTAATGGAAACTTAGGGTTTTATCTTGTAACATCTGGTTCAGAGCCTCCAGTAATAACCCCTATGTCCGGTCAGTTTAAAATGCTTACCGAGGGATGGCTTCCTTCTACCGGCAACTTGCCACTATCTATTGCTAATAATCAATTAGAATTACGAAATAACCAAAACATAGGACTATTTACATTTAGTCATTCTGGAACATTAGTTGACGGCGCTATTCAAGATTCTATGCCGATGTTCTTGTTGCAGGTGACGGAGAAAGAAAGAACAGATCCAAGTAACGCCACCTTGACGATCTCTACGATAGGTAGAGCCGATGTGCTTGGTAGATATAGAGACGGAACCCTACCGATGTCGTTAAAGGTTGGCGATGCGGATCAGATATCTTCTGGCTCTATGCCTTTAATGTTAGACGCTTTGCCGGAACCTGTAGAGCTAACTAGACAGTTGGATTTGTTCTTGGGTAATTACGGCGTTAAAGACACCGCATCTGACAGTGTTGCTGGATCTTACTATGTATTCTGGGATGGTCAAAATTATGGAACGTCTACAGAAATAGACGACGAAAGCTTTTTCTTACTACCTGCTAATGATGAGATTAGAGGTGTAGATTTATTTGGCTACGGGGATTGTGATAGTGATAGTCCAGATAAAGCCTTTGACAAAGAGATCGTGTCTGACGACGTTGTATGGAGAGCTGCTGAGTGTAACGATGGAGGTATATTTAGAGCTACAGAAACTTACACTAACGCTGAAGCTGGATATCAAGACGAATATTATGGCATCAGGAAATACACAGGCTTGAAGCCCGGAAGACCATATAATGTTTCTATGTATGTAAAAACTGGCGACACGACTCCAATTCCAGTTCCTTACAAGTGGGAAGAGTGGGAGTATGGTATATGCGGACCCGGAACTATTGGCGATCAAGATCAACAAACCTTAAACTTTTCTGGCGTTAAACTAATTGGAGATTATCCATTCTTGAGTGGTGACGCTTCAGTTACTTCTCAGTTTCAAATAGATTCTGGAAGACAAGAGGGCGACAAGTACGGAAAAGCTGTCTGTGTCAAAGAAGACTTAATGGCAGTTAGCGCGCCATTCCACAAAATAGCTGATGGAGATGGAGACCTTATAGATGACGCTGGAGCTATTTTCCTCTACAGAAGACAAGATGATACCGCAGGAAGAAAAGCAGACTGGCACCTAGAAGAAAAACTTATGCTTCCAGAAAGTTTTAGAAGAGACTATGTTGTTAGAGAAATCGGCACGTTGATTAACTTTGGCGACTTCTCAATCGGTGGTAAAAAGTGGGCCATTGGTCAAGAGGGTAGAGAGTTTGGTCACTCCGTAGACATCGCCAAGAGTGGAGAAAAAGAAACCATAGTAGTTGGCGCTCCGGGAGCTAAGTGGACTAGACAGTTCCCAGAAATTGTCACATCTGGAATACCAGTTCTTATGACTGTGTTTACAGATAAATTTGAATTTAATCTTGATAAAATGGCTGGGATTAGAAACGCAGCGGCTAAGTATAATATTCTATATAAATACTTTGCAAAACCTTGGGGTGTAGATCCTGATATCTGGCAGCCAGAAATTGATTTGCAGCTTTTGATCTGTCAAATTTACAATAGCGATGAAATTGACGATCTTCCATTTGTACCAAACGGTAGAGACAATCGTGGTAGAGCGCCGTCATGGTTCAATCACGTCTATATCAACGATCTAACGGATGGATTACGACCCGATGACGATCTAGTTGCAGAAGGTCTAGAAAAAATTAAAGATAAATTCTTTGAAATATTCCCTTATACTGACACTATTTATAGTGGTATTCCTCCGATTGTCGGTATCTTTGGTGATGATACGTTCTCTACAAACAATAAAGCGTCCTACAAAGAAATACTAGATGAATTTGTAGATTTCTACGAAGATTATTCTGTTGCTAGTGGCGTTGCTAATCTTGAAACAGACACAGCTAGAACTGGCTACGTAAATAAGATTTTTAGTGATAGCTTCCAGTGGGATGCTGCTTCTGTGAACCTAATTGAAAATACCATGTCTACTGGTAATCTCATATCTAAAGGTTATCTAAATTATATTACAACTGCGGTTGGTCAAGAATATGCCAGAGACGATTCCGAACAATTCCAAATCCCACCAGATTCTGGCGGTAGAGTTTACATATTCGAGAAAGAGTCTGGATCTTGGAACTTCGTACAAGAATTTATTTCTCCTGCTGAAAGTTTTGAAGATGGTGACGGAGATTATTTGCTCTATCAACAAAACGATCCAGACGATAGATATGGACACGCCGTTTCTATCAGTGAAAATGGTGAGATTATTTCTGTTGGCGCACCTTACTCTGCTGAAGCGTGTCAGATTTATGAAAGAAGCGCAACGGCCAATAACACAATGTACAATGTATTGTATGATTGGTTGACAGAGACTCATGATATATATGGAAATGATCTACAGTCACATATTGATAGATATAATCTTTTGATAACCGCTTCTGGCAAAAGAGAAGTAGCTGAATCTGTTTACTACGATCTAAGCAAAGAAAACAAATTCTTACTGAGAAAAAATAAGAATATTAATCTATATGAAAAAATATTTAAGTATGACTATACGGATATTAAGTACACAGGAACTTGGGGCTTTATAGCCGAAGAGTTTGCTGGGACTTCAAGGCTTGGCTACAGCACCGCCGTTAGCGAAGACGGAAAAACCGTTGCGTTCGGCGCACCTACAGACTCCTTCAACGAATTTGACGACCTGAACGTTTGGTACGGTGGTGTAACAAACAGATCCTTCTACCCAGAAAATAACACTTGGGCATCTTACACAAACGCAGGTGCCGTTAGAGTGTTTGAGTCTAGAACGTTCCATCCACACAACAAAGTGGTTGAATTCTATAAATTTGGAAATCTAGACAGATCTACTCATAGAGATTTGCCGGGAATGTCTGATTACTACGAACAGTTAGCTGGTTTACACAATGCTGACGGACATCCATTTGAAAGAACGGATTTTGCTGATATTGAAATTCCAACGGACGCTGGATTGGCCTATATTATTACTCCAGAAATTGATGCCGCTAGTGATGAGATTATAGATAACATTAAGTCTTGGTTGGCTCTCGGTGACAGAACTTTAGTCTTAGTTGGAAACGACCCAGTTTGGAAAGAAAACAGGCTTTACCAAGAGTCTAATGAAATCATAAACAAGATTTTAAAGAAACTTGGCTGTAGAATGAGAATCGTTCCAGCTAGAAGTAGGGAAGAATCCCTATATCAAGGTGTCCCAGCTGATCAAGTCTTAGAACGTAAATATAACGTAACGCCAGCGCACCTTCCTCAATACGTGCATAATTCTGATGCCATTAGAGAAAACATGTACGCTAGTGGTGTTGCGGATATTAGAATTGATCTATCTGATCTTGGTCTTGAAGATCTAAAGATTTACTCACCTTGCGACCCTAAAAAATATGACAGATGTATACCACCTATTGAGCATATGGGCGACCTAAGATCTGAGTGGGAAGCGGAGTGCGCAACAAAAGTTGAATATTATGAGAACTGGGCGTTCCATTTCGACACTGAGAATCCGGGACAACAATGCGATTTCTACCCAGAAATTGTTAAACCATATGTTGTTAGACCGGATGAAGAAATTACTCCTGTTTTGACGGCAGCGGAATACGCACCACAGAAGTCTAGAATCATTCCAGCGGCATCTGGAGAAGATGAGAAATGCACAACATCTTTATCTGGTATTATCACGGAGACATTTACAAGTTCTTGGATAAGCTACAAGTTCGCACAAGATCATGTTGGAGACGTTGTATTTAATATACAAGACTTGAACAATAATATTAATGGCGTGTTTGACGACTTCACGAAAACCGGCTTTGCTAACCCAACCCTAGAAAATGGTAGAGACGGGTTCTTGCAGGGTGTTGGTACTGACTACGCTGGAGAGTCTAAGAAAGAGAAGAGAATTATAAATCCAGATAGTCCATTCATATCTGAAGAAAAGTTTTCGGAAGAAGAAACATCTTTGGTTTACTTGATTGCATCTTTGGTTCCAGAAAACGCTTGGAGTATGGGCCTGAGTCCAGAACAAGCAAAAGAACCTCGAAATAAAGACCAGAACATTGTATTCTACAATAACTTGGTTATGCCATCCTGTAACGAGAGAGCTAAGATATATCAGCTTGGTGGTTGGACTGGTAGAACATCGTTCAAAGATGCTTTCTCAGATTCAGTTTTAAAAAGAGCTTTAGAAAATCAAGGACACGTAGTAACAACGAACGTGGAGATTGAAGAAGATACAATCATTCCAGAAAATGTTAGTTTGCTATGGATAGCTAACCCTGTTGAAGAAATGCCAGATAATATAGTTGGCGTTATTAAAAAATGGCTAAGTCTTGGAGACAAGAAAATAGTCATGACTTACGACAGAAAGCAAAGTTCTGCTCATGCAATTTCTCTCACATGCGATAAACTTGGATTAAAAACTAAACCTTATCACGTAGAAAGCGAAGGTAAGTATTACGTTCAGTTTACTGAGGTTGTTAAAGATTCCAATCTTACAGATTGTTGTCCAATTAGTGACGGTTTACCAGAAGAAGATAGACCACAAATTCTAAACAAAGAAAATGACGTAATAAAAGGTTGTCCAGAAGGATACACTTGGGTTGGATCTACAATTAATAAGCCAACAAAAATTGATAAACTTTCAATGATTCCTGAAGCCGCTAGCCCGATAAGTCTTGACCTAAATGAGTTTGATCCATTTGGTGACGGGTATAACGAATACGCTTATATACCAATTAACGTACATGAAGATAGCTCTAAGGTTGTTACGTTTAATGATCCTATCTACGAAACATTCTGGTCAACTCCAGATACTTTATGGAGAATAGATGGTCAATCTAATATAACATTCCCAGCTATAGCAAACTCTGGCTACAGAATCTTTGTCAAATGGGTATCAGAAAGTGACCAAGAAAAGTATAGAATATCTATGGACTTGGATACTAGCACTGCGATCCCATCTCCAGAGCCAGATGGAGAAAGTTCTTTCGCTGGTGAAGCTGCTAGTAAGTATCTTGAAAAAACAAATACCTTCGCCCCAAGTCAAACTTTCTTTGATGTTAGGGTGAAAGATGGTAAAGAGTCAATATCATTCTCCCTTGATACAAATGAATGGAGGGTAATTAAGAATGAGGATCTAAACGGCGCTTTACCTTTTACCCCAAGAGTATTAGCTGTCTCTGGTTATCTTCTGCCGATAGAAGAAGAGCTAATTACTAATACCAGAAAAAGAGAAAAGAAGATTTACATTACTGAATGTTCTGGTGTACCTTGGTCAACTCCCGAAAGAATTATTGAAGTACCACCGAAATTTAGACCTATTTCAACTAATCATGTTAAGTATTGCAACCCTAATGCTGACATATGCGATGAATTAAGTCAAGATTTAGATGTTGAAGATGGTCCAGTTATTGTTGCTGACGAGCTTGAACATTTCACCAATTTCGACGTTGGTGCTAGAAGATCAAGAATTGTTCTGATTACAGACTCTTCAATGGTTCAAGGATTTAACTATCAATACAGAAGCAAGTTTGAAGACCCAAATGTTAGACTGATTAGAAGTCTTTATCCTGCAACACCTGAGAACATTCTTAGTTACTCTGATCGAGAGCAACCATCAGCTAAGGGTACTTTGTTTGAATTTAAGCAAAAGTTGCGCGCGCCAGAAAAAGGAAGTCCAGCTAAGTTCTTCGCCGCTTCAGGTAATCAGTACTTAGTAGACAGGTTTGGATTAAATGGAAATGCGGGCCAATTAGATCTCTACACGGATCAAGAAGATACATATGTCTTAAACGATGTCTATAGAAGATTTACACCTAAAGAAGCTGCTAAGATCAAGCAAGAGATTGAAAAATTTGGTGAAGATGTCATGACTGAATTTGGAACTTATCCAAGATTCAGTGGTAACTTCTACAATCCAGAAAAGGGCGACATTGATCATTATGTAGACACAAATATCAAGGGTGGTATTTCTAAATTCATGGAGCAAAAAGGCTATGACTATATTGACTTTGAAGCTCTTGAATCTGGCTATGTTGGAGATTTATTTGGTTGGTCTCTAGATATTCATGAAAACAAGCTAGTAGTTGGTACTCCATTCAACGCCTTCAATGATTCAGATGTGGTAACTTGGTCGGGAGTGTCTGACTCTTACGATCAAAATAACCTTGATTCTACACTGAAGTTAAGCGGCAGAGGTGGAGCTGGAGCAGTATTCTACTACGAAAGAACCGGAAGGGGTACTAACGCTGTGTCACAATTCCTACCTTGGGAATTTAAGCAGAAAATAAAACCTACAGAAAGTTTAAACATTGGTATAGATGACGCAACTAGCGGTGACGTTACAGCTATTAAAGGCAATCATGGATTGTCTGATGATTTTGCTCTTAATCACGCCTATAGAGGTGACATGTTTGGACATTCTGTTTCCATTGATTCTGACTTTTTGATAGTTGGCGCTCCTTGTCATGATTTTGAGATTGTTCATGAGCATATCTATAGCGGAACTTCAGCTTTCTTGAGAAAAGAATTTACTTCGTCATTTGAGATTCCTGATCATAAATTCTATGACCTTGGTCCTTCTGGAACAAGAGTTGACACATTTGATAACCAAAGCGGCACAATGGTTCTTAACCACGGCGCTGCTTACACCTTTAAGCATTTGAATCAAAATATCTTAAACCAATCTAAGAATTGGGAGTTTGCTCAAAAAATTGTATCTCAGGGATATGAACAAAGAAAACAAGGGTCTCCGACCAGTAGTGGCACTGAGAATGATTTCTTTGGATATGCAGTTGCGATTGACAGAGCTAAACGTGGCGACAGCGATTACACATCTGTTGTGGGTGCTATTAACCACCAGTTCCCAACCAGCGGAAACCATATTTCTTCTGCTGCTTCTGGAGCGGGTGCGGCATACACTTATGACGCGATGTTAAGAAAACAGCCTAATAATATTCCAAATCCGGGTAGTTATATCTCCCCTAGATTATACGGATTGCAGGTTGGCGAAGAGCAGGATATTTTATCCGGCGTATTCTATCAGAATGAAACTGGTCCTTCTGTTACCTACAGAGTTAGCGGGATTATCTACGCAAATATGGACGGAGAGTTATTCTTAGAGGTGTCTGGATACGATCCTTCTGACCAAGGTTTTGTTGGACAAAGACCTTATATCCACTCGGCTATTGGTGAATTATTATCTGGAACGGAGGATGAAAATACACTCAGACTTATTACCGCAGGAAAACCTGTTGAAGCTAGCGCAATTATGCCCGTCTCAATTCTTGGGGCAGACAGTGCAATCGTGTATAATAGTATAGGATTTGTTACAGAAAACGCATATTCAGCAAGTGGTAATTTGTTCCAATTATTAGGTTCTGGTCATGGATTCTCCAGTGGCGTTATGGGCTTTTTAACTGAAGGTCACGATTTAGATATGAATGAGCAACTAAAACTAAGGATAAGGGGTAAATAATGCCTGTTAGAGTTAGCTACAATAATTCAGATAATTGTACGCTGAGACCATCTCCAGTGTACACTATATCTACAAACATTCAGAAAGACGGGGCTGGAAAAGCTTACGGCGTTACCTATTCAATCACTCTTCAGGGGACTTTAATCTCTGATAGAGGTACGCCATATGCTAGAGATGAAGCGTATGAAATTGACGGAAAGATTAGGTTTTTACCTCCAGATATAGACCAAGAAGATCCTGTTTTTGTTGGTCCTTACGGCGCTTTCGATAATAATATTAGTCATTATGACGGTGCGCCAAATGGTGGTAGGCCACCCGTTCAGTTTGTTGAGAAGCAGGCGGAATATCAAGCCATTCAATTCAAACAAAAGGCTCTACGCGCCTTGTTTCATAGAGATGGTCAGAGACTAGAAATTACAGACTGGGACGACGATGCGGCTAGTATAGTTTGTTATCCAAGGGTCACTTCTATAGATTTTGAAGATGACACATATTATATTAATAGATGTAAGTATACGATAACATTAGAAGCAGATATTCTTCTTGATCAATATAATAAAGTTGATCACGAAGGACTACACGCCGCTTTTTTGAAGCATGAGTCTACAGATTTAATAAGAGCAAGTGGTACAAGCAGGTTTGCGGACGCAACCAAAGGCGAACTACCGGTAACAGAAGTTCAAGCAAGTAGAATTACAGAATCTCAGTTAATTGATGATTATAATGGTTTATTTTTACAGCAGTGTACAGAAAGCTGGTCTATAGAAGTAGATGAACAACAATCAGAAAAAGTTAGTACGTATGAACCTTACGCATTTTTACCTAGAACTTACAGAATTACTCATAATCTATCTGCAACCGGAAAAACGCACTACGGACCAGATGGAGAACAAAAGGCTTGGGAGCAAGCAAAGAAATATGTTCAAGCTAAACAAGTAGATGATCCATTTACTGGACTTAAAGAAAACTACCGAAACATTCCTAGTACGATAGGTAGCGGGTGTTTAAATCTAATCGAACAGTATCAAGGTTATAATCACGTCAGAACCGAACAGTGCAGCGAACATGATGGAACTTACAGTTGCACAGAGACTTGGATTGTTGCGAGTGGGACCGCATTGGAAACATTCAATTTAAATATTACGTCGTCTATTGACGCCCCGTTTGTAAGTGTAAACTTAGACGGTCAGATTAAAGGCTTGTCACAAATAACCCCAAGTGGATACGGCTATGCACCAACAGATGATTATCCATACCAAGCAGACAATCCGCTATTAGAACACACCGCATATCACAACGCAATTAAAAAATACAACGAAATATCAAACAATGGTCAATTTGGATTAGGTTGCGATGTATTTAAACGAGTAAACAATGCCGTTGCCGTTCAGTTAAATTCTCAGCCTAAGTCTATAACCATTGGTTCTAACCAACAGACCGGAGACTTAAACTACAGTCTTCAGTTTGACAATAGACCAACCAATATCATCTCTGGCGTGTTAAATGAGCAGATTACGGTTAACGATACTCATCCCGGAGATGTCTTCGCAACTATTCCGGTTATCGGTAGACAAACCGGCCCAGTTTTACAATACATGGGAAATAGAACAGAATACAAAAGAGATGTATCTATCAATCTTACATTGGATTATACCAAGGTTCCTTATGGGAGCAGTAGAAATCCACTGTTATTGAAAAAACCAAGTGTGGTTCAACCAATGGCAGGACAGCTTCACGAACTATTAACAGAGCTTAGTCCAGCGAATGAGCCGGGAGTTAGAAAATATTTTTGCGCACCCCCGTCAGAAACTTGGAATCCAAAAAATGGTCAATATAGTTTTAATCTTTCTTGGACATACGAGTTAGATAAATGAAGCAATATACAAGATCTAGCGGTGTAGATGAGGATGGCGTACAGTACTACTACTTAGCGTCAGGAGATAAAGTTATTTCTAGCGGCCAGTTTTTGCCCTCTGGAGATTCTAACTTTTTCGACTTTGCACAAGATTTTAGTTACAATGATGGATCTGGTATAAATTATAAATTTCCTGATCCAAGTGATTTTCCATTTGAAACTTCGGGAACGCTTCAAACAAGTGGTCCTGATGATTACTCATTTGACGAGACTAGAGAATCTGGAATATTTCATTACGACAATGAAAAAGGTAACTTCTCTAACGCGCATCATGTTTGGGCTGGATCAAAAAGACCCGGAGGAATAGGAAAAGAAAGACAAGACTGGTCAATATCTGGTCAGTTTTTTGGTCCCGGAGTCTTAGAGAATGATGATATTGGAAATTTTAATCCAATGATATACTATTCTCCAGATGAGACTATGTTTATCAATAATGAAAAAGGAAAGTATCTTAGGGGTGTTTATATTAATTATCTTTCTGATTATGGCAATCAGGCAACAAATCCAGTAACGAATACATTCGGATTAGGCTTTATCCCTCAGAGTCCTTATTACAAGAAAAAATAGGAAAAAGGAATGGCAGATTTAACACAAGATCATTACTCCGTAGTTAGCACAACGGGCGTATTAGGTTCTACTTGGCCTTCTGGAACGACTTATGAAGGTCAGATTGATCCAGTTTTAACGGCTGGTTTTCAAGGTAAAATATCCGCTGCTGGATGGACCAAGGGCAACGAAGGTTTTCAACAGCAAACATTTCTCGGTGCCAGTATATCTAGTTTTAATATTAGCGCTGGATTTGGGGATACCACTACGACCCTTGATGTACAGCTTGTTCACGATGAATATAACTTAGCTGATGGCACTTTTCTTGGTTCTGGCGATGACGTTTATCATAGTGGACAGGGCGATCAATTCAATCCGCCAATAGTTGGTGCGCCAGTGTTCTTTAAGTTTGGAAAGAATTATGCTACTGTAGATCAGGCTTGGAGAAAGACTTACTACAATACATATGGAGATTTTGATTTACCGAATATAGTAACTAAAACAGAAACAGCAGAAGGTGGGCTTAAAGAACTAAAAGAAAATCAGTATGTTGTTATTGATCCAGCAGATCCAAACGCCCCCGTCTTAAACGACCAAGACGTATACGAAGAAAAAGATGAATATACTATTATAGACAAGAGTAGTTTTTCTCCAGATAAATATAGTGACGGGAAATATAAAGGCGCTAGAGCGGCTGATCTTTTTGCAGATAAAACTAGAGGTTGGGATCACTTTGTATTTGGCGGTATTCTTAGCAGTGTTAATCATTCCAAAGGAACCTCTAATACATTTCGCGTTTCAGTAGCAGACCCAAGAGAAATTCTAAGTAACGTCACCTTGATTCTCAATGATTATCAAGAAACGACCTTTAATAATAAAAATATGATTAATGTGTACGGATTTCTTGAGTATGACCCATCTGAAACGCTTCAGAACTCACTTTTTGGTATTACAAATATTAGGTATTTAGATAGAACAAAATTATACAGAGATGACAGACCGTTTCTACCACCCGACAGCAATCAGAAGAACCCACTATTTGGTGTTCTTGGTGGAATTAAGTATGACAAGTTTGACGTTGAAGAAAAGAATGGTTTTATATTTGCTGGAGACGCTAATCCAAATAGAGTTCCAGAAGATGGTAGTTTTCTTTCTTCTTTATTTAGCGGTAATAACGCTCATGTTTTTGCTTCTGGTATAGATATGCACCGCTTTACGCCGCCTGTTATCACTACGCCAGATGATATAAATATACCAGATCCACCTCCATACCTATCAAGCCCAGCTTGGTTTCCTATCACTGGTCAGGGTTTCTCTAGAAGATGCGAACAAGGCATACCATTCTACAGGGTTTATCAAGCGCTAGAAGCTTTGTTTTCTTATAATGGTATTCTACCAGATGAATATGAAAACGCTGGTTTTGGCGGTCCTATAGACTTCAGGGGATATAAATACGTTGTTGATCTTAGCGGTTTACCGGTAGATAAAATTCCGGTAGGTTATTTTCTAGAATATAATCAGATGGATTTACTCTCTTTTATAAAAGAAGTAACAGAAGCAATCAGTCATGATTATTACATTTCATTATTGCCGATTATAGACTCTAGATCAACTAGATTTCTATATAATTATAACCAGAAGAAAATGAGGCAAGGTAAGTACTCCGAAGTTATAACTGGTATAATTAGAGTTGATGCTGTTGACAAAACAAAGCAACCGAACTATGGGGCCGTTAAAGACTATATTGATTCCTTAGAGAAAAGAGGTGTTCTGCTAGAAAACCAAAATATCGGGTTTAATCTATCTAATGAAACTACTGACAGATTCATAGCTGGCGCACAGAAAGTTGACATGGTTGCTTTCTCGGCAAATAAAGATAGAGGGAAAAATGAATTTTTAAAATATAAGTCCGGTAAGAGTAACGGATATCTCAAAGCTATGTCTGAGCAGTGGAGTCTTGAGACATCTTTAAAGCAGCAGATACTACCATTCTACGGACTTCTTGGTAAAAATGCCGTTACAATTCCTGTTGGATTTGGTTCTTATCAACAGATTATGCTAGACGCTACTGGTTTAGATGCTATTGGAGTAGGTAATTATTATGTAGCAACAGAAGCGGAGCTAAGAGCGGTCTCAATATCGTATGATGCATGGAGACAGTTTTTAAAGTTCTATAGTGAAAGATACATAGAAATTGATGAAAGTCCTTATGACGGGCAGAGAATGTATGCTTCACTGGAAGATATTCTTTTTCAGTCTTCTGATCAGTATTCTTTCGAGAAGCAGGTTGGAGACAATCCTAGAGTTTCTGTTATTGTGCCAAGATGTGTTTTCAATTCTGATAAACCTTACATGAATGACGAAGGCTTACCGGCATCTCCATGCTCTCCTCCTTACGGGTATCCACTATACTACAAAAGACTACAAGCGCTTGGTGTTGAAGGTGGTGGATATGTAGACATTGCTAAAACTTTTCAAAGTTTGGCTTCTAGAAGAAACAAGTTAAAAGCAGAAGTAGATAATGACCCATTGACCGTATATAGAAAAGACCTAGAAGAAAATTTTGGTGGAGATTATGATAAGCTAAAGAAAAAATTATTAGCAGACATAAGAAGAAAGTACGGTCTATCTGGAGGTGGCGAGAATCTTAGTGATATGGTTAATTCTGATTCCGGCTTTTCCGATAAACCTAGAACCATAAAAGAGGCAATCAGAAAAGAGATCATAAATGTAGGGGCTATTATAACTGATCTTAAAAATAGTCAGTCCGACCCCAAAAGAGCGCAGGTAAATGCTATCGACGATTGGCGCAGTAGAAATGTTACGTCATTTACTGAGGCTAAAGTTAAGTCACTTGCGGCTATGAAAAATGCTCAAAAGGTTTACAATTTTCTTAAAAAAGCGGCAGACAACTTAGGCAAGAGATTCTTGGTAAAAATACCAAAGAAATCTAATCTAAATTACAAGATGTTCATTAGTCCAAAGGGGCTGGTTGCTGGTAATGGGTCTTATGTAGATTCTGGACCTTTTGGTTTTTCTCCAGTAAAAACTGGCGCTAGTTGGTTTAAATTCCTAAAAGATTACGGCGGACAGGTTCCAGATATTCACGAAATGGACACTGAAATATATCATCATTATCTTGATGAGATTTCGCCAAAAGAATTGATGAAATTTAGATATAGAGACGGCGCATTAAGATGTAGCTACAACTTGTTCGACAATTTCTGGGAATATAATTATAAACCAGAACCTCAAGGCGGCTTCTTTGACTGGGATCTACATGTCTCTAGTTCTTCTTACACGGACTTAGGATTATGTCCAAAAGAACCATCGAAGTTTGTTACAGGCGGCAGAATATCTCCTTTTGTTAGAGTTGATAATAGTCAGTTTTACAACTTTGAGAAAATTCCATCTGAAGACATTATACAGGAAATTCAAACCCCTAAAGGGAGAGTTCCTGACTTTATTAACGAAACAGACAATCTTGGAGAATATGACCTCTTAAACTTATATCCTCCTGATCAAGCTGCTCAGATTCAAAAAGACAAGAAACCGGCTGTTGCATTTATCAAATGTGAAGTTGAAGAAAAACTATATATGCCTCCTCAGATTGTTGTAGAAAAGGGCTTAAATAACGCTGGCATTAAAGTGTTTGGAGAAGATTATATTTGGCCTGAAAATTTCAATGGTTTCGATATGAAGCAAGAGCAAGAAATGAAGGTTGAACTTAAAGCTCCTATACTTAACGTATTTCATCCCGGATGTAGACAGTTTTATGATTTCTCTAAAGCTCCAGCGGAATATAATCCAGATTTATTTAAACCAGCTCGCAAAAGTGATATTCAGAATTGGAGAGATAAGCAGGGTGGTTATAAGGGCAAAAAATTAAAGTCTATGTATGACTTTAAAAGATATGACTTCTACGACAAACTTGGAAACCCATTACCGAAAGTTGGTTATACTTTTGGAGATGCTCCTAATAATATCTTAACAGAAGACAAATATTTAGGATCTGATCATGTTTACGCTTTGATTACTCTTCCGGGTGCTATATCTACAAACGTAGACGCTTTTTATCTTGAAAATGCAAAGGGTCAAAATTCTCCTATTTTCACAGCTAGCTTTTTACATAAAGACACTGTTAAATACGTACCTTCATTGATGTCTCCTCCTCCAGCTACGTTCATAAGCGAAGTTAATAAAATTAAATTAAGAGTTGGAGAAAAACCGCAAAATGCATTTGGTCTAGCTAACCCAGAAATGAAGATGGCTAGTCAAGCGCCGTCTCCGGTTTATCCAGATTTGGTTGTTCTACCTATGATGTCTATGGAAAGAACATACGGACCTTGGATATCTGCTGGATCAATTAGTGGCGATAGCGACACTGGGTTTACGGGAGGATTCCCAAACATTGGCGGTAAAGTAGAATTTATTAAAGACGAAGGTTTGGCACCTTGGAATTACGGCGGATATGAAGAACTTAACACTGCGGCTTTATTCAAGGCTAATTTTTCTAATAGCTTGTTGCTATTCGCAGAGGGCGGCAGCTTTACGATTCCAGATGCGCCACTCGGTTTAAACATAGGTCAAGCTTTATTAAGTTCAGGTCCACTCGTTACATCTATTGCTGTATCAATTTCTGATTCTATAAAAACAACTATATCTATGGATCTTTATGCTAACAGTTTTGGAAAGTTAAGAAAAAGTCAAGAAGAAGCGTTTAGTAAATTAACTAGAGATAGACAAAAGCAAGTTGATGAAAGAAATGCTTTGATGAGAAAGGGCATTGCAAAGTCTAGGAACTACGCCGAAAACTTTAGCGCTGGAGACGCTGCCCAAAAACTGCAAGATAATTTTGATAATTTTATGGCGCAAAAGGCAAATAGCCTTGAATCTAAAAATACCGTGTATACTAATTTAGTGTTTAGTGCGGATGAGCAAGATTTTGAAGTTTTAGAGTCGGGAGTGGAAACGGGCGGTGCCGCACTTAAAGAGAAAAGAGAATACTATTCTGCTGTATCTCTTCAGCACGAAGGGTACTTGGAACAAGCAGAAGATAACGTTGATAGCTTTAATGACTTGAATCTAAAAAGACAGAGAACGGCTGGGGATAGTTTAAATAATATATTTATAGGGTTTGATAATTCGGTTTACAACCCATTCATGCCAAACGTTGACTACAATCCAAAATCAGCTATACAAAAAAGAACGAGGTTTTAGGAGGAAAATATGGCTTACAATACAGCTACTTTATTTCAAGGACACTCTTTAAATGATAAGAATGTAGAATATCATACCATAGTTACAAAAAATAAAACTATGGAAAAGTTGGGGCTTTCTAACTTTACAGCCAGCGGGCTTCTTGAGTGGTGTAATCAATCGGAGAATATTCTAATTATGCATGGTCCGCAACCTTCTGGGTCGGACGGAGAAATTAAAAATAAAGAATATCTTGCTGAGAAATCGTTCAATAGAATAATGCGCACCAATGAGGATAGAGATTTAAATGTATATCCTTGGAGAAACAAGGCCAAGAGCGGATACTATGAAACAATCAGAAAATTCTTTAGTTGGGAATTTAAAGATAATTACTCAGAGGTTGATAAAGGTATAACGACCTATAAATCCTCAGATCTAAATATTGATGAATTTGTAGATACTGAACTATACGGTGATAGCTTCTTAGGAAGACTTATTGCCATGAATAACGATTTAAATAGTAAAATAGCTGGCAGCGAATCGCTTACAAAAACTGATAAAGTTAGAAATGAATTTTTCAGCGACATTATGTCTAGTAAAGATGGGCATATTAGCTGGAGTGGAGAAATTAATTTTGCTAACATAGGCATAGATGCAACAAGCGGGGTGAACACGCTGGTTTCAAGCGGTGAGAAATCTGAATACGTTCAGTTTGATATGTATTTCTTTTCTCCTGCTGACCAAAAAGAGTCTGAAAGAAGAGTAACTCTGAAAAACCTTAATTACGTTGGACAAAAATCTTTCTACGATACGGGTCCATTTGTATTGCGTAATTCGGGAACTTTCTACAATATCACTAATCCGCAAGATCCGCACAATGAAGTTGCTGGCGAAGTAGACTTGCAGTACACAGAATTTCTTGGTAAATGGGAATCTGGCAGCCCTCAGATGGTTGCAGTTTTGTCTACAAATCTCCCTGCTGCTGAATCTCTTGATATTTCTTTTTTAGAAGAAAGAAGTGTAGAAGAAATACTAGATCCTGAATACGGACAAGAAATAGTCAGAGGTTCTGCTATTCCTTTGCATATGCAACATGGAAATCCGCTCCAGTGGGCGCCAAACTACGATCTTTACGAGCATCACAGAGAGCCAAATAATTACGCTAAGTCTCAGATAAAGGTAGCTAATCTAGGCAACGTTGGTTACGCCAGAGGTCAATATGTTATTTTAAATAGAATAGAAGGTGTTTGGTTTGTTATCGCTGGTGCCGGTCAGCCAACAGAAGAGGTTTTAACGCCTATAGATCCGCAGTGGAACTTTACTTATCTTATGACAAATGTTCAGTTTTTGTTTAAGAACAAAGCTGGTGAAGATATAGATATTGACGATATAGAAAAGGGTTTTTACGCAGAATATTACGATAGAACAAATATACATCCAGATAATAAAAACAGGTACGATTCTTCGTTTATAGAAAAGTCTCAAGTACATAATGAATACTACCAAGTTACTTCTTGGGATTTTATGGCAGGTAATATGGGAGGTTTGAGAACAACATACTTACCTAATAAGTATATAGACGGAGAGTCTGAAATGTCTTACCGCCCTTATTCTGAAGGGTATAATGGAAACGCTCTATCAAATACTGTATATTCATTTGACGTTGAAGATAATAATTACGAGACTGAAACTAGAAATACTTATCCTTTCTTTGGCTGTGTATTTCCAGATGGGTACAAAACAGCTGATTTGATCGACAAGGTTATTGAAGCTAGGTCGAAAGACATATCGGGAGAATTGAGATATCAAAAATCGTTTATCTCCGTTGCTTATGATTTTGAAGACAAACAAAGTTCAACATCTGATCAGTTTCCGTTTATGACACCAGCTAATTATGCTCATATTTTAGATAATACCAACGACGTGACGGGTGTTCTTAATGGAGAATTTGACGGTCATCAAAACTTGGGCATGTTTAAGCAGAATGAGTCTTCGGACGGTTCTATAGGAAGCTCTCTTTTGAATCATCTTCCTGCTGATATAGCCACAAACGCTTCTCCAAGTGGCAAATGGGGATCGCCTATATCCTCTATATCTATATTTGATCCAAAGTGGATAACCGATTCTCTTGCGACTTTAGACACCAAAATGGAAAATATTTTTGCAACCGGTTTCTTCAGACATCAAAGAAGATTTTCTTGGGCTTATGATAAACCCGCTCATGCTGCTGATCAATATGTCACTAGCGGTGTAGCGGATTCTGCTTGGGACTTAGAGCCAAACCGATGGAATGTTTTGCAGTTCAGACCTTTGTCCAGAGAGCTTTATTCGCATTTAACTAGCGCTACTCCAGATGCGTATCAAGAGAAAAACCCTGTAAAAATTGTGAATTATGACAGAGAATACGCAAAGATAGATCAAACTCGTAGTGCAAACTATCCTAATTCTGAACAAAAAAGATTATTTGAAACCGTTAAAGGTTTTTATACCCCCGTGTCTGCTTGGGCTACATTCAGAAATGCTTCTCCAGATCAAGGTCATCTTTATGGGCCATCGGAAAGCGACAAACCAGAAAATGGCTCTTTGATTGGTAAATATGGCCTTAAATATGCTAAAGACATTCCAAAACAGTTTTTAGACGAGATAAAAGATGGCACCGCTCAGGGGTATCCATACTTATGGTGGAGCTGGGGCGCTGGAGATAATGCAAGCTGGTATCATCCCGATATTGCTGGTGAGCCGCAAGCTGCTGGCGGCATTGGTATTATTGGCGCTGTGGCGAGTTTCAGAGCTAAAGACACAATTCAATTCAATGTTACAAATAGACATCTCCCTTACTGGAATGAGCTTGTTCAACAAGAATTGATTAGATCTATGGATCTAGCCAAGTCTCAATCCTATAAAGAACCTCATACAACCTCTTTGTACATGAGATGCTATCAAAAATGGCCTAGAGAACAGACATTGTTTGATCCTAGATTCCTTGTAGTTCATCATTTTAACGAGGGAAATGGATTTAAAACTAGATTTCATGGTGGTAGTGAATTAGTGGTAGATGATATTTACACAATGTCTAGCGGCGTTGCTTTAGAGGGTGAACCGTATGTAGATTCAACGGCTGACGAGATTTCAGCTGTAGTACAGATGCCATTTGAGTACTCTCAAACCGGCTGGTTCTTTGTGCAGAGGCCAGAATACGGTGTAGATTTTAGAATTCCGACAACTGTAGATCAGATTTCTGGAAGGCAGTTGAATGGCACTAGGATTTACGGAGATTCTGAGAAATATGGCGCAAGGCTGAGACAGCGAGAACACTGGAATATTAATACTATAAGAAGAGGTCAATTATTACCTTTCTCTTATGGATTTAGTACTATACAAATTGGTCAAAATAATAATATTAATGTTCATTACATGCTGCCCGGAGAAACTATAAATATTGGCTCTGTCAATGCTCCAGACATCGTTGTTACAGATATTGGGACTGGATACTCAGTTGGTGAACAGTTTACGGTACAGGGAGGCACTGGAGGTGGAACGGTTTTAGAAATAACCGCTGTAGGTTCTTCTGGTCAAGTTACAGACTTGGCGATGAAATCACAAAAAGATCACGGATTTGGATATAGCGTTTCTGACTTCTTAAAGGCTTATGACGATACTGGTCCGAATTTGATTCAGGAAACTATAGTTTGGCCTGAAGGTCAAGAAACTGCTCCCACTTTTAGCGCTTTAACTTGACAGCCACATACAGATGACCCGGAAGCGGAGGCAAAAGGTACTGGATTTACAGCTTACGTAATCAGGGGTACGATAGGTGATGATACGGTTTTAGAAGATAGTAAGCCAAAAGAAGCTCTAGATATGAAAATAATTAAACTTTCTACTCCTCAGCTACCAGTAAATATGAATGGGGATGAGGCTTTTAGTTTCAATATTGTAGAGCCTGACGTAAGAAATAGCTATGACCTATTTTTCCGTTATCAAAATGATATTTCTCATGTTGCAATAGGTGCTACTAATGTTCCAGCGGCAACTGAACAAATGGTAGAATTGCAGATTAATACAAATCTAGGCGGTGGCGGTGGAGCGGCTGTAGATCAAGGCGCAGATGGAGTTTCTTCACAGATATTTGCTGATGCTCAAAATCAAATTGATCAATTTGAAGATTCTTTGTTCTTCCAAGGGTTCATGAACGGTTTTGAAATGTTCGACTCTGCTCTTGGTGGAGGATTCGGTGGTAGATAATATTAAAAAAACAACTTTTTCGTGTATAATAATATGAAAAACTCTTAAAGGAGAATTTAAAAATGGCAACAATTACTTTTCATGCTAACGGTTTTGATGCCGCCGGTGTAGGCGAGGCAGACCTAATAACACACAATGACGGATCTGGGCTAGGCTTTTTTGGCGATAGCTTTGGTTTATCCGTTCCCGTTGATCAGTGGCAAAATAGTACTTGGGTCACTAATGGGGATGGAACAAGTTCAGATGGCTACAAGCTATCGAACACAAAATATGGTTCAGCAACTACCATGACCCACAATAATGGCTCAACTTCATACGATCTAGATGAGGTTCCTAACTATTGGGCGCCACTGAATATTAGATTTACGCACACTGAGGACGTTGCCACTCAGAACTGCAAATTAAGAATTTTTAACAGAGATGATATTGACGTACATGCTGTTGGTGTTGAAACCAAAGTCTACGAAGTGAGACATCCTCATCCGACTCCCGGAAATACTACTACTCAAAATATCGCATTGGCTCATAGAGCTAGCAATATTGACCCAGAATCTCCTGTAGATGCAGCTTTGGCTGACCACGCTTGGTTTACTTTTGACCCAGCCGCTGGAGACCCACCACCAGACATGAACCTTACTTCGAGTCCCGGAATCAGTGGTGTTAATACATCTTCGGAAGAGCTTGTTGGAGAAGTAAGCCAGTATGGTAGCCATTATAATTTCACCACCAAAGAGGGAACTACTCACAGAGCAAAGCAACACGACTGGTATCTAGCTCTTTCTGCTAGCCCTCAATCCATCGGAAGCAAAATAGATTACGGACTTTACTTCACTCTAGAGTACCTATAAGGAGCAATCATGCCACTTTTTAGAAAATGTAAATGTGACGAACTTTGCACAGACAGATGCACATGTAGATGTCACGGATTCATTAGACGCAATAGATTAGTCAGAAAAGCAGCTTTCTTGGGTGGCATTTTGGTCGGGGTTTATTTCCTCGGAGCTTCTCAGGGCTGGTGGGATAGATTTCTATTCTAAAAAATAGGGGGCGTAATGCCCCCTAGCCGATTTAAGGTGTTACAGCTTTTACGATAACTACGGCTTGTTACGTTTACCCAAGCTGTAAAAGGATGGTTAAAGGCCGCTTAGGGCGGCCAGTCCGCTGATTTAGGAACTTACAGCTTTTACGTTATCTACAGCGCGATACGTTCCGCCAAGCTGCACAAGCCTAGTTTTCTCTACAAGCGGTTTGTGCGATATTCTTAGCCGCATTTACCGGCTCGTCTATTACGTTTCCGCATTTTGAACACTCGTAGATTCCTTCTTCATGATGCTTCTTATTTTTTGTCTTAGTTGTGACATGACCACAACTTGAACACATTTTAGAAGTATTCACTGAGTTAACTATGTGGTACGGAACGCCATATTTTTCACATAGCTCAGGAACTACACGGTTAATATTTTCCTGAAAATGATTTCCAGTTCTCGCTCCAAATCGAGCGCTATCAATAGCCAAACCCTTTCCTTGAGATCGTAGAGTCTTAATCAAAGGTGGAAATATCTTAGCAATATATCTATCCATCTTTCTGGGAATATATTTTACCACTTCTAGTCTTTTACTTCTTCTTGTGCTAGAGGTAATACTTCCACGATTGGTATTATCAATTTCTTTATTTACAGATTTCAATTTATCAATCAATCTTTGGGCATATTCGCCTCTAGACCACTTAAAAGAGGTTTGTGTGAAACAATCCCAAAATGTAAGCCAGTCTTCTGACTTCACGTTAATATCGAATCCAACCCATTTTGTAGGATCATCTGGAGTTAACTTCTCATGAACCTTGTCTTCAAACACAATGAATACATTATTCTTTTTATGTTTTCCTTCTGTGATTACAAGGTTTCCACCAACAGCGCTGCCGCTTTTTCCATCGTAGGTTTTTACGCAAAGGTTTTTAGAATATGGAACAGTCAATCTAACTGAGTTTCCATCCTTATCTTTATTTCGCGTTAGAAAACTAATAGTGCCTTTTTCCGTATGAATTCTAATATTACCTTTAAATTGCAACGTGTTTTTTCTTAGCTGTGGCGGCCTGTTCATTTCAAGAATTTTCTCGTTAAGGGCCGTACCACTAAACTTATTTCCACGTTTTCTAGATGTTAACATTTTCATATAATACGCAAAAATCTCTGTTCTCCAAGCCTTATTTGTATTTGGCAATACAGATTCTAGCATATTGATAAAATACGTATCTTTTATTTTCTTAAATCGGATGACATCAGTATCTTCTAAAGATGAATAATCTTTGTCTTTTCCGCCAGTCCAGTAGTATTTTGGATTTCCATTACTATTTGTCTCTCCGGTTCTAGATTCAACGGAATAGCTATATTCATAAGTATTTCCATCAAATCCGATAAAAGTATTATCGTTTACGTCAGTATCCTTAACTGTAATTTGTTGAGGTTTTATGTCGATGTTTTCAACGCCCCATTTTTCAATTAGACTTTTTATATATGAAAATAATACCGGAACGGCTTTTTCCATATCTTTTCTATACTCTTTAACATAGTCCTCGGATAAAACTTTTTTAGGAATCATAATCTTAGAGCCACGCTTCCTAGTTTCATCTACGCTAATATAATCAGACATATTTTCTCCTTAAAAATTTGATTTATTCTCTAATAACTTTTACGTCAACTACAAATCGTTGCGTTTATAGGCAAGCCATTAAACCTTAGTTAAGGCCGCTTAGGGCGGCCAGTCCGCTGATTTATGATTCTACAGCTTTTATGTTATCTACAGCGCGATACATTTAGCCAAGCTGTAAAAGCAGGGTTGCCGATTTATTTTTCTGTAGTTTTTACGTTAACTACGGCTCGTTACGTTATGCCAAACCACAAAAGCTTCGTTACTCATTCTGCTCAGTTTTTGGGTTCCACTTGACCCAGCCGCGATCTGGCAGCCAGCCTCCATCTGCGTCTTTGCGTTTCGGAAAGAGTGTTCCACCCTTCTTGTTTACGCCGAATGAAAGACGTGCGCCACAGTCAGCACATCGTAGTTCGTAATATTCGTTGTCATCTACAGTTCTAACAACAAACCGAATGTTATCAGATCCGCATTTGGCACAAACGCTTTCCTCAAAAACCTCTTGGAACTTAGCGATCTCGCCAAAGATTGCCTTTTGATCGTCACCACTAAGCTCTACACTCAATCTACCATTTCTGGTTTGATAATTCACCTTCATTAACTTCTCCAATCTTGTTGATAACCAGTAATTGAACTTGGAATTGAACTCTTGTCTTGCTGATACTCATTTAATCTTTCAATGGCATCACTAGCTTGTTTCTTATCAATCTTCTTTGACACAGAAAGATTGAATACATCTTTAAATAGCTTTGCTGGATGAATATCCAACTGCTTACTTTTACCATCAATGAACCGTTCTTGGTTCTCTGTCATTCTACCTGTTGATTGATATTCTCCTTGTGTATTTTGTATCGCATTAGTTTGACTAATACTCTTGACAATCTCTGCGGTATTCTTCTTAGTGATCTCTTCTGCCGCCACAACACGCAATCTAAGCGCCTTTCTAAGAGCGCGACCCTCTGCTCTCGTTGCAGCTGTAGCAGTGTTAAAGACGCAAAATGTGTCGTCTGTATTGCCTTCCCAGCAATCAGCAACGTCACTAAACGATTGACCATTCTCAAACACGATTTCCCAGATAACCGTGGCTCTACCGATGCCATTATCATCCTGCGGTGGAAATACTTTGGTAGGTCTGCTACAAATAATGTCACCAAACAAAAGTTCAGCGACACGACGAAGACCGTGACAAAGAGGGCGACCATCATACATCTCTGAATCATCAAAGAGACTTAAAACGTAGTCGTTCCACTCTGGATCTGTAGTCTTTGGTCTATCGTCTTGAATAACATCTACAACTCCGGTCTGAGTATTAGAAGGAGTAGCCAGTTCAACATCTTCAAACAAATCATTATCTTTACTCATTATAAATCAACCTCTATAAACCTTTCTGTCTTTTCTGGAAACTTCTTTTCAATGCCTTTTAACAGGCTAACAACGTTGTGGGATAGTTCCTCCTTTTGTTTAAGACTTGGAGTTGTCATCGCCTTTACTCTAATTATAGCGAACCCACGACTCAAAATCAAGCCTGATTTATGTAAATCTGCTTTTATTTGTTTCTGCAACTTCTCTTCTCCCCAAATAGGTAGGAAATGAGACGGGCCGTCCACTTCAATTATAGTTTTAAGTTTAGGAATGTAAAGGTCAATTTCTAATTTTTCTGTAGGAATTAAGTTTTTATTATGAACCTCTACAGTATATCCGCTTTGATTTAGTTTTCCAAGTAGGAATTTCTCTAACTTAGATCCTTCTTTGCCAGCTTTTCTAATTGCACTCATTGCTAGGTCGGACATTTTAGCTTTTTGTGAAGCGTCCATTTTTTCCCATCTTTCTTTTGCTTGCTTAGACCTGTTTTCTCTTTCTTCGTCAGATATAGAATCCCAGTGTGAAGAAAGGCCAGAGCTAATTTTAATTCTTTCTTTTAGCGTTCTACTCTTTCCTTTTGTGGGATGTTCAATCCTGCCGCTTTCAAGAGCAAGTTTTTGAGCATCGCTTTTGCTTTTTAAAGAATATCCATGTTTCTTCAATGTTCTTCTAATTTTATTAGGATAAGTCTCTAGTACTTCTGCAATCTCATACGTACTCTTATTTTCTTCATTGTACATATGGATGATTTTTTCTTCTAAAGATTTTCCCATTATAGCACCTCTGCAAAGTCTTTCATATCAAAGCTCTCAACAAGAATAGGTTCTTTGTTGGTAACTCGCTTGATATAGTCGTAGTGATCCCTATTAACACATATAACATTATATCGGCTCATAGCGTCAATGATCTTCATGATATTTTTAGTACCGTCATAAAGAATAGATGCGTCGAACTTGTTTACAATTGAATCTATTGATGATAGAATTTCAAAACCGATAACCAATAGTTTTCCAGTATAGTACCAAAGGTCTGTTGAATTAAACATTCCGAACTTGGGTGTTACTGGATTAAATGCAATATTATTATAGAACACTGATACATCTTGAAATGTACTATCTTCTACGTGTTTATTAAGGTTGTTAAATAGTTCTACATTCATTTCTGAACTATCTGGTGAATTTAAAAATACTCCTACGTTCATATTAAGTCTCCCAATTATTATCGTTTAAAAACCACTCGATGGTTTCTTTTAGTCCTGTTTGTAAATCTGTTTTTGCCTCAAAACCAAGGAGTGCTTTTGCCAATCCTGTATCAAGACAGCGGCGAGGTTGACCGTCTGGTTTATCTGTCTCGTAAACTATATCGCCCGTATACTCCATTTGATCTGCTATCTCTTGTACAAGATCCTTAATCTTAATCTCCTTACCGGTTCCAATATTGATCGGATCTAGAGGTACGTTATGTTTGATTGCCAACGCAATTGCCTCTGCGCAATCTGGAGCATACAGAAACTCTCTTGACGCTTCGCCAGTACCCCAAATAGGAACAACCTGATCTCCATTTTTAATTGCGCTATAGAATTTAAGTATGAGCGCAGGGATAACATGACTGCTAGTGAGATTAAAGTGGTCGTGAGGACCATACATATTAACTGGTATTAGATTTGCGCCTCGCATACCGTACTGTTCGCCGTATGCTTGAAGTAATCGCATCAACGTTTTCTTTGCGATGCCGTATGGAGCATTGGTTTCCTCTGGATAACCTTCCCATATTTCTTCTTCGTTAAACGGAACGGGGCAATGTTTTGGATATGCGCACACCGTACCCAGCAAAACAAACTTTGGCACTTTCTTTACTCTGGCTTCTTCAATCAAGTTTGTACCCATGATAAGATTATCATACATAAACTTTCCGGGATTCTCTTGATTAGCACCAATACCGCCAACAGATCCCGCAGCATGTACGATAACATCAGGGTTAAAGTATTCTAGCGCTTTCCTACATGCGTGTTGGTTTCTTAGGTCGTATTGCTTAGATCCGATTCCAGAAACTCTATATTGTTCACCTAAGTATTTAGGTAGATATTCTACTAGGTTTTTACCAAGAAACCCGGTAGCTCCTGTTAATAATACCCTCATGTCTTACTCCTTACAGATTTTTTGCATAACTAACATTTGTGCATGGAAGCAGAATCCAGACCACTGCCCTGTTCTGTAATCCATTTGCTTAATTAGATCTAAAATCATATCATTAAACCTTGGTCTAGTCTTAGAATTGTCGGCATCTAGATCTTTATTCAAATTCATCCCCGGCCAAGACTGAACATGTGGCGTTAAATTTTCGTAACTATTTCTTAAATCTTCAACGATATAAAATTCAGTTGCGTATTGATTTAAAACTTCAAACGATTTCATTATCATCGAGTTAATATGACTTCCATCATCTAATATTACTCTAAATGATCCATATTTTTCAATTAAAGTGTTTAAAAAATCTGGATCTTCTTGCGATCCGATATGAATTTCAACATTACCGCCTTCATATTGTTTGCATCTTGGGTCAATATCCACCCCCACAACTTTTGCTTTTGGAAAAAATTCTGACCACATTTTTATAGAGCAGCCCGTCTTAACACCTATTTCAAGAAAGTTAAATTCTTTGTCTCTTAGGTGATTTAGGTAACGATAATATATATCGGTGTAAGTTTCACCTAAGAACGTGTGATATTGGTCAACCTTGTCTGTTCCATATTTTAATCCTAAATTTGTTAAATTATTCATTTTATTTCCTTATGAAAGCGCTAACTGTTTTTTCCCCATCTAGGGCGAACGGGTCTTTTCCGTAAACGTGTTCTATAGTATCATATCCCAAATCAGTAAACATCTCAGCTGTAATTGTAGATACATGGTTTTCATACGGGTTGTTATACAAAGCTCCCTGTGGGTATTCGCCTATTGGACATTGATATATAGTTAAATGATTACTTTTCTCTTCGATGTCGCTTCTAACTTGTTTAAATTCGTCCCACGTAATATGCTCTGGACCATGAAGCCAAATTACTGCGTCGAACCTTCTATTTAAATTCTTTATATTTCTAACATCTTCTTCAATAACGTCTAAACCTTTCTGTTTCATATGATCACAATTCTCTTTCCATACCTCAAGTATAGTCCAAGTTTTATTCATTGTTTTTACATGGTTCATAATTGTGTGATCGCTACTAATTCTATATCCAATATTCAACACAGATTTAATTTTTTCATCTTTGAGGCTATCTATTACAAATCTTGTTTGTCCATTCATATTATATTCTCCAATATTGTTTCTACTCTATGTTTATATGTATGATTATTCTTAGCTAATTCATATCCAGCTTCGGATATTTTTCTTATCTTGTTCTCATCGGATAATAATTCTAGTAGAATATCATCAATTTCGTTAATATCTGACCATTCAACATAATTAATTTTATCAATAAATCCTAGTTTTCCATAATGTTTATTATGAGATGTTAATAGAAGTGTTCTACACCCCATCGTTTCAAAATTCCTATAATTTATATCGTTAGAAATGTTTAGGTTCCAGTGTATTTTATAAGAATTTATAGCAGTTACCATATCGTCTCCAATTACCATCTCCTCGAATTTCATCTGGTGCTTTGTGATCATATGAATAATTGCGTCTCTTCTGTTTGCAATATTAGCGCAAAACCCAACATTGTATTTTTTCTCAATGTTTAAAGGTTTTATTAAATCATCATCATAACAGTTAGGAAACCATATGCTATTTTGATCTACATACTCAGGTGTAGATTGTAATATTAAATCATAGTTTCCTTCGTTTGCTGTTTTTAAATATGGATCTATACCTCTAACATGAGCGTCTATCGACCATATAAATTTCTTGGTCTGAACCTTTGATAGATTTGGAACCCAACCGGTAGAATCGTAGTTCTCTAAGTTTATAATTAAATCATAAGATTCCCAGTCTGGTTCATTTTCCCATCCAGAGTGATTTAAGCCCCATACATCTGCTTCATGACCGTTGTGGATAGTGGCACGCTGTAAAGAGAAACACTCTCTAAAGTTTCTATTCTTGTCGTGTCTTCCGTTTTCTTGTATAAAAAGTAATTTCATCATTAATTATTTTCTTTGAAAAATGTATTACCAGCGGTTTTATCGTATACACTGTAATTAATTTTTGACATAAATTGGTGTAATTCTTCGTGACTCATGCTATGTTCTATGCAAATCAGAGACGGTCTATATTTAGACCAATTATTAGAGCTAAGAACCTCCATATCTACACCTTCACAGTCAATAGAAAGAAAATCTATTTTTTCACATTCTGATAGTATTTTTTCTAGCCTTACGGACTGGACTTTTACTGACTCTGCTTTGAACTTATCGCCATGTGCCTTTATAACTCTCTCTTTAAAATCACTCGAAACGGTTGAAACGCAAGATTCTTTTCCGTCTGAATAAACATAGAAATCAAGCACTTTTTCTTCATGATAACACGCTAAATTTTTTATGATAACGTCGTCATTGTTTGAATAGAGTTTTTCTAACGCTGAAAAAAAATCTGGATGTGGCTCAACCAAAACTGCTTTCCAGTTGTAATTTATAATTAAATCTCTTGAGTTAGAATAAGTTTCTCCATCCATAGCCCCAACGTCTACGACCAGTCCGCCCGTTTTACCGCTAAAGAAATTATTGATAACTCTTTCTTCTCCATATTGACTAAACATAGTAACTCCTATCTATATATTGGTTGATTATTTTCATCGTAAGATTGACCTACAAAATAGGTTCTGGTTCTTTTTGGAGATTTAAGTGGGAAAGGTTTTCTTTCAAAGAATTCGTCATGAACCATAGATTTATCTTTTACAATAGGGTAGACAACTTTTGCAAGAAAAGATTGATCAACTTGCACTTTATACAGGTCACTCAGGTCCACTTCAGGAAAAGAAAAAATCATATCATGTATCTTTTTCATTATGCCATTTCTAGATCCCCACATGCCTCCTAAAATTTTTACGGCGTGTTCTGGATGATCTCTCATGATATGGAAGTCTTTGTCGCTATTTAACCATTCTTCCACTGCATATTTCTCTCTATAACCTAATCTAGAATCTAAATCCCTTGACAAGAATATTCCATCTGTATCCGACGCAAGAAATCTCCACATCATAGAGTTGCATGGAATATGGGTCGCGTTTATCAATGTAACGTCTTCATTTTCTAGATTTTTTATTCTATCCGTTGAAACGCTGTCGTCATAATATATTACTATGTTAAAATTTGGAAATATCTCTTTTGCAAGTTTTATGTTTTCGTAAACTCCCAAGTGATATCTTTCAATATTACCCCACAAGCTAAAGGATATTACATTCATTTAGGAAACCCCTGAGCTTTTCTTTTATTGAACATCGCTTGATCAATGAACCAGTTTTTATTGTTTACTTCAACGCCTTTATCAACAGTGCCAGAGTTTCTATTGTTTTTGTGCTGACAGTGTTCATGGCGGATGATCTTCTCGTCTATTCTAAATATCTTTCCCTTCATATGCATGATAGCACTAAACTCGTCATCACAGTAAAAAGATTTGTATGCTGGATGATAAATATATCCAAATTCTTTATATAGCTCACGTCCAAGTATAGAAAGCGTAATTACCTCTGTCCAGTCTGTCCAAAAATCTCTGTCTCCAGTGTTGATATGAATACAACCATCTAGTTCTGGAAAATTTTCTTGCATAGCATTTACAATAATTTCATCCCAGTCATTTACTTGTGGAATCATATCATCAGACACACAATACACAATGTCATAATTATCAACAATCTCATTTATGTGAGAGTTAATAGCGCTAATCTTGGTTGTGTCTTTGTCAAAATATAGATCATAAGAGCAATTAGATTTTCCATTAAACATTTGTTCTATTTTACTTACGATTTCTGGCGTGTTCATAGAGTCATCATCAGCATCGCAAACAATATTGAAATGTAGATGGTGATTACCACTATAGGTATCTAAGTAAATAGAAAGACATTCCGTAAATTTCTTTGGTCTAAATGCCGTTGGAAACTGCATTAAAAATTTCATCATTCTACCCCTTCTGGGACATAGTACCAAGAGCGGTTTCCATCTCTGTAGCTTGGCTTATAGGCAAACAATTTATGTTTCAATCTATAAATATTGTATTGTGATAGTACCTTTCTACAGAAATCTGCATCTTCGCCCCATCGTTTCGATTCATCGTATTTTATTTCTTTAACTATATCTTTTTTAATAGACATGTGACCATGAGAAACTGAGTATTTATTTCTTTCGTCGGTAAGGTGATCTTTTACAAGCCGTTCTATTTTTGCCACCTTCAGTTCATCATATGAAAACATATATAGGTGATTCATTGAAAACGTATGAACAACAGCGTCTATGTCTTCATTTTCTTCAAAGGCTTTCATGATCAATTCTATTTTTTGGTCATGTGGAATATCGTCTACATCGAAGTAGATGATGATATCACCCTCTGCCATTTCAGCGGCTCTATTTCTAGACCAGCTTACTGATTGAGGCTCTTCGCAGCAAAACGTTTTTACATCATGCCTTGTTGGAATTTCTCGTAGTCCATTACCAACTACAATTATCTCATCTGGCTTTCTAGTCTGTGTTTTAAAATAATCTAAACAGCTATCTACTAGATGTACGTCTTTTGTCCAGCAGGTTATACATAGGGTCGATTTCATTTAACAAGCTCCATAATTGTTTTTTCTAGTCTAGGTATGATATTAACATATTGTTGACACAATTCATAATTTTTTTCCACATGCTCCATTTTTGAGTTGTAAAGTTCAGCATCTAGTGAGTTACAAACATCAATAGCTTCTTTGGCGGAATTTACAGTTATAATACCATCTGTATCAAAGTAGTCTCCTATGTTTGGACATCCATAGTATATAGGAATTGTCTTAGCATAGAAGCAGTCAATAATTTTTTCTGTAAAGTAATTTGCTTGAACTGAATTTTCTATGGCTAGGTGAAACTGTGAGTCAAATAGATCATATTTAAATTGTCCTATAGTCTTATTGTTAAATGTGTTAGGTCTTGGAATTCTATTGCTGATATAAAAGTCAATAGGATTGTTTATAGAAAGTTGATTGTCATAAATATGATGCCTTATTTGATGTCCTTCCGCCGCGTTTTTACCGCCAACAAGATGGGATATCTGAAAGGATTTTTCTCTATATTCATAGTCTGCTCCAGACATATTGTCTCTTAGCCAACAAGTTCCGTAAACAAATTTGTGCGCGTTTGGTAGCGATAGTAACTCTTCGTCATATGTTAGAATCGCATCAAACTTGTCTGCAACATCTTTGATATTCTGATTACTAAGCCCGCCGCAAGCCATAAGCATAGCCTTTGGTTCACACGCCCAGTAAATCTTATACGAGTCGTCATTAATTAATCTTGGATAATCCTTAATCAAGGAGACTCTACGTGGAACATCTAGCTTTAGATTTCCACATTCTGTGTTTATAACCTGTATCATGCAGACGCCGCTCCCACTTTATTTACCAAGATTTGCGCTTCTTGCTGCATACCTAAAGCAACCAACAGCTCCAAAGACCTAGACACGCATGTATGCTTCGCTTTAATCTGCTCTTTGATTTGTTCCTCTGTTGGATCTTTATCTGACTCAGAAAAAGTTTTACCAAGGAATGTTAAAAAGTTGTCTCTTTCTGATTCTGGATACTTTAGTATTACTTTATTTGCCCGGATCAGCGCTTCAAAAAATATTTGCGAAGTGCAGTATTCTAGACTGCCGTGGATGACAACCTGTTTGTAATTTTTGTACAGCGGGTTTAAGTGACTGACATTTAACAGGAAATCAAATCCATTGTTTGGAACAAAGTCTGGCTGTTCTAAAGGGATGACAGTTTCAGTTGGAACGAGGCAGGTGTGGTAGCTTTCGTAAGCTGTCAATAAAGATTTATCATAGTCCTCCGTCTCGGATACAAATAATGTCTCTATCTCGTAGGTTGGAGCTAGTGGTGACGGGGTAACGATATCTGCGCATGGAGGTACAACTAATGTTTTTAAAACTGTGCTTTGTGGTCCACGCTCAGTGATAACCAGTGGACAGTTAATATTGTTAGAGCTAACAATTTCTTCTAGCTCTTTAATATTTGTTTCAGTAATATCTGTTACATCAAAAACAATTCTAATATTTGTTGAAGACTTCAAATACTTAACAATGTCCTGATTGAGAGATTGATAGTGCATGATCACTAAATCTGGCTTGATACTGTCAAAAGTATCATATACTTTTGAAAGATTTTTTCTTTCCCACTTATATATTTCAACGCCGTCAATCATACTTAGCATACCGGGAAGGTATTGAAAACGTGAGCTGTTATTGTCTCTATAGTCTTGAATTAATACTTTCATTAGAAGATATATCCTTTAAAGTTTTTATGTTATCTATCTTTGTTATCGGAGACAAAGTGTTTTTTACAACTTTGATTCTATTGGTCCTACTTAGATCATTTATCGCCTCAAATATAAATTTGTTTTTAAAATCTGGATTAGAGATAATATCATACATTTTTTTTACAGAGGAGCCGTTTGACAGATATAAACATTCTGTCCAAAAATTTATCTTTTCACCTAAACACAAATTCTGAAGATTAAAATCATTTTCCATAGCGGAAACTTCAAAATTCTTCATCGGGTTGTCGTCTTGTACCAACACGCAATCTGCTCTATAATTTATCTGAGAAAGCATGTCGGCTGTTAAGAGAATACCACCAGAGCAAATTAATACTCTATGATTAGTGGTATTGTTAAGGCAAAGTCTTGTACTTTCGCAACAATTAGAATTCAAATGAACTTGATTTTCTACGACCCTAATATTCTCTGACGGAAAGTTTTCTTTTACATATTCTACTGTTTTTTTTACGTCAAATCCAGAGCATAGAATAATTTCGTAATTTGGGAAAAACGATTTAATAACTTCTATTTGCTTCTGTATTAAAGTTTTGTCTAGAATCTTTACCAGTGGTATAGATCCGTATGATTTCATTCTATATCCATGACTTTCTGAAAGCAGAATGATTGTAACAAACTCAGGAGTATAAAACTCTTTTCTTTCATTTGTTTTTGGTTTTATGATACATTTTTTATTTTTCATCTATTCTACAAAAAAGTTTAGAGTGTTTAGATTGAGTGAAAAGATCTTCTTGCATCTTGTCATAATCATGATACTGAAGATATATCTTTCTGACAATATTTTTCTGAATGATTGATCCAGATTTCTTGTTTTTGTGGTCAAACTCATAGCAGGCATATGCGCTTAGTTTTTCGTTAAGCATATCATCTATCATTAAGAACATATCACTGTATATATTTGAGTATGGATACACCTTAACAAAGTAATCAGAATTTACTAAGTATTGGAATACTTCTGAATCTATTTCTTCTTTTTCTCTCTCTTGTAGCTCGAAACAAATCTTAGAATTTTTAAATTTAGTTTGTAGCTTATGCAACAAAGGAATCTTTTCTTGCATATTAGAGTTATTGGTATAGAAAATGATCCTGATCAAGTTTTCTGGATAATCTATATCCATCAATGTTGACACAATGCTTTCTAAGCCTTCGTTATCCATGTCTAAAACGGCTATACCAAACGACGGCATAACACTCTTTCTGGCTTCTTCCATTGGGTTTTCTTTAGATTCAGCCCAATCTGCTGTTCTACATAGATTACATAGCTCGTTAATAACTGGAGCTTCTTCGTAATTTGGGAGAACTTTATTTAGATTTTTATATCTTTGCAGTCTACCAAACTTGCAATCGTCAGAGTAAAAAGCGCAAGAAGAGCATAGCGTTATTTTCTGTCTTTGTTTATCTTCTTGCTGTGATTTCATAGCTTATCCCGTTGATAGAAGTTGTTAAAACTTGTAAATTCATTGACCCCAAGATGTTCTTTACTGCGCCAAGCGGTAGCATAGAGTTTGCAGAGGCTACAATATTGCTAAACTGCATTTCGTCTAAGGAGTTGTTTACCAGCATCTTTGACATTACCATTGGCTCAATGGCACTCAGAGTTACCGTACCTCCGATCCTAAGTTTAGTTTGAATCAATCTAAAGAACGGCTCTATCTGAGGAGGTGGAATTGAATTAAGAACATTATTACTAATAAAAATGTTTTCACACTCATTGTCTGTTACTTCGCTGTCCACCCTATGTAGGTCAGATAGAGAAAAACTATTAAAACCTTGAATCTCGTCTTTTTGATTTGTAGTTATTTGTAATTTCATTTCTTCATCCTGTATGTTAAGTCAAATATTTCGTTCCAGTTATTAATGAATTTTTCTTCTGAGAATTTCTCGATTACTGTTTTTCTAGCAGCGTCTCCCATCTTTGCTGCCAACGATGGATCATCAAGCAACTGTTTGATGTAACCTTTTAGTTCTTCTTCGTCGTTTGATATGAATCCATTCTCGCCGTTTGTAATAATTTCTGGTATCATGCACGTTGCCGTAGAAACGACTGGACATCCACATGACATAGCCTCTAGCAACGATGTCGGTATCGGACTAATAGTAGAGGTATTTAGAAAAATAGAAGCTGATTGATACTTCTCAACCAAGTCCTCAACGCCGTTCGCTGGGTTGGATAGACCCGGATTGTCACCGACTAACTTTACCGGCATACCCTCTGTAATTCTTTTCCAACCTGAAAAATTTAGACAATAGTCTCTCTTTTCAAAGTCATTAGCTACGCTAAGGATCTTTCCATCTTTTTCAACACTTGCTGGACAAAAAAGCTCTGTGTCAACAGAATGATGGACAATTAGGTTGTCGCAATTCATAGCCCATTCGCCAGCCGAATATTCTGAAATGAATACGTTTACATCTCCGGTCATCATCTTAAATGCTTGAAGTTGCTGTTCCGGCCAGCTTTCTATTGGCAGGGTGTGTTCTAGCGATAACACTGGAACACCTAGCTGTCTTTTAAGCTGAGAAGAAAATTGAAACTGACCAAACTTACTTTGGGATAATATAAAGTCAAAATCTATACTTGGCAAGTAATCAGATTTCGGAAGAGTGTAGTAATTGCTTGGCTTATTAGCAAAACTAGAATCCCACTCTTTAGCACCCTGATACGAAATGGAGTAAAAATTGTGACCAGTTTTTGCAAGCTGAGTCTGGTATCTCTCATGTGTATCAAAAGTTAGGATATTATACTTATCTTTTTGTAAGATAGAATCCAAGATTATACTTTTTGTTCGTCTACTCACTAATCAACTCCTTCATTAGTTTTCCAATTGTGTCGTAAGAAAATTTCTCAGCTTGTTTTAGTCCAGCTGAACGGTTTCTATTGGTGTACATAATTGGATTCTTTTTCCAAGATTCGTATGCTTTTCTCATGCTTTCTTTGATTTGCATTTCGCAAGGCTGGAACCAGTATTCTTTCGCTGTAAACAAGTCTGGAAACGCAGCGTCTGAACACTTGCAACAAGAGTAAACTCCATTGATTAAATGTCCAGTTCTCCAATCCGCTTTGTTTATAAACTCTTTTGGTCCGCCAAAGTTACTACAGATTGGCGTGTTGCCAAAAGCCATAGCGTCAAAGGAAGGAATAGACCAAGCCTCTCCATGAGACGGACAAATAAAGCAATCACAATAATTATGTAGTGCTAATATATCATCATTAGATATTTTCTCGGATATAATGATGTCCTTTAAATAGCTTTGTGGGTTCTCGTGAATTCTTAGCTTGGTTTTAATTTCTGTTATTAATCCATCCATTGTTTGTGTAATCTCTTGTGGAGATTTTCCAAACTTATTCAACTTTAAGACAAGTACCGCGCTGTCAGTTTTATCAAACTCGGAGTGGAAACATGTAATTACTGATTCTAAATTTTTTCTATCATTAAAATCGCCAATGTAATAGAATTTAAACTTATCTCTAGCTTGCTCAATGTTGATTTCTCTAAATTGCTTCTTGTACTTGTTTATATTGGTTGTATGAGGCACAACACTTACTGGGATACCAACACCATCTTTCTCCAAGAATTCTTTAGATTGACTATTTGGAACCCATATTTCATCCATTTGTTTTAGATGGTCTAGCCATGTCAAATGCTGAATACTGGTTGATTCCGACGCTAAGAAAGCAATATTCTTTCTAAAGTTGGTCGTTCCAATCAAGTGATGGGGCAATACGTGTTGAATACAAACATCGCAGTCAGATGTATCTTTTAGCTCAAGTTCTAAGAGTCTTGGCTCAACGTCAGATCTATCTTGTGTCAATGTTACATTTCTACAAACGACATCAACACCAATCTTATCCAAAGCTAGGATATAGTCTGTAGCGGCCTGTGACCAGCCGCCAAACTCCTTGTAATGTCCTATATATAATACTTTCATTTTATTCCTATTCATAGTTTACTTTAGCTAGGCAGCTAGCGTGGTAGTATTTAACGGTTTTTAGTAATACGTGATCAGATTCTTCAAATCCGTAATGCAGCGCTTCTCCCCATAGCATATGATCTCCCCATCGGTAAACATAAATACCGTTACTTTCGTTTACAGCTTGAATAAAATCATTTACTATCGTACTTTCTCTAACTTTATTTAAGTCCCAAGCCACTAGATTTGTATAAGGGCCGCCAATTTCTTTTCTCGGTTTATCTGAGAACCTTTTACAAAATTCATCAAGACCAAAAACATTGAACCAGTCGTCGTCAACCCATCGTGCATATGAACAAACTTTGTTATCTAAACTATCAAATACTTGATCAAGATTAGAGTAGATTGTACAGTCTTCGTCAATTCTAAGAAGCTGATCATAATCTTTGACGTAATCTAGAAATCCAGAAAACCAAAAGTTACACATATGCCGGTAATTCCAACCCCAAGGTGCTGTGGGCTGAAAAATAGCATGATCTCTCGCCAAGAACCTTGGAATTTCAATAAATTCTAAAGGTAAGTTGGTATTAGATTGAATATACTTTTGTTGGTCTTTTGTTATGTTGCCTTCATGGAATATAAGATAATCATAACTTTCATTTACGTTTTCTTCAATGGTTTGATTTCTATTTAAAAGAGCTTTATATCTTTCTATTTCGTCGTAACCTCTTGTTAAAATAGCTATAGCTCTTTTCATTGTTGGCTCTCCATTAACTGCTGGATTCTTTCAGCTCTCATCTTTTCCCACTGGTTCCTTCTTTCGCACATGCCTCGCATCTGATCGTATGCGATATTAAAATCAAATGTGCTTCTTTGGTTAATACCGTCAAAAGCAGCGCTTGACTCGTTATAGTACATGCCGCCAGTCGAAGAGGTGCTTGTTTTATAGATCAAGTCTCTTGTCATCCTAGATGCTAAAAAAGTATTCTTTTTATCTGGTTCGCACAAAACATTGTCAATCAACCAACTTGTCAAGAGAGAATGAGGAGTTTTTTCTACATCTTTTGGTTTCTCAGCTGGATTGATAATCCTTGGTCTAGAACCCCATCCGTTTCTGAAATCAATCGGATCTGTTTCGTCGAAATACTTTTCCCAAACAGAACCGCTAAGATCCCACTGGTAGTATTTATTGAAGTTTTCTCTAGTCTGTTTTCCGATAGCTTCTCTTTCTTCGTCAGATTTACTAAAGAAGTCTAAGAAAAATTCAGAAGCGGCATCATTATCCGGCACGGCTCTTAGACATCCCGTTTCTAATTCTTTGTAGAGAGCTGCTGGCTTGATAGGGTGTCCACCCAACTTCCTTAAAACACTTTCCATAGCAGAGTAATCAGTTCCGCAGACTGGAACCCCACAAGCCGCTGCTTCTACTTGAGGCAAACCAAAACCTTCACAGTTTGCATACTGAGTATAAAGATCAAAACAATTCATAACTTTTGCCAGATCTTCATAAGAAAGACCATTCTTTACATTTGAAAGAGTAGAACCCCAACGTCCAGTATAAGGAGATTGTGCGATTGCACCCTTAAAAACTGAGCAGAAAGGTTTCTTTGTTTCTGGGCAAACATAAGTAAATAATACATGAGATGATAAATTATATTCATGTAATAATTCTGGTATCTCCCAGCCTAAGTCTGGGTAAGATGTATGGCAATATAGATAATAGTTCTTGTTTTCGGATTTATCTAAGAACTTTCTAAATGCCGCAAATAGGTCTGGATAAAGTTTACGTCTTTGGTTACGCATAACAGTTCCGATCACCTTATAATCTGGATTGATACCCATAGCAATCTTGTGGGCTTTTCTATCTTCTACTGGCGCGTAGGCCGGATGAGCAGAAGGTGGAGAACTTCCAAGATAATTAATCTTTCCTTTAGACTGATCTTGTAAAACGCCACCAGCCCAATCTGAATAAGTCAAACATGCATCAGCGCTAGCATATGTTGCTACCCACTGTCTTGCTTGAGGTCTTGCATCAACCGTTGGCATTACGACCCATTTAAAATAAGGTCTGAATGGCGAACGTTCTGCAAATTCAAGCATCCAAAAGTCACGAATATCGCACACAAAATCCGGCAAGAAGTCGAGACATACATGCTCAAATGCCCAAGCTCCAAATTGGTTTGTCGGGTTCGATTGATATGCCCGCATTTCTTCTTCAGAAGCTTTAGGCTCGCAATTTTGATTTGGAGATACTCCGTAATATTTCCACGGAATGTTTGCCGCGCGAGGATCATTTTTTTCTCCATACGCTGCCATTTCTGCAATCTCGTACTTGCCTGTGCTATGCAGGTAGTTTAAGATTTCTCTAGTGTAAGTTGCATACCCCGTGTTTAGAAAGGTAGCCTCACTGCAAAACAGAATTCTTTTCTTTCTCATTTTATTCCTTATCTAAGCAACCGAAGTCAAATTCATTAATTCTAAATAGAACGTCGTCTGTGGCGTCTGTTTTCATAACGCCATTTCTAGCAGAAGCGTATACGGTCATCTTAGTTCCTTTTTTGCCAAGTTTAGCAATTGTTTCTGCGCCGCTAGCCCAAGCTTGCAAGGTAATAGTTGTAGGAACTTTTTTCTTTTCGCCTCGTTTGTTCTTACGATACTCGTAAGTTACCATTTTTACAGTGCAGCAAGATGGCCCATCGCCATCGCTTTCTATCTGTGGGTCATGTAAAAGATACCCAGTAAATGTACAATTATTCATCAATACTCCTTATAATTTCAAGTAAAAGTCGGTTAGGCCGACTAATCCCCTGATTTAAAAACTTATGACTCTTACGGCAACTACAGGGCGTTACGTTTTGGCGAGTCATAAAACCTTGGTTGCCGATTTAAGTGTTTACAACTTTTACGTTAACTACGGCTCGTTACGTTCTGCCAAGCTGTAAAAGCAGGGTTGCCGATTTAAAAGTATGTAGTTTTTACGGTAACTACGGCCCGTTACGTTCCACCAAACCACAAAAGCATCGTTTACTTATTATAGCTGAGACAACAAAGAAAGTCAATTATATTTCATGAATTTTATTAATAATGAAAGATCCATTCTTCTCTACTTCTCCACAAAACAATAAGTTTAGACCTTCGTCTAATATATATTTACTTTTCTCGGTCGCCTCTGGAAATACAACAACATTATCAATAGAGCATGTTTCATCTTCCAGTGTTAAGAAGCACATCTCCTTACCAGCACTCTTTCCTTTCTTGCATTTATGCTTTTGCATCCTGCTGACATTTGCTACAATGCAAATATCTTTACCATGTTTACCATCTAGAATTTCTTTACAAGTTGTATTAGAATGAGAAGTATCAGACGACTCTACTCTAGATAGGGACACGGGACAACCAAGATACTTTTTCTCCTGTTCAATGATCCACTCTGGATCGTCAGAGAGGTCGTATGGAGGATTCTCTAAAAAATGAATCTCATTTTCAATAACTTGTTTGCGGTCTACTTTACTTGTACCGCCACCCTCTTTCTTCGTTGGCGCTAAATCTGTAAAACATTCCGTAAGAGTCTGCCATTTCTTTGACTTATAATTTTCAGTAACCCATTTTAATTCTGCTTTTGTTAGGTTCTTAAAAATCATATATTCATATAAAGCCTTATTTCTAGTTACATTTGTTTTCCTCGTTGAGAAAAAGCCAATAGAACAAAGAGCTTTAAACCCGGTTGAGTTCATATTTGGAGATAAGTTAATCAAAATATCCATCCAGTTTTTTACGGCTGGAGCATCGCTGATTGCTTTTATAACCTTATCGCCATTTACACCGGTAAGAGATTTAATATCTTTAATACCGAAGTAGATCTTGCTCTTTTCAATAAAGAAGTTCTCTTTCCATTTATTTAGATTTGGAAGTTTAACCTCGATATCAAATAGCTTTGCCTCTGATACTAACTCGTAAACTTCTTGGTGCGGATCTTGCTTTTCATTCGCATACGTTAGGTACGACAAGAAGAATTCTTTAGTATGATTTGCTTTATACCAAGCGCTCTTGTAAGAGTTAATAGCATAGCATACAGCATGAGATTTATTAAATGAATAACGAGATGACTTCTCGATCCACCCAAAGATTTCTTCTGCTGTTTCTTTCTCAACCTTGCCGACCTTTTCACAGCCAATAAGAAAGTCTTTCTTAACCTTTGCCATAAGATCTGCTTTTTTCTTACCAATAGCTTTACGAAGAACATCCGCTTCTTTAAGATTGAAACCAGCAAGATCCTGAGCAATACGCATAGACTGTTCTTGGTAAATCAAAACACCTTTGGTTGTCTCCAAGATATCTGTCAAGGATATGTGAAGATATTTAATTATATCAAGACCACTCTTTCTATCAACATAGTGCTGAGTCATAGACTTGCCATCGCTAATAGCTTTTAGCGATCCCGGTCTAATCAACGCAATAAGAGCAGATAGTTCTTCAATATTAGTTGGTTGAAGTCTTTTCGACCAAGCGCGACCAAGATTACTTTCTAATTGAAAGATACCCTTAGTTCTACCCTCTTTAAAAAGATTCCAAGTTTTCTCATCATCATAATTAAATATAGGTGTTTCCATTCGCAAATGCCTTTTCAAGTTTCAAATTTCTATAAACAGCTCTATGGGTTTTCATGAACTTAATCATCAAATTAGCAGTATCTTTAACGTCCTGTAGCGCATCGTGAGCGTTCTCTGACGACATTCCCATTCGCTCACGAATACTGTCCATACTACGACTCTTAATACTTGGATCACCCTCTGTCCACATCCAGTAGTTGTCCATCATATCAATCTTGTGAATCTGATGAAAGAGTTTTTGCCTTTGTCTTGTCTCATCCCAAGGTCCATATTCTTTACACAGTCTATCAACAATAATCATATCATATCCTAGAATATTGTAACCCGCAGGGATAGGTGCGAAAAATGGTGTACCTTTCCAGTTATATTTATCCACAAATGCACAAAACTTCTTCCAAACCGCTTTTGGTTTTGGGGCTTTGGCTATACCCTCTCTGGTTTTACCTGTAACTTTTAGCGCACCGTCTTCAATTGGACCTAAACCCTTCTTTAATGCTTTATCGTCATCGGTTTCTGCCCAAACTTCACTATTAAATGTTCCCTTTAGATTGAATCCTCTTCCGTCAATAGCCACGGCAGCGAGCTGGGTTACTTGACAGGTGTTAGGATCTCTACCGCCGGTCTCAAAGTCAAAGACAATAATATCTCTATTCATTTTGTTCCTTTACAAGTTTATCTATATACATAAGTTTGTCAAGAAGGTTAATAGCAAGAACGTCAAATTTAACGTGACCAAGAGCTTCTAGGTCTGCCATTTCCAGTCCCGCAATCTTTTCTTTACTACTCTTAGAGTTTACCATCGGGCAAACTTCTGCTAACTTATTTGCAGAGATAACAACACCCGCTGCATGTTTTCCTTGGGTCTTGAGAGTTCCTTCAATCTTAATAGCTTGTTCAAAATATTCTGCATAGTCACCTTCAAGATTACCATTATCATTTATATGACAGTAATCATACAATTCTTTATTATTATTCTGTAATGCCCACCTGATAATGGATCTGTCTTCTTCGTCCATTTCTGCTAGTTGGTCAGAGATGGCAGCTTCGTCTGGGATATATTTTGTGATTTCATTCATCACGCTAAATCCACACGCTTCATTGACGCGCAAGATTTCTTTAATTGCACTACGCCCTTGAAGTCTACCAAACGTAACCATCTGACTCACATTACCATGACCGTATTTCGATTTGATATAGTCAATAATCTCGTCACGCTTCTTACCCGGAATATCAATGTCAATATCGGGAAGTGATATGTTATCTTTTGTATTCCTACCACTATTATAGAAACGCTCAAACAATAAGTCAAATTCAATTGGGTCAACTTCTGTAATTCCAATCAAATAAGAGATCAAGCAACCAGCGGCAGACCCACGACCCGGACCAACCATCCAGCCTTGCTCTATAGCATAATTGATGATGTCACGAACGATCAAGAAATAACCAAATAGGTCGGCTTCTTCAATGACTTCAAACTCTTTGTTGAATCTATCTCCGTATATCTGTCTATGGGCTTCTTCTGTGACTTTATCTGCAAGAAGTTTCTTCCATCCCTGTCTAGCTAAAGTTCTCAGGTATTCTTTCTCAGATTCTCCATTAGGAGTCTCAAACTTCGGGAGAACTGGCTTACTAAGAATGTTATAATTTTCACACTCTTCATAGATCTTGTCTAGAATCTGTAAACCACCTGCGTCTTCTAGCATAACCTCTGTCGCCCCAGTTTTGTCTGGAACAAAAAAATGAGAGAAGTCAAAGAACTTTTTGTTTGGAAAATCTTCGCCAGCGCGATACTTTTTACGCATTTTTGGTAGAGTAGTTTTCATCTCTGAACACAAAAGTATTCTATGTAGATTTGCATCTTCTTTTTCCGTGTAATGCATATCTTGAAAACATTTGGTTTTATCGTACCAGTCGTCTTTCACCGGCGAGTCAGCGCTCGATTCAGCGAGAATAATCAGATTACCCTTGTTGCATATCTTAGATAGGTCGCTACTATTATAGTCGCCGTTGTCATCTAGAAGTGAAACGATTTTAATTAAGTCAAACCAACCTGCTTCATTCTTTGCAAACAGCGTAAATTTATCAAACGAGCAGCCAATAATTGGTTTAATGTCATTTGCTACACAAGCCTGATAGAAAGCAACCGCGCCAGAGATTGTTTTGTAATCAGCGATACCGCAAGCGCGAAATCCATTGTCTTTACATTTCTTAGCGAGTTCTTTGGGTTTAGAGAACCCTTTAAGCAGCGAGTAGTGAGTGTAATTACATAGCGGGAACCAAGTCATCAATTTCTCCTTTCAATATGGTTTCAATGTATTATAGATCAATCTTGGCAAAAAAACAAATCAAATAGTAGAATAAATGCTTCTTTTGAAGTATCCATATTTTTTGAAGTCGTAGTCAAATATTTCGTTAATTAATGCTCTGTTTTCTCTATTTATTTTTTGATTTTTTTGAGAGACGTTGACTCTTTTGTTTATATTTGGTATTGGTTTTTTTATGGCTTTAAAAAATTTATCTATAGAATCTTTAAAATTTTCATATTTACAGATGTGTAATTTACTTTCTTCTATTTCTACGTCTAAATAATGTTTAAAAATAGATTTTATATTCACAAGACGTTTGGGAAAATGCTGAAAGTTGTCGTCGGATAAAAGAGAATGTAAATTTTTATTTAAATCAAATGCATCTTCTTCTTTAAAAAACTTATATCTAGAGTGTAACTTTTTCATATAATTTTTCATTGCGTCTGTATGAGGGTTTTTAAAAAGCGCATTGTTTAGATAGGGTATAATGTTATTATTTTTATATTCAAAAAATTCTGAAACAAAGAAATCTTCTGGATGACGAGTGAACATAAAAATATCATATTTTTTAGGATCATACTTTAGTGCAGAGTGATTAAATATATGCGATAAAGGTAAATGTCTTTCTGATATATTACTACTGATAAATATATCGTTGGGAATCCCAAGGCTCTTTACGTTGCGTCTAATGAAAGTGGTGCCTGTTTTCATAACCTCTATTAAAATAACTAAATTCTCATTATCTATTATCATCGTATCGACCCTCGTTTCTTTTTATTATTCTTGTTTCTTTAAACCAGTCATGTTTATAATTTGCTTGCACTGGAATGAAATTTACATCAATATTAGAAAGAAGTATCATTGTTGATAATTCACAGAAATATCCCAAAGTTCTTTCTCTAGCAAATTCATTAAATTTAGATAAATCAAAAGATTCAATAAGATTTGCTAGATCGTTTATTGTGTCTTGAAAATATCCAGATATTTTTCTGTATAGATCTTTATGGCATATGATTTGATTATGATTTCCAACAAATTTATTATTTATCTTAAATCCAAGTCCTTCGTGATACTTTATTATTTCTCGTTGATATTTCTTGGGAGTGCCCATCCAGTTCATTACGGAGTTTTCTCCTTCTACCCAGCTTTCGGTTGTGCTTACAGTTGCGCAATAGATTGTTTTTTTATCGTCTAGTTTCTTTGAGTCTAGCCATCTTCCAGCTCTGTCTATTCTATTTCTCTTGTTTACATATTTCATATTCCACGAAGCGGTAGTGCATCCTACATAATCATATTTACTGTAATCAAATATATCAGATAGATACGCCCTTGTTTCTGAATAGGCGTTAGTTTGAAACTTATTGTAAACACCTAAGTCTAGGTCATCTAAGTAAATCTTGTTTATGTAGTCTTGGTCTTCAATTGTGTCAAACTGCTCTTTGCAATGACCCAGACAGGCTATATTGACTTTAGATAAGTCTGCGTGTATGATATCAACCTTTTCATGTTCTAGATTGATATTGCTTGATTTATTTTTATAGCTTTGTCTTTTTTCTTTAGTCGTGGTTTTACACCAGTTGTGACCAGCTTTGTCCATTTTTTTACTGTAAAGCGGGCATAATCCCGGTTCAGAGCATTGACATTTGTTCAAGTTCATTTTTAGCCTTTTTCATCGCGGAGCCAATGACTTGATGCATATCATAATATTTGTATTCAGCAAGTCTACCACCAAATATAAATTTATTTTTATTATAATGTTTTGTGTATTGTGAATATATATCATTATTTTTCTTATCGTTTACTGGATAGTATTTTTCCATCCCATCAATATAATTCACTGGAAATTCTTTAGTTATGACAGTAACGCCGTCTACCGTATTTTCAAAATGCTTATGTTCTATAATTCTGGTAAATGGTATATCTCTATGAGTATAGTTTACAATAGATGTTCCTTGGTAGTCGTCAATGTTAAATACCCTATCTTCAAATCGTAGAGATCGCCACTCTAGTTTACCGTAAAAGTTTCTAAAGAATTCGTCAATCGGTCCAGTGTAAACAATTTTCTTGAACCTATGGTCATATAAGTCTCTGTCTTTGATATAGTCTGTATTTAGTTCTACATCTATACCATCTAACATATTTTGAACCATCTTGGTATAACCACCAATAGGTATACCTTGATAGATATCGTTGAAATAGTTATCGTTAAAATTATATCTTATGGGCAGCCTTTTAATAATAGACGCTGGTAGTTCCGCTGGATGCCTACCCCATTGTTTCTCCGTGTAACCTCTAATCAAAAGATCGTATAACTCTTGACCAACCTGAGACAAAGCCCACTCTTCAAGATTTTTTGGGTTGCTTATTTTAACTTGTTTGTCTTTTATTTTCTCCATCGCCATTTGCGGCGAAGTGATGCCCCACAATTTATATATTGTATTTAGATTTATGGGCATAGAATACAGTTCATGCTTATAATTTGCTTTCACTGTATGTGTATATCTGTTGAAATCTGCAAAATTATTTACAAACTGCCAGATGTAATCACTATTAGTATGAAATATGTGCGGGCCATATTTATGAATATGAATCCCGCACTTTTTCTCAGTGTAGCAGTTTCCTGCTATATGATGTCTTTTGTCTATAACTTTACAGCTAAAGCCATAGTTAGTCATAATCCTAGCAAAAGTAGCGCCGAATAAACCGGCGCCCACAATTAGATAGTCGTCTTTGCTCATTAATCTAAAATAGTCCTGAATTCTTTATAAAGTATCCTATAGCACCGCCTAAAAAAGTGACTATCAATAACGAAAACGGATAAATAATTCCACCGTTATTAACTTTAACCCTGTAAGACGGTATGTCTTCCTTATTCTTTCTTCTTCTTACTACAGCTTTCATTAAGTCGGAATCAGTGAATAAGAGTTCTTCAAGTTCTCCCAAATTATTGTCTACCACAATCATATTGTAATGATCGTTAGCAGAGGACTTCTTACTTTTGTTCTCGACTTTGTAAAATCTCCCCGGTTGAACCTCTAACATAGGACACCTCCATAAGAATTACCATGCTCTACAACTCCAGTAACGTGCCTTCCATCGTGGTCCCGGATTGCTGCAATTATGTCGCGCTCTGAAATTCTTGCGACGACCGGGATCACTCTTTTTAATTTTCATGTTTGGATCACCAAAGCGAACGATGACGACCTTGCCGCTACCATTCTTGACATAGACGGCGCTTTTCTTTGGGCCGCCCGGAGTTCTAAATGGTTTACCCAGCTTAACTTTGCGCCCTTGGTACTCAGCGGACTCGGTATAGTCAAGTTCTGCTTTTCCCTTGTAGACTAAGAAGCGACCGTCTTTTTTGTAAATACCTTTTCTTTCATATTCATATAACTGACCGGTTTTTGGGTCTTCGTATTTAAATGAAGATTGCGCTTTTTTCCACGCATCTGGATCTGGACGATCTTTGTCACCCTTCTTTGCAGGTTTATAGTTTTTACCTTCGCGTTCTTTCTTTCTACGAATATTTTCCCACAAACCGGGACGTTCAGCTGCCCAGTCCCACTCTTCTGTTTCTTCGCCCCAGTCTTCATACTCAGAATCTTCTGGTACATAAAAGTTATCTTCTGTAACTTCTTCTGTATATCCATAAGTATTGTAATAGTGGGAAAAGTCTCCTGCTTCAACATAGTCTAGACCATCTGTTGCTTTGCTCATGCAAATAGCAGTTCTCTGTTTGGCATCTGGATATTCATCTGCAAGTTGACTCATGCAACGCCCCATGAAATTGCCTTTGTCTTCGTCCTTATTCTTTGATGGAATAGGCATCTCTAACTCCTGTAAGGTTCTAGGTTCGGGAATAGTTTATATCTAATATCTTGCCATATTGCGCCAGTTATAACCATTGACGCTTCGTTATCAGATGGATAGTGTACGCCCTGTAAACACCTTGCGTGACCAGCAACGCCTACCAACTGAAAAAACTCTGATGATTTGTGCGGATACATGTCGGCAAAAAGATACGATGCTATTGCAGCATAAGCAGTATGTCCAGATGGATATGCTGGCGTTTGGTGGGTATCTGTCTGCGTTACATGTATATTGTAGTTCATTAGATCGCCAAGTTGTTTTGGTCTAGGTCTATTGAACTTATGTTTTAAATTCATTAGTATTGGATCTATTATATTATACGCTTTTTTGAAATCCTTGACCGGCATTGGTTGACCAACTTTATCAAAAATGGGTTTATATAGATCTAATGGTTCTTTGTCAACCAAGTGTATTAAATTCTTTGCTTGACTATTTAAATTGTTTGTAAGTACTTGTAGGTACTGTAATTCTTTCTTCGTTTCTTTTGAAGTGTTAGAAGGGGGTTCTGGCAACACCCCTTCCCAATCAATAGTTATAATTTTAGATACCTTCCAAGTCTTAGGTTTACTTGTATACTTGACGGAATCTAAAGTATTTGCTAATGATTTGTTTACGTCTGAGATAAAACTCATCTATGTCTACCGTAGTAATTAAACGTGTGAACTCTTGGTGGGCCGTAGAAACCAGCGCTGATTCCAAATCTAACATGACGGCGATCTGGTCCTACGGTCATAGGACCAATACCAAGATGAAAACCTTGAGGAAACCAACCGATAGTTGGTCTAAATCCTACTGGCGGACGATGGTGATGACCATGCTGCCAGTGATGTTGAGGTCCACGATGAGGCGAATTATACCTTTGTGGTCCATGATCTCTTTCTTTATGCTCTACTTGTGGTCTACCACGATGCTCACGTTCTTGTGCGAAACATGCGGTGGTTGAAAAAACAAGTGCTAGTGCAATAAGTACATTCTTCATATCTAATCTCCTTAAATTAAACCTTCTATAAGTTTGCCACCGTTGGCAATTTTCATCGGACGACCATTCTTTGCTGTATAACTCTTGTTAATATCTATACCAAGAGCATGACAAATAGTGGTCATTAAATCTTCTGATGAATAGGTTAGCCCGTCCTTGATATCTGTACCATCTGCGTTTGTCGATCCTATTGCGCGACCACCTTGAATCAAACCGCCAGAAACAAATGCCGACCACACTTTTGCCCAGTGATCTCTACCAGCATTTTGGTTGATTCTTGGAGTCCTGCCAAACTCTCCCATCATGACGATGGCAACATTATCCCACATGTTAAGACGTTTTAAGTCATTCATCAGTGTAGATACAACCCCGTCAACCTCTGGAAGTTTCGTAGAAAGTGTTTCGTGAGTATTTTGATGTAAGTCCCAACCGCCAAACCCAATCTCTACAAATGGAACGCCGGTTTGAACAAGTCGTCTTGCCATAAGTGCGCTTCTACCAAATCCAGTATCGCCGTAAGCATCAATAATTTCCTGCGGTTCTCCAACTGGTTTTAGCGCTTTCATCTGCGGACTTGTATTTAGTTTAAATGTTTGTTGTAACATTTTCATATGACTTTTTGCCATATCACTATTAGTTGATTTTACAAATCCGCTTTCAATAGCGGCAAGTGCCTGCATCCTTTGAAGGTCTACATTGTCGCCAAGATTTCTAACTTGACCATTTGAACTTACAACAAAAGGATTCCAAGCAGATCCAAGAAATCCACCGCCTACACTACCAGTGCTAATAGCAAAGAATGGAGGAATTTCTAAATAATCTCTATCTTGTGATAGTTCGTATGATATTACAGAACCCATTGACGGATGTGCCATATTAGGATTTGGTTTAAATCCTGTGTGCATGTAATACGATCCTCTCATGTGGTCTGCCTCTCTCGTCGCCATAGTTCTAACAAGAGAGAAATCTTTACCCATATTAGCGAGTTTAGGCATAAGTTCATTGATCTGGAAATCACCAGTCGTGGACAATGCTCGCGAAGGTCCGCCAGTAGCAGAACCTTGCTTTACATCCCACATATCAATAGTTGGTGGACCACCGCCAAGCCAAATAAGTATTGCGGCCTTTTCATTCTTGACCAAGGTATCCTTGTTATCAATTATGTTTTGACCAAATAATGTTGAGGCGGTAGATAATGAGGCAAGCCCACCAACATGTTCTATAAAATGTCTTCTGTTTATCATGCGATAATATCCTGAATAACTTCACCAAAATCTACAATCTCGATAGGTCTATCGCCCGGAGCCATAAGTTCCTTGTCGGCATTGATTCCCATTTGGTGATAAATCGTAGTTGCCCAGTGTGGGACGGTCACTGGATTATCTTCTGGTTCTGTGCCAGTGGCATCGGTTGTGCCGTAAGTCATTCCGCCCTTGATTCCGCCACCGGCAAGAATAGAACTGAAAACTTTAGGCCAATGGTCACGACCCGCATCCTTGTTTACCTTTGGAGTTCTACCAAACTCAGAAATAACACATACAAGTGTAGAGTCTAGCAAACCCCGTTCTGTTAGGTCTTGAATAAGCGCAGCAAACGCTTGGTCGAACGGTGGAACCTGCGAGTTGATACCGTTGAAGATATCTTGGTGCATGTCCCAACCGCCGTAGGTCATTGTTACAAATCTAGCGCCCGCTTCTACGAGTCGCCTAGACATGAGCATCCTTGCTCCTGCTTGGTTCCGTCCGTATCTGTCGCGAACCTCTGGTTTCTCTTTCTCGATGTCGAACGCATCTTGTGCCTTTTGACTGCCAACAAGATCGTACGCCTTGTCGTAGAAACTATTCATCGCTTTTACAGCGTCAGAGTTTACGCGCTCTGTCATATTCTTATTTACGATATCTAGCAGATTTCTTCTTCTTGTAAAGTGGTCATCTGTAATATTGATAGACAAATCTCTAACTTTAAAATTATCTGATGCTGGATCAGAACCTAGCGCAAATGGCGCGTAGGCGTTACTTAAATATCCTGTTCCTGCAAACTCATTGGGTCGTTCTGGTACGCAAATATAAGCTGGAAGATTATTCCGGGAACCGAACTCATGAGAAACAACGGAACCAATAGAAGGGTAGCTGAGTGCAGGACTAGGTTTGTAGCCAGTGAAAACACTGTTTGTTCCTCGTTCGTGGGCAGCTTCTCCATGCGTCATACTCCTTATGATCGTAAGTTTATCCATAATCTGAGCAGTTTTTGGGAATCTTTCGTTAATCTGAATCCCAGCAACATTTGTATTGATCGCACTCATAGAGCCGCGATATTCTAGTGGCGCTACAGTTTTAGGGTCAAATGACTCTTGAGCAGAGATACCGCCGGGAAGATAAATAAAGATCGTGCTTTTTGCCTGACCTTCAATGCTTTCGTAGTATTTCTGCTCGCCAAGTGCAAATTGAGTACCAGCAGCAGCGAAAAGACTTGTCTGTAGAAATGCTCTACGACCAATATGAATATGATTAAACATGTTATTTTCCTTAACCCGGAGCTTCGTAGTAACCTATTGAGAACCCTTTATTTGTACAGTCTTTCACGGTCTTGTCAAGACCTTCTTTTTTAAGTTTCTCTCCTATATATATACACATTGGAGTATCTGTACCCTTCCAATTATTCTTGTAAAAGTGGCACAGCTTGGTACATTTCCAATGACTCCTATCGTCTCGCAACGGTTTAGGAGATACATTCGCCTTTATCTCTTCAAATCTATTCTTTAACATCTCAAGAAACTTCTCTTGATCAGATTTATCAAAACACATACTAAATGGTCCACCATCTTTTATAAAGAAAATGGACATAATTGCCTGTTTATAATCTGGATATAGTTTAGATATCGCATAATTATACAATAATAACTGCGCATCTGTAGTTAATTTCTTAAAATCTTTTTCCTGACCCGTTGCCCAATCTAATCTACGACCGGTTTTCCAGTCAATCACCTCGATTGTATCGTCGTCAACTTTAGTTACAAGGTCGATTGTTCCTTTTATTGCTAATCTTCCTTGAATAACTTCTCCGTTGGGCATTTCGTATTCATATTTTGCCCAGTCTTCTTCAATTGGAATGTCAAAATGCGGCTCTGGATCTACAACATCTCTGTATCTTGGGTCAAATTGACCTTCATTCCAGTTCAAAGCTAACCAAGAAAGTCTCGAAACTTCCTTTCTGTCGGCTGCCGTCCACTTGTGTTTTGATCCTTTTCTGTAAGAATTAAAACTTAAATCAACTAAATCCTCTACGCATTTATCTGTTAGCAATTCGTCTTTATGAATCCTAACTTTTGCTACCGCATCATCATCTACGTTGAGATACTTTTTTCTAGGATTGTCTTGTTGGAATTTTTTTAGTCCTGCAAGAACTTCCATAACCTTATGAACCATAGTTCCAAGGTCTGCTTTCTTTCCGCTGTCTGATCTATGGCCTAAAACATAAGTTAAGAAATATTGCATCTGGCAATAATCATAACCATTGTAGCTAGAAGATCTAATATAAGTAACTATCATTTTATCCACCAATCTATTACGGGGTCGAAAGCGCCGGGACGATTTGGAAAATCTAAACCCTCAATCGGAAAAGATCTTGTTTCTACCGGCAGTGAATCGTCTTTTTTGATATATGTCAACTCTATTGGGTCGTATAAATCTTTATACATAGGCCACCCGTCTGCAAATCCGCAGTTGTTTACATGAATATGAATAAGCGTAAAATGATCGTTTAGAACTCTAAGTGCCTTCTCTATATCTTCATCTTTACCATTTTGCGGAAAGATGGGCCATATTCTTTTATGAAAATGAAATTCTAAAACAACTTGTTCTACCATCTCTATGCCAGATAAATCAGTATTGCCAAACAAACCAACCTCTGACCCTTCGATATCCATTTGAATCATACATGGCTCTGTTATGTTTAATTCTGAAAACGAAGTTATATATTTTCTATGAAAAGTAACTCTCTCGTCGTTTTCAGCAAGATTACACTCGCTAACATTGTCAAATATTGTTACCTTGGCGTTTGGATTTTTATTTAAGTAATCAGATTCAAAACTTGTTTTGTTTTCACATCCTACAGATATAAGATTTTTCCCAAGGTGGTTTTTAGATACGACATAGCCACTATCTTCTTTTCTTCCGATTCTTATTTTGTCTTCGTATTTTCTTGGTATTAGTAATTCTTTTACCATTATACTCTCTCTAGTAAGGATTTTACTTCAACAATGGTTTGACCAATATCTATTTTAGAATTATCAAGCACATGCCAGAAATTGCCGTGGTCGTAGTTATCTGCATCTAGAGCAGTTTCACTGTCATGTTTATCGTCATGAACATTTCTTTCCAATCTTAATACTTTACCACCGGCTTTATTGATAGCCTCGACTTCATTTGGGAATCTCACATCTGCTATAATAGCGAAATCGCTGCCCTCTTTAATAATTTTGTTTAAACAAGCATTTGCCCATACATCACTGTGCATCTTTCGCATAACTTCCGTACCAAAGAACTGCATAAATTCACGGGCGGACATTTCACCTTTTGGTGCTTTTCTGCTCACTTTGCCTCGCGGCATATTCTTCCACAGTAAATGTTTTAATTTTTGGTCTTTTTGTTCGTTGGTTCCATATGCCTGCTCGTATGTAAACCCAAACAAATTAATGCACATATCTTTTAACGAGTCAGCAAAATTGTAAAGTTTTACATGAGGCCACATATTATAGTGAGCATATTCTATGAACTGCTCATCTTTTCTTTCTATATCAAACTGCCCCCAGCCTTCTTTACCCTGAGAATTATAAGTTTTAACAAGTAGCTTACCGTTTTGATCAACATTATAGTCACCAACCATATTGTTCTTGAGTAAGATTTCTCCATGAATAATATTAGCGATGGTTGTTTTACCGGCTTGTTTTTTGCCAGAAATTCCTAGAATCATTAATAAAGTCCTTCAACTTCGGGGAGTATATGTTTCTGTATTTTCTTTACAGATGTGTCACCAATATCTTTTTTTAACATTGGCGGGTAAATTAGATTAAACATCCTACTTAATTCACGCTGTAGTTTCATTCTTCCTTCTCGACCGGCTTGGTCGTTGTCTGTCAAGACTACTAAATCTGTTACGCCGGATTGTATCAGCAGTGTTTTCTGTTTCTCCGATATATCTTTACCAAACAATCCAACAGCATTTTCAACTCCTGACTCATACAATCTCCATACGTCACCTTGACCTTCTACTAAAAATATCGCATGTGTTTTTTGCGCAACTTTCATAGCGTTATCATAATTATAGAGATAGTCGGTTTTTTTAAACCCGCTAGAGAATAAGTATTTAGGTTCAATAAACCCCTTTGCCGCCCTTGCAATGTAACCGATCTCTTTACCAAGATAGTTCACTGGGATGATCGCCCTGTTCCACATCTTAGATGTTTTGTCTATACAATCTTTTACTCCAAAATGCTCTAATGTGTCAGGTAAAAATCCTCGCTTTTCAAAATAAAATGAATTATTTAAAGTCTCTACATCACGCACGTATTCATTCATATTATTGTTATTGCTCTTTCCAAATATTTTTACGATTTCGTATAGATCGCTCTTTACTACTTCTGGTTTCTGTTTATTTTTTGAGGCATGTTTTCTATTAATGTCATAGGTGCTACAGATAAACCTTAACGTATCAGAAAATGTCGGGTCTTGTCGATAACCTCTAATGAAACCAAAAATGTCTGAACCAAACTCTTCGTGACACCCATGAGTCCAACATCTCCAGTTTTTATGCTGGAGTGATATTGACAGACCATTTGGATTATCCCCACCGTGAATAGGACACGGCATAAAAAGGTTGTTATTATTTACTTGATACTCAAGATTAAACTTATTCATAAGTATGTCTATATCATTGAATATCTCATCTTTAACTTTGTTTAAATCAAGTTTTTGTTTGGTAGCACTCATCTAGGATGCCTTTCCAAGTGTTTAGAATAATCAAGAAATCTTTCTTCCATTATATCAAAATAAAGAGTATTATCTTTTACTTTACGAAGAAGATACTTACTTTTAGTTGTAAGTCCACTATCATATACTTTGGTATACTCTAATATGTCTTGGTTTTTTGGGAGTGATAGTTCTTGATCGTGTAAAGGACCACCATTAAACTTTGCTTTGTAACTCATTGTCTTCCTCGAATGGGAGTTCAGCGCCTTCGATGGCATCGTCAACGCCAGCTTTAATAAATTCGTCTCTCGTTCTTAGTTCTGTTAATAGAGCGTGCGATCCATCCATTCTCATGTTAATATAATTTCCATCCTGCATACCCGGCCCATGACGCGATACAATAGGTACAAGTTTTCTATTACCTGCGCGTGGACCGTCTTCCGCCGTTTCCTCTGCGGACTTTTCTTTAAAGATAGAGAACGATGTACACAACCAAATAAGTCTATCAGATCCGCTTACAGCATCCGTAGACTCTTTTGTGATACCATCTCTATTCAACTGCACAAAAGCAAGACAAGCAAAGTCATACTTAACTGCAAGATTATGTAGGTTTGTAATCTGAAAACCAAGCGCTTGATATTCTTGCAGGTTTGCAGATATACCAGAAGATGACATCAACTTCAAATAATCATACACAACTACGCAGTCGTTTGTTCTTCCGTTTTCATCTGTTCCAACCTCTTGAATAACCCATCGTTTAATATGGTTAAGAATATTTTCAAATGGCGCTCCCGCTACGCTAACATACGTATAAGGTATATCTTTAATTTCTTGTACCGCTTTTTGAACTGCGATGTATTTCTCTTCGTCGTCGGCAAATTTACCACTTGCTATTTCGTTAATCGGAACGCCACTTAGACTTGCTAGAATTCTATTGAGATGATCCTCTTTGCTCATTTCTGTATCGAGCATAAGGACTGGAATTCCCTTTCTTGCAACATTGATGGCAACATTATCGCCAAATACAGACTTACCCACTTTAGGACGAGCAGATACCAGATCGACACATTTGCGTCGTAAACCGCCACCAATAGCGGCATCATACCGATCAAACCCACTTGGTACACCGATCTGATCACACTTATTGTCCACCAGAAAATCAATATACTCATCAACATCTTCGCCAATTCTTTCTGGTTTGTCTCTTGTGTCATCTTCTCTTAGAAACTCCGTAATAGGGTTCTCGACAATTCCGATAATTTCATCTATGTCTTCATCGCCTTTAATCTCCTGAATATCTCTTCCGATTTTATCGGCAAGTGATCTAATTTTTCTAGCAAACTCGAATTTCTTTACCTGTGCGGCAAAGTGAATTATATTCTCTTTCTTGACAGGAAAATCCATTAAGGATTTAATATATTCAAGCTCTTGCTTGGTCTGGATTGTTTCAGAAAACCCAAGCTGATCCGCCGCTGATAAAAGAGTTGGTAGGTCAACTTCGGCTTCTTTAGATAGAATCTTCTCAATACATTTGTATATAAGCTGATTGTTCTGATGGCAAAAGCTATTGTGATCAATTATGTCACTTATTTCAACATATGACTCTAGACCATAAGAGAACAGACCAGCAAGAACTGCTCTCTCAGCGCCTAAATCCAATAGTTTGGATTCCATTACTTGCCCCCGCACCGATTACAACGGTGGTATTCTCCGTAAACTAAACTCGGATGTTCTAGATAAGTTTTACCGCAAACACTACATTCTAGTTGAACTTTCTTTGCTTTGGCTCTAGATCTTGCGGTTCTTTTTCTTCCGGTAGACCATTCTTCTTCACCTTCTAATTGAAATTCTCCCGTATCTTCCCAACGGTTTTTTCTGGCACGCACTGGAGTTCTCCCTCTTTCTAGTTGAGTCTTACTTTTTGTAACACGAAAATCTTCATTAACATTTTTCACAGGAACGTCCTGTTGTACTTCTTCTGTTTCTTCCGTCGTCGCTTCAGATAAACTATTCATTAGTTGATCCAACAACGCTTGCTTTTGCTCTGTAGTTAAGTTTTTAAGCAGGTCTTTATCTATCATTTCCTCTTACCTTTTTCAAATAGGATATCAGCCTTTCTTCTTATATTATACTCTCTAGACTTCAAATTTTCAAGTCTTCCTTGAGCAGTTAGTTTCCATTCATTGATTTTATTTGCTAGGTCATCATTTCTCAGGATTGTAGCAACCTTAGTTTCGTGCTTTGCGTACTGATCCCACACGCCACTGGCTAGTAATTCTGATATAATACTCTGTAAAGAGTTCTCACACCAGCGAATAACATTCTCGCACTGGGCGCGTTCTGTGCCAACGTGATCGACGTATTGCATAAGTTGATATGCGTGACCAAAACATTCGTCTTGCGTTAGGTTTTCTAGATTTTCTAAAGATAGAGTTTCTGCGATTGCAAACTCTGGATTAAATTTAGAAGGTGTTACATTCTTAGCAGAGATATATCTGTCAATACCATCTAAGAATTCTTTTAGTCTATCAGCGGCTGTCAATTTGATTTCTCCAATGTTCTATACTGTCTGAATATTTAAGAACTATCAACTCAATACTATTTAACTCGCACCAGTCTTCTTTTATAAAGTCTCTTTTCTTTGCTGTCAAGAACCCCGCCTTTGTTTTATGAAAGAATTTACAGAATTCGTAGTGCTGCTGTCCATGAACTTCTATGCCCAGCGATAAACTAGGTATGAAGAAGTCCAAGAACAATGCAGACTTTTTGCTTGGACAACGAGAACCGGGAAGTTTAACTTCTTCCAGAACTGTATAACCCTTAAACATTTCTGCTAAAAGTTCTCTCGCTGCTATATGATACTTTGATTTAACGGTCTTGTCATTATTTTTTACAATATATTTCTTGAGATCTATATTATATTCACGACCGTTTAATCCTACGACTTTCATAATACCGACTTTATTTCATCATAAAGGAATTCTTGAATCTCGGTATTTGTTTCAATGAACTCACTGAGTTTTGCCATGCCCTGAAACTTGAAGAACTTTTCTACCGCTTCAGGGTTATCGACATCTACTTCATTCTTCTTTAACAAAGATTGGATTCTTTTGTCGTCAGATCCAATCGCTGAAGCGATTGTGTACCAAGCGCCTGCTTGTTTGATGAAAGTAAGTTCGTTGGCAATCTCGCACAGCTCTCTGATCTCATCAATACCTGTGCCGTATCTAATATACGATACAGCGTTGGAGTTAGGTTTACCACCAGCAGCAGAAGTTTTTACGATCCAGTTAGCAACCTGACCTACATCATGACCCTGCTCGTCTGTTTCTTCCCACTTGCCTCGATGGGTAATAACCATATTGGTTCCCGCCTGATACTGAAGCATGTTACCGCAGTCAGCAAGTTTAGCGGGCGACCATCTTGATCCACCAGTATTAGCAATATTGTGGGTGATAAAAATAAGGATTGCTTTTGTTCTTGCTACATCATTACTAATACGTTTAAAGAACATGGATAGAAGTCTAGGAAGTTGCGCTCTGACACCGCCGCGTACTTCTCCGTCGAGTTCATCTTGTGGAACCATATTAGATACAGAGTCAATGATCGCCACGAAATCTGGAGTATTCTTAACGTATGTTTCGATAGCGTTCAAGAACGTTTCAGCAGACACGACCGGTTGATTGTCGGTCGCTTGAATGATTTTAATTTTACTAGCATCTAGACCTTTGATACCAGTAAAGTTTTCTTTAGTAAGTCTACCTTCGGTGTTGAAGTAGAATACATTTTTACCTGCTGCTTGCGCTTTCGCAGCAAAATACAACGATGTCGTCGTCTTACCGGTCTTTGGATCGCCCGTCATGACAACAACACTGCCTTCTCTAAGACCACCGCCCAGTGCTAGGTCTAGTGCTGGTGATATACCAATAGTACTAAAGTTTTGAAGGTCAGCAAGAACCTTTGTTCCCTGCTCTACAATATCACCATACTTACTAATTATTTGATTGCTTACGACATCATCATCAAACTTAGCTTTCGCTTTCTTTTTTGCCATCTAATCCTCTCAATTTATTTAAACTAGATTTTTTACCGTATGATTTCTTTCTGTTTGTTGGTTCTTTTTTTACATCTAATTCTTGACTACTCCTTTTAGATTCTTCTTCAATCAGCTTTACTTGTCTTTTAATTTCTGGTATGATTCTTTTATTCTTTAGAGAGAATACAGATTTTTGCTCATTAACAGCTCTTATTACGGCTTTCTCTCCGTACTCTTTTATTAAAGCTGTGGCGGCAAACATTTGTTGCTTAAACGTCCAGTCCCACGGGCGTTTATTCCAGAATTTGAAAGTTAGATTGCCTTCGTTTTTATATTCAGCTAGACGTAGGCACATCATCTCAGCAAGATAAGCGGCACAGGTGCAATGATCGCCTGTGCTTTGATGCTTATACTTGCTTTTCTCAGTTCTTTTTCTTTTGGTCATAAATGATTGCTTCTTGGAAACACTCTTCAACTTTGTCTTCATATTCTTTTTCTACAACTAACTCTGGGGTTATCCACATTTGTTTTTCAACTTTTTCACCGATCACTTTTCCTACGGTATAGTAGTGGGTGTTACGCTCTTGACCAATGACACCTTTTAGCGATCTAATTAGATATATACCATCAACATTGTCTAAGTCAATTTTTTCTTGATGAGATTTAAACTGAAGATATAGTTCTTTAAGAAAGAGGTTCTCTTTTTCACATCTTATTTTTAGCTTAGTCCAATCCTTAAAGTCGTCATAGTTAAATTCTTCGTCGTTTGTTAGTTTTCCTCTAATCCAAACCGCCGATTTATTTTGTCTATATTTAACTAAAAATTTCTTATGATCCATGTGTCACCTGATATTGGTTGTACATTCTGGTCTTTTTGTATCGACCGCTGTTCTTTTTGATCTAAAATCGTCTGAGAGCATAGATCCGGTTTCCGTCATGACAGTAGAGCCTCTTTTATTGCTTACAATATTATTACTAATTAGAGTTTCTTTCTGCTGAACGGGTGGGTCGCATTTGGCGGCATATGCTTTAACTACGCTTTTCGCCCTATCTAGTTCAGTTGATAGCTTTTCCACTCCTAAGTCTAAATTTTGCTCAATGTAAAACTTCTCAATCTTGCTCAATGGTCCTCGCTTACTCATTTATAAATCTCCTGTTGGCTCTAGTTAAATAAATAGAATTATTTGTTTGAAGGTAAATTAAATAAAAATCAAATGTATCTTTTGATACTTTCTTTAGTTTTGTGTCTAGATATTTTTCTCTATTTGAATTTAATCCCATTGGATCGTATATCTGATTGTTATATGTATTGATTAGGTATTGAGGTGTTGCTTCGGAGTATACTATTTTAGCAAATATTTTCTCTTGTGCTGCCGCTACCTGTAATCCTTTTTTATTAAAATTAGTTTCTTTCAATTCTTGTTTTTCTTCATTTGTTTCCACGTATTTCATTTTCCCTCCATAATATACTTTGTTTTCTGAGCGTTTGTCATCTTATTAATCTCTTTCATAGACTTTGTGGTATGCTCATGATGCCAAGGTTTTTCAACCGCTGGCTGAGATTCACGTTTCATCGCTTCCATTTCATTAATCTGGTTTTTGTGTTTCTTCGTATTTCTATCTGCTACACTTCCTATTGTATTACTTCCCGCCATGAAACTGTGGATGCCGCCAGTAAGCACTCTGTAGAGAGAATCAGTGTTACAATGATCGCACTTTGTCAATTCTGGATCTGTAACCTTCTGAAATACATCACTGACTTCTGCTCCACAGTTTCTACATTCATAATCATAAATAGGCATTAGTTCTCCAATGCGTTAAGTATTCGTCCTAAAATCCCATTCCTTTGGATATCACTGTATCCTAGTCGGCAAAGTCCGACGCCATCAATCTCTCCTAGCTTTTCAATTATTTGTTCAAGTCCACTTTGTCTGCTAAGGTCAGTTTGTCGTATGTCACCGTTAATGATAACCTTACTACCTTGACCCATACGAGTGATAAACATTTTAATTTGTTCCCACGTACAGTTTTGCGCCTCGTCCAAAATCATATATGAA
>Ga0213864_10000026_pt1 | contig 60108 bp, 45 predicted proteins | sample PICome_5_FD_160078 | JGI IMG/M metagenome (GOLD analysis project Ga0213864, IMG submission 160078) | Coastal seawater microbial communities near Pivers Island, North Carolina, United States - PICO247 | ecosystem: Environmental > Aquatic > Marine > Coastal | place: USA: North Carolina... | reverse complement strand
ATGTTTAATCAAAAATAAAAAAGATTAAACAAAAAGGAGTTAAAGTTAAATTAAAAGTAATAGACCTTTGATTCGGTAAATTATAGGGAATTGGCTGGCAGGATTACCATGGTGATCCTGAATATGGGTATGTTGCTCATCAAAAGCCAACTCATAAAGAGTTGTCATTTTTATTTTCATTGCAATTCTGAAGCGAGATTTAATTTCATTCAAATAAAAAAAGTCAAGAATAAAATTCTTGACTTTTACTGGTCGGGGTGGCAGGATTACCAAGGTGATCCTGAATATGGGTATGTTGCTCATCAAAAGTCAACTCATAAAGAGTTGTCATTTTTGTTTTCATTTCAATTCTGAAGCGAGCTTCAATTTCATTCAAATAAAAAAAGCCAAGAATAAAATTCTTGACTTTTGATGGTCGGGGTGGCAGGATTCGAACCTGCGACCTCCGCGTCCCAAACGCGGCGCGATAACCGGGCTACGCTACACCCCGAAAGTGGAAGGCAAAATTAAAACATTATTTTTACATTGAAAAAGAATTTATATTTATAAATATGAAAATCGATCGAATAGCTCACTTGATACTTATTGCCTTTATTTTTCTTTCAGAATCTCATATAAACGCGCAACAGAAAACGTTTAAACACAAGATTATTGTCAAGGACATAACCATTCCGTGGGGCCTTACTTTTTTACCAGATAATTCTATGTTATATACCGAAAAGAAGGGTAAAATGACCATTTTTCGTAATGGTAAAAAAAGGGAAGTTTTCGGATTACCTCGTGTTGTGGAATACGGGCAAGGTGGTTTGATGGACGTTGAATTGCATCCTAATTTTAAAGAGAATCACTTGATTTATTTCACATACGCCTCTGGTGCGGGTCAAGGTGAGGGTACCAATACAGCTTTGATGCGAGCTGAGTTACGGGATGGTCGATTAATGAATAAGAAAGTTCTCTACAAGGCTGGTCCCAATAGTAGAAGAGGTCAACATTTTGGTTCTCGGATTGCCTTCGATCGAGAAGGATATATCTACTTCACAATTGGTGATCGTGGAAGCCGTGATTTGAATCCGCAGGATATTTCAAGGGATTGTGGAAAGGTCTATCGATTAAAGGATGATGGAACTATACCTGCTGATAATCCATTTGTGAATAATTCAAGTGCTAAAAAAGCAATTTTTAGTTATGGTCATCGTAATCCGCAAGGAATGGAAATAAATCCATTCACTGGAGAAATCTGGACACATGAACACGGACCACGTGGAGGTGATGAAATTAACATTATTCAAAAAGGGAAAAACTATGGCTGGCCTAAGGCGAGTTATGGAATTAATTATAGCGGTACTAAGTTTACTAATAAGACCACCATTCCTGGTATGGAAGATCCTCTGCACTTTTGGACACCTTCCATTGCGCCCAGTGGTATGGCTTTCGTAACCAGTAAAAAGTATCCTAATTTGTATGGAAAACTACTTGTTGGATCTCTAAAATTTCAATACGTTTCTGTTTGTACACTCAAAAACGGAAAGGTTGTAAAAGAGGAAAAAATTCTCAAAAATCTGGGTAGAGTGAGATCTGTAGAGGAAGGTCCCGATGGTTTTATCTATGTAGGTATTGAATACTATGGAATTGTAAAACTTTTACCGTAAGGTTTACCGAACTATAAACTTACTAACAATTCATTGATTTTTGTTATTAAATTATTGCAAAATACCATTTGTGATGCTTAGAATTATGGCATAAAAAAAATACATTTGTTATCTAAATTTTATCGAAATGTCTGAAACGATTGAAAGAATTGAATGTTTGATAATTGGTTCTGGACCTGCGGGATATACGGCAGCCATTTATGCGTCTAGAGCAGATTTAAAACCGGTGATGTATACTGGAATGCAGATGGGAGGTCAGTTAACCACAACTACTGAAGTAGATAATTTTCCTGGATATCCTAATGGAACAGATGGAACCATGATGATGGAAGATTTGAAAAATCAGGCAGAACGATTTGGAACTGATGTTCGTTTTGGATTGGTAACTTCGGTAGAATTATCTGAAAAAGAAGGAGGGATTCACAAAGTCACTGTTGATGAAAGTAAATTGATAGAAGCTGAGACTATTATTATCTCTACGGGTGCTTCAGCTAAGTATTTGGGTTTAGAAAATGAACAACGATTAATTGGTGGAGGCGTTTCGGCGTGTGCCACTTGTGACGGATTCTTTTATAAAGGTCAGGATGTCATTGTTGTTGGAGGAGGAGATACTGCCGCAGAGGAAGCTACTTATCTAGCTAAACTTTGTAAAAATGTAAAAATGTTGGTGAGAAGAGATGAAATGCGTGCTTCAAAGGCGATGCAACACCGTGTGAATACTACAGAAAACCTTGAGGTATTGTACAATACAGAATTGGATGATGTATTAGGAGATACTGTTGTTGATGGGGTTCGAGTGGTGAATAATATTTCTGGTGAGAAAACTGAAATTGAAGTAACAGGAGTATTTATTGCTATTGGTCATAAGCCCAATACAGACTTATTTAAAGGTGTAGTCGATATGGATGAAACAGGTTATATCATCACCAAAGGGAAAAGTACTAAAACGAATGTTCCAGGTGTATTTGCGGCTGGAGATGTTCAAGATAAAGAATACAGACAAGCAGTAACTGCTGCGGGAACCGGTTGCATGGCTGCCCTAGATGCTGAGCGCTACTTAGCTGCTCTTGAATAGATTATACATTTATTCGTTTTCTTCGTAAAGTAACTCATCCAATATTTCAATAGTTCGGATGATAATTTTTACAGATTCAATGTAGAACTCCTGATTAATGGTATCAAAAGTATCTGTAGGTTGGTGGTAATCTTTATGATCTTCTACACCGAAATATAGGAATGGAATTTGCTCTCTATGAAATACCTTGTGATCGGATATAAAGGTCCAGTCATACTGCTCTTTATTGTATGGATCATCATGACCAAATAATACACTAACATATTCTGTTTCGATATCTTCTATTGGACTTTTTAAATTCACATAGTGATAGGTACCGCATACATATAATTCTGGGTCAAAATCACTATGAGAAATCATATCCATATTGATATTTAACGAGATATCTTTTTTATTCGGATAGGTATTGATCAGGTCTTGAGCTCCCAAAGAACCTGCTTCCTGTGCATCAACTGCCGCAAAAATAAGTGTGTGTTTGGTGGGCTTATTTTTGAAATACTTGGCAATAGTTAACAACGCAGAGACCCCAGAGGCATTATCATCGGCACCATTAAAAACGTAGCCTTTTTGAATTCCTAAATGGTCATAGTGTGCTGTGATAACTATTGAATTATTGGTATACCCGCTGATGGTACCAACAACATTTCCGCCAACAACCGTAGTGTCTTTTACATTTGATAAATCGTCTAATGGCTTTTTGATTGGAAAAACAGCTTGCCTTTGACGACCCTGAAGCGTAACTGAAAATTCTTGAACGAAATCATCATATAGCGGATTCAATCCTATCGACTGAAATTTTTCCTGAATGTATTTTCTAGCTTTAAGATTACCGATTTCGGTAAATTTTCGTCCTGCTAAGGAATCGTGGGAAAGAAGTTTGACATTTTCCAATAATTCTGTAGCATCAATATCTATTTTAGACTGTTCCTTACCACAGGCCACAGCAAGTAGTATAACAGATATTAAAAAAAGGTTGTATAACTTCATAAAAGATAACTTTCAGCCGAAGAATAGTAGTAAGTTGCAAATATAAAAGTTTATTCCAAAAAGTCTAGAAATGGCAAAAAAAAGACCGATAACAATCGGTCTTTTTTAACAAACAACTAAATTTTAAAACAGTGATGTTTTAAAATATTTTTAAAAACAATAGGTGTTCTCTTCGATTAAGATATCTGCTATTGTTCTTCTTAATTCGATAACATTCGGGTAGTTGGCGTATTTTGTAAAACGCTTAAGACCCATTAAAAGCATTCTTTGCTCATCGCCTTCGGCGAAAGAAATGATACCTTCTCTAGCACTTTTTGTTACGATTTCAACAGCGTTATACAAGTATAATTTTGCCATTGCAATCTGTCCTTTCTGAGAATCTTCTCCAAAACGTTTAGTATTTTTCTCCGCTCTTAATAAGGTAGATTCAGCCATATAGATTTCGTTCAATATTTCAGCGGCAGCCAATAATAATTGTTGGTGCTGCTCTAGATCTGGTCCATATTTTTGAATTACAGAACCAGCAACCATTAAGAATACTTTTTTCATCTTTTGAATCATCTCCTTTTCTTCTGCAAATAATTCGCTGTAATCTGGAGTGTCAAATGAAGGAACACCCATTAACTCATCTGCCACTGCTGTTGCAGGTCCTAAAAGATCTACATGACCTTTCATTGCTTTTTTAATCAGCATACCAACAGATAACATTCTATTAATCTCATTTGTTCCTTCATAGATTCTTGAAATTCTGGCATCTCTCCAAGCCGATTCCATAGGTGTCTCTTCTGAGAATCCCATTCCGCCAAAAATCTGAATTCCTTGATCGGCACAATTTTGAACATCTTCAGAGACAGTAACTTTTAAAATAGAACACTCAATTGCATATTCTTCAACTCCTTTTAATTCTGCCTCTTGATGGGTGTTCCCTGCATCAATTCGCATTGCAATTCTGTCTTCAATATCTTTAGCTGCGCGGTAACTAGCAGCTTCGCCGGCATATGTATTTGTCGCCATTTCTGCTAATTTATACTTAATGGCACCAAAGTTTGCGATCGGAGTTTTAAATTGCTTTCTTTCGGTTGCGTATTTTAAAGCTGTTTCGGTTACTCTTCTTTGAGAATCAATACATGCTGCGGCTAATTTGATACGACCAACGTTTAACGCATTAACGGCAATTTTAAATCCGCCACCTCTAACAGACAGCATGTTTTCAACTGGGACAACAGTGTCATTAAAAAATACTTGCCTCGTAGAACTTGCTCTGATTCCTAATTTATGTTCTTCCTCACCAAGAGTGATTCCGTTTGGATTAGCTGGATTATATTCAACTATAAAACCAGTGATGTTTTTATCATTTTCAATTCTTGCGAATACAATCATTAAGTTACAGAAACCAGCATTAGAAATCCACATTTTCTGTCCGTTAATTTTGTATGCCTTACCATCTTCTGTTAACTCTGCTGTAGTTTTTCCTGAATTTGCATCAGAACCAGCACCTGGTTCAGTTAAACAATATGCACCCATCCATTCACCTGAGGCTAATTTTGGAACATATTTTTGTTTTTGTTCTTCTGTACCATATAAGGTTATTGGCATGGTACCAATCCCTGTATGAGCACCAAAGGCTGTACTAAACGACCCTGTACCACTTGAGATGTATTCACAGGTTAACATCGTAGAAACGAATCCCATTCCAAGGCCACCATACTCCTCTGGTACAGCCACACCTAAGAATCCAAGATCTCCTGCTTTCTTCATACATTCCTCTGTCAATTTGTAGTCTTTTGCTTCAAATCGCTCTCTGTGAGCAATAATTTCTCTTTCGTTGAACTCCTTAACGGCGTCCCGCATCATAATTTGCTCCTCTGAGAAATCTTCAGGGGTAAAAACGTCTTCACAACGAGACTCTTTCACCAGGAATTGCCCTCCTCTTAAAATTTCTTTTTCTGTTGTTTCCATATCGATAATTTTATTGTCTTAGTTTAAAAATTCAAATATTCCTGCGGCACCTTGCCCAGTTCCTACACACATGGTAACCATACCATATTTACCTGCCATTTCGCGTTTTCTCATCTCATCAAATAATTGAACTGATAACTTTGCTCCTGTACATCCTAATGGATGCCCTAACGCAATGGCTCCACCGTTTACATTGATGATATCTGGATTTAAGTCTAACTCTCGAATAACAGCTAATGATTGAGAGGCGAATGCTTCATTTAACTCAATGAGATTGATATCATTTTGTTGCAATCCAGCTTGCTTTAATGCTTTCGGAATTGCAGCCACAGGCCCGATACCCATAATTCTGGGTGGTACTCCGGCGGCAGCATAACTTACCATTCTTGCAATAGGTTCAAGATTTAATTCTTTAACCATGTCCTCACTCATGACCATTACGAAGGCAGCTCCGTCACTGGTCTGTGATGAATTTCCTGCAGTAACCGACCCATTCGCGGCAAAAACTGGTCTAAGTTTGGCAAGCGCTTCAACGCTTGTTCCTCTCCGAGGTCCTTCGTCCTTATTTACGGTAAATTTACGAGTCGCTTTTTTTCCGTTACCACCGATATACGTTTCTTCAACTTCGATAGGTACAATTTGATCTTGGAATCTATTTTCATCCAATGCTTTTAATGCCTTCATGTGTGATTGGAAAGCGAATTCATCCTGATCTGCGCGAGAAACATTGTATTTCTCAGCCACGGCTTCCGCAGTGTTTCCCATTCCCCAATAATAATCCTCATTACCTGCATTCACAATATTGTAGTTTAATTCAGGTTTGAATCCGGTCATTGGTACAGAAGTCATACTTTCTGTTCCACCAGCGATGATACAATCTGCCATTCCAGACTGAATTTTAGCTACTGCCATTCCGATAGTTTCCAATCCAGAAGAACAAAATCTATTCACGGTAACTCCAGGAACGTCAACTGTATTTAATCCAATAAGGGAAATGATACGTGCCATATTTAATCCTTGCGAACCTTCTGGCATTGCATTTCCTACAATCACATCATCAATGCGTTTTGCATCTAATTCTGGAAGTTTTTCCATCATATACTTGATGGTTTCTGCAGCAAGCTCATCAGCTCTTTTAAATCTAAAACCACCTCTCTTTGATTTCCCGACTGCAGTTCTATATGCTTTTACGATATATGCTGTTTTCATGTTTTTAGTTTCTTAAAGGTTTACCAGTTTTTAACATGTGCTGGATTCTTTCTAACGTTTTACGTTCTGTACACAAACTCAAGAACGCCTCTCTTTCAATATCCAACAGATACTGTTCAGAAACTCTCGTTGGTTCTGATAAATCACCACCTGCCATTATATAAGCAAGTTTGTTCGCGATTTTCTGATCATGCTCAGAAATATATCTCGATGCCTTCATTGAATCTGTTCCAACCATAAATGTACCAAGTGCTTGTTTCCCTAGAACCAAAACATCTTTACGCATAGGTTTTTGAGTATATCCCGCATCTGCCAGAAGAAGTGCATGTTTTTTAGCTTCAGCAATCTGACGATCTCTGTTTACTACAACCACATCTTTTCCTTTTTGAAGTACATTCATGTCAAATGCCTCATAAGCTGAAGTAGCCACTTTTGCCATTCCAATAGCCAAGAAATGCTCTTGCAATACGTTTAACTGAACGTCACCTTGATGGAATAAATCTTGCGCTCGTAGCGCCATTTCTTTAGATCCACCGCCACCTGGAATTACACCAACACCAAATTCAACTAATCCGATGTAGGTTTCGGCGGCTGCAACGACTTTATCGGCATGCATAGACAACTCACAACCACCGCCTAGGGTCATTCCGTGAGGCGCTGCAATTGTTGGAATGGCTGAATAACGCATACGCATCATCGTATCTTGGAAGTACTTGATGGCCATGTTCAATTCGTCATATTCTTGCTCTGCAGCCATCATAAAAATCATTCCGATGTTTGCACCGACAGAGAAGTTCGCTCCTTGATTACCGACCACTAACGCTTGAAAATCGTTTTCAGCAAGATCAATGGCTTTGTTGATTCCAGCTAATACATCACCTCCGATGGTATTCATTTTTGAACGGAATTCACAGTTGATTACCCCGTCTCCTAAATCTTCAATTACGACTCCAGAGTTTTTCCAAACCTCATTTGTTTTTCTGATGTTATCTAAAATGATAAAATTATCTTGTCCAGGTTTTTTCACCTGAGCTTTGGCAGGAATATCATAATAATAGGTGGCACCATTTTTTACGGTGTAAAACGCTGTTTCTCCTTTTTCTAACATTTCGATCACCCAAGCTGCTGGCTCGTAACCTTCATTATTCATCAATTCAACTCCTGCGGCAACACCAATAGCATCCCAAATCTGGAATGGACCATGCTCCCATCCGAATCCGGCTCTTAAACCATCATCGATACGGTATAGTTCATCAGAAATTTCTGGAATTCTATTTTGCACGTATGCAAACATTGAGGCAAAAGACTTACGGTAGAATTCACCAGCTTTGTCTTTTCCGCCAACTAAAACTTTGAAACGATCCACAACATTGTCAATCGATTTCGTTAGGTCTAAAGTAGCAAACTTCGCACGTTGCTTTTTGCGATATTCCAACGTATTAAGGTCCAAAGAAAGGATTTCTTTTTTACCGTTTTCACCAGTTACACGTTTGTAGAATCCTTGTCTGGTTTTACTTCCTAACCATTTGTTTTCCATCATTTGGTTTACAAAATCTGGAATCACAAATTTGTCTCTCATTTCATCATTCGGACAATTATCTTTTACCCCATTAGCCGTATGCACTAGGGTATCTAGACCTACAACATCAATTGTTCTGAATGTTGCAGATTTTGGTCTACCGATAACAGGTCCTGTTAATTTATCTACTTCTTCGATAGTTAATCCCATCTCCTGAACAACATGAAATAAACTCATAATTCCGTAGATCCCGATTCTGTTTCCGATGAAGGCTGGAGTATCTTTTGCCAAAACGGACGTTTTACCTAAAAATTTATCTCCATACATCATCAAGAAGTCGGTGACCTCTTGTTTACAGTTTGGTCCCGGAACAACTTCGAATAATTTTAAATATCGTGGTGGATTGAAAAAGTGCGTAACTGCAAAATTTTCCTGAAAATCTTGACTTCTTCCTTCATTCATGAATTTGATTGGGATTCCAGAAGTATTAGAGGTAACTAAAGTGCCAGGAGTTCTGTATTTTTCAACTTGGTCAAAAACACTTTTTTTAATGTCCAGTCGCTCTGTTACAACCTCCATTACCCAATCTACGTCTTTTATTTTTGCTAAATCATCATCTAAATTTCCCGTTGAAATTCGCTCAGCAAAACGTTTTTGATAAATCGGTGAAGGTTTTGATTTTAAGGCATTGGTAAGAGAAGAATTCACGATTCTATTTCTTACAGCTTTGTCGTTTAAAGTTAATCCTTTTGCTTTTTCAGCATCGGTAAGTTCTCTTGGAACAATATCCAGAAGTAAAACTTCTACGCCGATATTCGCAAAATGACAGGCAATTCCAGATCCCATAATTCCGGATCCGATTATTGCTACTTTTTTAATTCTTCTTGTCATTTCTAATTAAACTGCTTTTTTGTTGTTCGTGTAGATTTTTTTATTGGTAATTAAATCATTGATTGTTTCCATAACTTTAAAGAAACCTGTCAATTCATTTTCAGATACGTGTTCACGAACCTTATTGTTAAATTGGTAAACATATTCTTTCGAAACTGCTCTCATTTCTTTTCCAAAATCAGTCAACTTGATGATTACACCTCTTCCATCATCTGGGTTTTTCTCTCGTTTAATGGCACCTCGATCTTCCATAGACTTTAAAATTCTTGAAAGGCTGGTGGGTTCCATACCCATTTTTGGTCCTAAAGAAGTGGAGGAAGTTCCATTTTCTAAATCAATATTTAAGATAACAAACGCAGTCGCCATCGTACTGTCATGCTGAGCAGCCTGCTCATTATACATTTTTGCAACGGCTTGCCAAGTTGCTCTTAATTGGTGATCTATTGATAGATTTTTATCCATTGAGACAAAGATAATCAAATTTATTATGCACGCATAGTAAATGAAATAAAAATTATGCGTGCATAGTATTTTTACTTTTTAATTAACTTGGTATAATTGACTTTAATCCATATTTTCGCCAAAAATCTCATAAGACTATGACAAAAAAAATTACGCTTATTTTTCTGTTTACCATAACTGTTGCCAATGCTCAGCAGCTTCCAATTGACTTCTCTAGTGCAAATCATAATTTTATTGGTTTTAGTGGAAGCAATTTTACACAGCGAACGGACCCAGACGACTCGAATAACACGGTTGGTGAGTTCAAAAATAATGGTGCTGTTAATACCCAGGGATTTTACATTGATTTATCAACGAATATTGATTTAAGTATTGATCGCAGCATTTCGCTTTCTTTTTATTCGTTTGATTCCAGTGGGCACACGATAAAATTAAAACTTGAAAATGGTGGTTCTGATGCGGATAAAGAAATTGACCAAACTACGCAAACATCAACTGGATGGCAAAATGATATCGTTTTTGATTTTGGTGTGAATACGGGTACGTATAGTCGATTGACGATATTTATTGATTTTGGAGTTAATGCCCCGGGAACCTATTTAATTGATGATATAAATTACAGCTCTTCCACGGGCGATCCACATCCAATAGATGTGGTATACGATGTGTTAACTTGGTCTGATGAATTTGATACTGATGGAGCTGTAAATTCATCCAAATGGCACCATCAAACCAATGGTCCGAATGGAGGAGGATGGTTTAATGGGGAAGAACAACATTATACAGCAAGGACAGACAATTCTTACGTTTCAAATGGTCACTTATATATTGTTGCGAAAAAGGAAAATTACACAGACAATGCAGTTACAAGAAATTACACTTCTGCCAGATTGAATTCCAAATATGCTTTTCGATACGGAAGAGTGGATGTAAGAGCAAAATTACCATTGGGTGATGGTACATGGCCAGCAATTTGGACTTTGGGTAAGAATATTTCAGAACAAGGAGCGTACTGGCAAACCCAAGGTTATGGAACTACGAGTTGGCCTGACTGTGGCGAAATAGATATTATGGAGCATGGTCTTCATGCCACTAATACCGTTTCTGCAGCTATTCATACACCTTCCAGTTCTGGAGCAACCGTTAATACGGCTACTTATCCGTTAGCTGATGTATCAAATAATTATCATGTATATACTGTAAATTGGTCGCCGAATCAAATTACTTTTCTTATCGATGGAGAAGGGTACTATACCTACAATCCAGATCCAAAAAATTCATCAACCTGGCCATTTGATTTGGAACAATTTCTGCTCTTAAATGTAGCCATGGGAGGAAATGGAGGGGCTATTGATCCCAACTTTACAGAAAGCCCGATGGTTATCGATTATGTTAGAGTGTATCAAAATGCAGATATCCTTTCAACCAAAGGATACTCCGAAAATAATGAGGTTCGCATGTATCCGAATCCCGCCAATAATTTTGTGACTATTGCTAGTGATGTGCTTATCGACAAATTAGAGATGTATAATGTTCTTGGTAAAAAAGTGTACCAGGTTCAAACAAATTCTAATACCGTAAATCTTGATGTTACCACTTTCTCGAAAGGATTATACATCCTTAAATTTAAGATTAATAACGGATCGGTTATCAAAAAGCTAGTCGTAAAATAAATCGTAACATTTTGAGGTGAATGGCTACTAATGAAATAGCATTCGCAATAAACTAATTGTTAATCACATATGAGCAACCTGCTAGAAATTCGTGGTGTTACCAAAACCTATGGAAACTACACGGCTTTGAATAATGTAAGTCTGACTATTCCGAAGGGAAGTGTTTACGGACTTTTAGGTCCCAATGGTGCGGGAAAAACATCTTTAATTCGAATTATCAATCAGATTACTATGCCAGATAAAGGTGAAGTAATTTTGGATGGTGAAAAATTAGCGCCACATCATATTTCAGATATTGGGTATTTACCAGAAGAAAGAGGTTTGTATAAATCAATGAAAGTAGGAGAGCAGGCCTTATACCTCGCCCAATTGAAGGGAATGAGTAAATCAGAAGCCAAAAAGCGATTAAAATATTGGTTTGATAAGTTTGATATTTTCTCTTGGTGGAATAAAAAGATTGAAGAGTTATCTAAGGGTATGGCACAAAAAGTACAATTTGTTGTCACCGTATTACATCAACCCAAATTGTTAATATTTGATGAGCCATTTTCTGGCTTTGACCCTATCAATGCACAATTAATTGCGAAGGAAATATTACAACTTCGCGATGAAGGGGCTACTATTATTTTTTCTACACATCGCATGGAAAGTGTGGAGGAATTGTGTGATGAAATTGCCTTAATTGATAAATCAAATAAAATTTTAGAAGGAAATTTAAATGACATCAAATCGCAGTTTAGAACCAATGTGTTTCAGGTTGGTGTAACCACTCCAAATGATAATACTTTCCGAAATGAATTGGCTTCAAAATTTGAAGTTTATGAACCAGATTTTAAGCTACTAGGCAATGAATTAACCTGTAATATTAAATTACCAAAAGGTGAAACTCCGAACGAGTTATTGTCTTATTTGTCATCTCACGGAACGGTGAATCACTTTGTAGAAGTTATTCCAGACGCCAATGATATTTTTATTCAAGCCGTTAACCAAAATTCTTAATTATGAGTAAGTTAAACCTAATAATAAAAAGAGAGTTTTTGGCTAAGGTGAAAAATAAATCCTTCATTGTAATGACTTTTTTGAGTCCATTATTAATGGTAGGAATGGGTGCTTTGGTTTATTTTTTGATGAAGAAAAATGATGAAAAAATCAAACAGATTGCGTATGTTGATGAGTCAGCGTTCTTTTCAAAAGAAGATTTCAAGAATTCGAAAACAGTAAAATATTTAGACCTTACCGATTTGGGGATTGAGGACACAAAAAAGAAGGTAGAAGGAGGTGAGTATTATGGTGCGTTGTACATTCCGAAACAGGATTCTCTAGAAATTTTAGCAAGTAATGTTGAATTTTTCTCCAAAGAATCTCCAGGACTGACAGTTATGAACACCATAGAAGGTAAATTGGAACGCAAGCTTCAAAACCTGAAATTGTCCAGTTTTGGAATTGATTATCAGAAGATTAAGGATTCAAAAATTGGAGTTGATGTCAAAATGTATAACTTTTCAGGAGAGCAATCTTCCAAATTAGTTAATGGATTAAAAATTGCGGTTGGCGCACTGGCTGGATATTTATTGATGATGTTTGTCATCGTCTACGGATCATCAGTAATGCGAAGTGTTATAGAAGAAAAAACGAGTAGAATCATCGAAGTCATCGTTTCTTCAGTAAAACCATTCCAATTGATGTTGGGAAAAATCATTGGAAACGCTTCTGCCGGATTACTTCAGTTTTTAATTTGGGGTATTATTCTTTTTATAGTGTCGATGGTCGCAACTTCCCTTATGGGAGTTGATGTCAATGAATTACAAAATTCCTCGATTACTGCAAATCAGATTGAAGCTGCAAAACAACAAGTATCTGGAAGTAAAATGGAAATTGTCTTTAAAGAGGTAATGAGTTTGCCGCTATTGAAATTATTCTTATTATTCATTTTCTACTTCTTAGGTGGATATATGTTATACAGTTCATTATTTGCTGCAATTGGTGCAGCTGTTGATAACGAAACCGATACGCAACAGTTTATGTTACCGATCATGTTACCATTAATTTTAGGAGTCTATGTGGGGTTTGCAACGGTAATTAATGACCCACACGGACCCATTTCGGTAGCTTTTTCTCATATCCCATTTACATCGCCAATTGTAATGCTGATGCGGGTGCCATTTGGAGTGGAGTGGACTGAATTGCTAATTTCAATGGCATTATTATTGTGTACCTTTACATTCATGGTTTGGTTTGCATCTAAAATCTATCGTGTTGGAATTTTAATGTATGGTAAAAAACCAACCTATAAAGACCTTTATAAGTGGATTAGATATAATGGATAAATTTAGAGATTTTCTGAATTACAGCTTTGAATTAACAGACAAGATTCATATCGACGTGAAAACCATTCTGTTTTTGCTTTTCATTCTGGTACTTACAAATACCATTCTAAAAATTACCAAGAAGGTATTCAAGAAACGTTTGAATGATGAGGATAAAGATAAATTCACTGGTGTATTTAATTTTCTTCAATACTTCATTTATATCATTGTCATTATCATCGGATTAGAATCCTCAGGAGTTCAAGTTAGTGTTTTACTTGCGGGTTCTGCTGCACTTTTAGTCGGATTAGGGCTTGGACTTCAAACCTTATTTCAGGACATTATTTCGGGTATTTTTATCCTTTTGGATAAAACATTAAGCGTGAATGATATTGTGGAGATTGAGGGTAAAATTGGTAAAATTGAAGAAATCAAATTAAGAACGACCAGAGCAGTTACCATTGACGATAAAGTACTCGTTATTCCAAATCACAAGTTCTTAACAGAGAGTCTTTTCAACTGGACTCAAAATGGAGTTCAAACGACCGAAGAAGTTACTGTTGGAGTAGCCTATGGTTCGGATGTTCAATTGGTGAAACAGATTTTATTAGAGGTGGCAGGAAATCATCCGCAGATATTAAAAGTCAATCCGCCGGCGGTATTATTCAATGATTTTGGTGATAGTGCGCTGCAGTTTAAACTCTTATTCAGTTTAAAAAATAGTTATGCACACATGAGAATCAAAAGTGATTTACGATTCGAAATCGATAAGAAATTTAGAGAAAACAATATTCAAATTCCTTTTCCGCAAAGGGATGTTCATATCATCAACGAGAAATAAATGTCACGAATATTAATCATAGAAGACGAAGCTGCCATTCGCAGAGTATTAAAGAAAATCATTTCAGAAGAAAATGATTCCTATCAGGTCGAGGAGGCCGAAGATGGATTAATAGGATTGGATCTGATTAAAAAGAATGATTATGATTTGGTGTTATGTGATATTAAAATGCCAAAGGCTGATGGGGTTGAGGTACTTGAGAAAACCAGAAAATTAAAGCCAGAGACTCCCGTAGTAATGATTTCTGGGCACGGAGATATTGACACGGCAGTGCAAACGATGCGATTAGGGGCTTTCGATTATATTTCGAAACCACCAGATTTGAATCGTTTATTGAATACGGTTCGAAATGCATTAGATCGAAAAGAACTGGTAATAGAAAATAAACGTTTAAAGAAAAAGGTAAGTAAGAATTATGAGATGATTGGAAAAAGTAAAGCCATCACTCATATTAAGGAAATTATTGAAAAAGTTGCACCGACTGATGCCAGAGTTTTGATAACCGGACCTAACGGAACGGGAAAAGAATTGGTGGCACACTGGTTACACGAAAAATCGGAAAGAGCAAAATCACCATTGATTGAAGTAAATTGTGCTGCGATTCCGTCTGAGCTAATAGAAAGTGAATTATTTGGTCATGTTAAAGGAAGCTTTACAGGAGCCAATAAGGATCGAGCTGGAAAATTTGAAGCTGCAAATGGAGGTACAATTTTCTTAGACGAAATTGGAGACATGAGTCTGTCTGCACAGGCGAAAGTGCTTAGAGCACTTCAGGAAAATAAAATTAGCAGAGTAGGATCAGATAAGGATATTAAGGTAAATGTGCGGGTCGTTGCAGCGACAAACAAAAATCTTAAAAAGGAAATAAAAGAAGGAAGATTCCGTGAAGATTTATACCACAGACTAGCCGTGATATTAATCCAAGTTCCTGCCTTGAATGATAGGAGAGACGATATTCCATTATTGATCGATTTTTTTACAAATAAAATTTCAAACGAGCAAGGAACGGTAAAAAAGGAATTTTCAACAGAAGCGATAAAGTTACTGCAATCCTATGATTGGACCGGTAATGTAAGGGAATTACGCAATGTAGTTGAACGATTGATAATTCTTGGAGAAAAAATAGTGTCGGATAGGGATGTCCGACTATTTGCAAGTAAATAAAATAAAAAAAGAGAGGCAATTGCTTCTCTTTTTTTATACCTAACATTGTGAAATTTATTTCAAATCAAATCGATCTAAATTCATAACCTTAGCCCAGGCATTTACAAAGTCCCTTACGAAGATTGACTCACCGTCATCTGCACCATAAACTTCACAAACTGCTCTTAATTCTGTATTGGAACCAAAAATTAAATCAGCTCGTGTTCCGTAGAATTTCATTGCTCCGGTTGCTCTATGTCTTCCAATGAATTCTTTATCATCACCATTGGCAGCCGCCCAAGTGATTGAAAAGTCTAAAATATTTGTAAAGAAGTCATTTGAAAGCGTTCCTATTTGATCTGTAAATACTCCATGTTTTGCACCGTTATAATTCGCTCCTAACACTCTTAAACCACCTACTAAAGCAGTCATTTCAGGAATTGATAGTGACAATAGGTTCGCTCTATCAATTAATAAATCTTCATCAGCAACATCTAATTCAGAATTCATGTAGTTTCTGAATCCATCTGCTAAGGGCTCAAGATATCCGAAAGATTCTAAGTCTGTCTGCTCTTGAGATGCATCTCCTCTTCCTTGAGAGAAAGGAACAGTTAGCTCATAACCGCCTTTGCTTGCAGCTTCTTCGATAGCGGCATTTCCTGCTAAAACAATTAAGTCGGCCATAGAAATTTCTCCACTAAATTCTTTTTGGATTCCTTCTAAAACAGAAAGTACTTTATTCAATTCTTCTGGGTTGTTCACTTCCCAACTTCTTTGAGGCTCAAGTCGAATTCTTGCACCGTTCGCACCACCTCTCTTGTCAGAATCTCTGTAAGTTGAAGCAGATGCCCAAGCTGTTTTTACCAATTCTGATGTTGATAAACCAGAAGCTAAAATCATTTTCTTTAATGAATCAATATCAGTATCCGATAATATATAATCAACAGTTGGGATATGATCTTGCCAGATTAATTCTTCGCCTGGAACTTCAGGGCCTAAATAACGATTGATTGGTCCCATATCTCTATGGGTTAATTTGAACCAAGCTCTTCCGAAGGCATCTTCAAATGCTTCATGGTCTTTGTGGAAACGCTCAGAAATTTTTCTGTACTCGGGATCCATTTTTAACGCCATATCTGCTGTAGTCATCATTAAAGCTTGCGTCCCTGTTCCTCCAGCACTAGGAGCAACTGGGGCATCCTGACCTGCTTTTGGAGTCCATTGGTGTGCTCCAGCAGGACTTTTAGTCAATTCCCATTCATATCCTAAAAGTACATTGAAATAATCTCCATCCCATCGAGTTGGATTTGGAGTCCATGCACCTTCAATTCCACTTGTTATAGCATCTTCTAAAACACCAGAATTGAAAGAGTTTTTCCATCCAGTGCTCATTTCTTCGATAGAAGCACCATGTGGCTCAACTCCTACATATTTTTCAGCATCGGCAGCACCATGTGCTTTTCCGAATGTATGTCCACCTGCAACTAAAGCAACAGTTTCTTCATCATTCATCGCCATTCTACCAAAAGTAATTCTGATATCATGTGCTGATTTTAATGGATCAGGCACTCCATTAGGTCCTTCAGGATTCACATAGATTAATCCCATATGAACGGCACCTAAATGTCCTTCTAATTCCCCATCACTTGTATCATATCTATCATCATTATCTAACCATCCTGTTTCACTTCCCCAGTAAATATCTTGCTCTGGTTGGTAAACATCCTCACGCCCACCTGCAAATCCGAATGTTGGGAATCCCATAGATTCTAATGCCACATTACCTGCAAGAATCATTAAATCTGCCCAAGAAATTTTCTTGCCATATTTCTTTTTGATTGGCCATAATAGTAATCTTGCTTTGTCTAAGTTCCCATTATCTGGCCAGCTATTTAGAGGAGCAAATCGATGCGTACCTGATGCTGCCCCACCACGTCCATCACCAACTCTATATGTTCCAGCACTATGCCAAGCCATACGAATCATGAATCCTCCATAGTGTCCATAATCTGCAGGCCACCAATCTTGAGAGTCGGTCATCAATTGGGTTAAATCACTTTTTAGTTCTTCGTAGTTTATTGAATTAAAAGCCTCGGCATAGTCAAAATCTGCTCCCATTGGATTATTCTTAGGGTCGTTTTGACGTAAAATATTCAACTTTAATTCGTTCGGCCACCAATCTCTATTTTGAGTACCACCTCCAGCAGATTTCTTTTGTGTTCCGCTTAAAAATGGACAATTGGCCGCATTACTACTATTAATATTGTAATTTCCTTTGTTACTCATAAAATTTAAATTTTGCTGATTTAAAACACAAATTTACCATTATTCAATGGATAATTTTTATCTATATTTCTTATTTAAAAATAGAATTGCCTTATATTAAATTGATGTAATTTAGTGAAATACAGATACTTAATAAAGGTGTGAATAAATTAGGCTTGCTTCGATTTCATTTTGAGAAAAGATACCTTCTTGAAGAAGTTCATTCAATTGGTCGATTAGCCTATATTCTAAATTTTAACTTTTAGTAAATTTTGAAATCAAGGTTTCATACTGTGGAAATAAGTCGATTAATATTTTTCTAGATGGTAAAACAAAATCTTTAAAATCAAATCCGGGAGATACAGTACAACCCACAAATGAAAATGAATCTGACTCCATTACCTCGGCTGCAAACCAATATTTCGCGGGTACAGTAAATTGTGGAACTTGGCCTTTATCATACTGGTTACCTACCATTGCAAAGGAATAATCACCATTTGGAGAAAGCATGTGAATTTTTACTGGTGATCCTTCATAAAAATGCCACATTTCATCTTGGTTTATTTTGTGAAATGCTGAAAAATCAGAAGAGCTTATCAGGAAATATATTCCTGTGCAATAATTTCTTTCTCCCTCGATATCTGGATCTAATGCATTAGATGGTATTTTACCATTACTGCGATAAGTTTCTTTGAAAAAGCCACCTTCAGGATGGGGTTCTAATTCAAATTGTTCGATAATGATATTCAATGTATTGTTCACAACTACTCATTATTTAGGTGATTAGATGAAAGTAAAAATACTGAAATTATTATCTTTATAGTTTTACATACACGCTGTGGATTTGTCCCAGTATAAAGTATCGAGCCCAATTAAATTGAAAGAAATACAATTTTAAGGAATATGCATTATCGGTAGATATTTTATCTGAATTAGACAATTTTAAAGCACAGTTAAACGAAGTATAACAATGATGAATTTAAAATTAAATCGACCACTCGTTTTTTTCGATTTAGAAACAACCGGAGTCAATATTGGAACAGATCGAATCGTTGAAATTTCTATCCTAAAGGTTCATCCTAATGGTAATAAAGAAAGTTATACCTGGTTGGTGAATCCTGAAATAGAAATTCCGGCTGAGGCAATTGCGGTGCACGGAATTACAAATGAAAAGGTAGTTACCGAACCGACCTTTAAAGAATTGGCTGCAAAAGTGAGCGATTTAATTGCTGATTGTGATTTGGCTGGATTTAATTCCAATCGTTTCGATATTCCGTTACTAGCCGAAGAATTGATGCGTGCTGGAATTGATTTTGAGATGGACAACCGAAAAGCGGTTGATGTACAAGTGATTTATCACAAGAAGGAAAAACGAAATTTAAGCGCGGGCTATCAGTTTTACTGCGGAAAAGAATTGGAAGGCGCACATAGCGCAGAAGCGGATACATTAGCAACTTATGAAATATTAAATGCGCAGGTTGAAAAATACGAGGATCTGGAAAGCACTGTTGATGCCTTAAGTGAATATTCGTCCCATTCAAAACGAGCAGATTTTGCCGGATTTATTCTGTTCAACGATAATAAGCAAGAAATTTTTTCATTCGGAAAATACAAAGGACGATTGGTTGAAGATGTACTAAAAGAAAATCCTGGATACAATTCATGGATTCAGAATGCTGATTTTCCATTGTACACAAAAAAACTATTACAGAAAATTTCAGATCGTCTTAGAAAACCAAAAACTAAATTGTCGAAAGAGGATCAATTAAAAGCACTTCAAGACAAGTTTAATACAAGATTTTAATCAATGTTTGTAGAATTTGACAAAATGCCGGATACTTCACGTATTTGGATTTATCAATCCAATCGTGAATTCAGTAGTGAAGAAGTAAATGTCATTACCCTTAATGCCAAAAACTTTATTGAGAATTGGACCCGACATGCGGATGATTTAAAAGGATCATTCACCGTGGTTTACAATCGATTTGTTATCATTGCTGTCGATGAAAATTTTGCTAATGTTTCCGGATGTTCGATCGATGCAAGTGTTCGATTTATCCAACAAATTCAAAGTGAATTAAATGTTGATTTGTTAAATAAGTTACATATTGCGTTTAAAACAAATGGTGATGTGAATTCGGTATCATTAAATGATTTTAGATCATTTATTGGCAATGATAAAATTACTCAGGATACCATTGTATTCAATAATTTGGTGAATACAAAAGCTGATTTTGAATCAAAATGGGAGGTCCCAGCGAAAGAAAGCTGGCACCAAAGATTGTTTTAAGTCGAAATTCTTTATGAAGAAATATACCTTTCTCTTTATCCTTTTCGCTACTATTTTTAATGGATTAGCCCAAAGACCTGATCCATTACTTACTTCAGATGCTGACCTTCAGAAGCAATGGGTAGACTCCATTATGCAGTCCATGACCTTGGATGAAAAGATTGGACAGTTATTTATGGTTCAGGCTTATTCAAATAAGGATGATAATCACAAAGCCTATATTGAAAATTTAATTACCAAATATCATATTGGTAATCTCATTTTTATGCAAGGCACTCCATTGAAACAGGCCGAATTGACAAATAATTATCAGGCGATATCAAAACTACCTTTAATGATTGGTTTCGATGGCGAATGGGGATTGGATATGCGATTGAAAAATTCCTATAAATTCCCTTGGAACATGACTTTAGGAGCCATTCAAAATGATGAATTATTACAAGAATTTGGAAAAAAAATAGGTGAACATTGTAAGCGAATTGGAATCACTGTCAATTTTGCACCAGTAGTTGATATTAATACAAATCCAGAAAATCCAATTATCGGGAATCGATCGTTTGGAGAGGATAAATTTAATGTGGCTAAAAAATCTGTTGCATTTACCAAAGGAATGCAATCCATAGGAGTTTTGGCCAATGCCAAACATTTTCCTGGGCATGGAGACACGTCGACAGATTCACATATTACTTTACCGACTGTCGATTTTGATGTGCAACGCATCGATTCGATTGAATTATATCCTTATAAACAATTATTTGACAACAACTTAGGAAGTGTCATGACTGCTCATCTAAGTGTACCGAGCCTGGAATCAAATGTCAATATGCCTACTTCATTATCAAAAGCAGTTGTAACGGATTTATTACAAGAAAAAATGGGTTTTAATGGTCTTATTTTTACGGATGGACTAAACATGAAGGGTGCTGCTAATTTTGCAACCTCTGCAGAGATTAATCTAGCTGCTTTGCAAGCGGGGAACGATATCTTATTAATCCCGCAAGATATTGAAGCTTCCATTCGATATATCAAACAAGCCGTTGCTTTAAAAGTATTACCCGAAGATCAAATAAATGCCTCTGTAGAAAAAGTGTTAAAGGCAAAATATTGGATGGGATTAGCTAATTATCAGCCAATAGATTTAGAAAATTTAGAGTCTGATATTCAGTCTGTTGAAGATGAATTATTGCATCGAAAATTGGTTCGAAATTCTTTAACAGTGGTGAAAAACACAAATAATCTGATTCCGATTTCCAACCTTCAAAACAAGAAAATCGCCTATGTTAAATTTGGTGATTCTGATAGCAATAGTTTCGTAAGTATGCTTAAGAACTACACCAATGTTGATGTTATTCGAGCAAAAAATATTGATGTTCTTTTGGATAAAATCAAACCTTACAACTTAATAATTGTCGGTTTTCATAAATCGAATTCCAATCCGTGGAAAAAATTTGACTTCTCGGTCAAGGAGTTGGTTTGGTTGCAGTTACTAGCACGAGAAAAGCAGATCATATTAGACATATTTGCCAGTCCTTATGCCTTATCGAAATTAAAATCCTTTACCAATATTGAATCTATTTTGGTTTCATATCAGAATAGTAAGCTATCACAAGAGTTATCGGCGCAAGCTATTTTTGGGGCTTTTGCAGCGAATGGTAGGCTTCCTGTTTCAATTAATAAGGAATTTAAAGTTGGAGATGGATTACAAACCTATTCTTTGAGTAGATTGGGATATACCATTCCGGAGGAGGTAGATATATCTTCAAAAAAATTGGCCCTGTTAGATAAGTATGCGGATACGATTCTGGAGGAAAAAATGGCACCCGGATTTCAGGTTTTAGTGGCTAGAAAAGGGAAGGTTGTATTCCAGAAAAGCTACGGTTTTCATACAGATAAACAAGATCGAAAAGTGAAGAACTCTGATTTGTATGACCTAGCGTCCTTAACCAAAATATTAGCTTCTTTACCTTTGATTATGAAAGCCGAAGAAGAACAAAAAATCCGACTTTCAGATCATATCGAAGATATTCTTCCAAGTTTTAAGGATACAAATAAAGCGGGTGTTTCTGTTCGTGAAGTATTGGCGCATTATGGTCGATTGAAAGCATGGATTCCTTTTTATCGCCAAACACAAGATAGTATTACAGGAGAAAATTTACCGGAATTATATAGCGAAACTAAAACGCGAAATCATACGATTGAGGTTGCAGAAAATCTGTTTTTACATAAATCCTATCAGGATAGTATTTACAAATTTATCCGTGAGGTTGATCAACGCGAAAAACCTGGATACAAATACAGCGATTTAGGGTATTATTTATTCAAGAGAACCTTAGAAAAAGAATATCGTAAACCCTTGAATCGATTAGCAGAAGATGCTTTTTACAAGGCTTTGGGAGCCGATAGAACTACTTATTTGCCATTGGAGAAATTCAATAAAAAGGAGATTGTGCCGACTGAAAAAGATGAATATTTTAGAAATCAGTTGTTACACGGGTATGTGCATGACATGGGTGCAGCCATGCTTGGTGGAATAGGAGGACATGCAGGTTTATTTGCCAATGCGAATGATGTTGCCAAAATCATGCAGATGTATCTTCAAAATGGGTTCTATGGAGGTCGACGATTTTTAAGAGAATCAACAGTAAAGAGATTCAATACTCGATATTTCGAAGATCATGAGGTTCGTCGTGGATTGGGGTTCGATAAACCTCAATTAAATTCGCTTGTGAAAGCTACCTGCGGATGTGTTTCAGATGAAAGTTTTGGTCATTCCGGATTTACAGGAACTTACACATGGGCAGATCCTCTTAGCGGAATCGTATATGTGTTTTTATCAAATCGAGTTTATCCTAACATGGACAATAACAAATTGGTAAAATCTAATATGAGAACCAAGATCCAGCAGGCCATTCAGGATGCTATTATTCCGAATTAACTTTCTGTTGGAGTAGAAGCCGTTTTCGTATAAATTAGGAATAACAACACTGAAGCAATCAAATAAATTACCCCAACATTTGTTGAGATTAGAGATCCAAGGAGAACAGATTGTAGCACTAAAAAAATCGGAGCTAAAAATACACCAATTCCAAACTTGAAGGTGTCAACGAACTCGATCTGTTTGATATTCTTTGCTACTAGTTTACAAGCTAGAAATGGGAACAATAGATTCAAATAGGTTGGTAGGTATAATACGTCAAAGATTGATCTGTTTTTTGGTTTTTTGGGCAATTGCTGATTGAATTGTATGACTTTATTAACCGCTGAAACATCGGTATAATTTACACTTGCGTCATTCAACATTTGTAAGGTTTTCTGATAGTTATCATCCATAGGAATATGAACACAAAGTGATTTTAATTGGTCTCTTACTTCCTTTTTTAAGGTTTCCGTGGCTACTTTTGTTTCGTTCTTCTTTATAATGTCGTGAGCGGCAATTGGAGCTCCATATTCAATCGCCACCTTGCTTGGGTATTGCGTTGAATTCTGATACGTAATCCCCACCGGAATTACATGAATTTCTAAATCCGGATTTACCGCTAAGGCTCCGAAAAGAATTCGCGTAAATCCCTTACTTAATTGTGGTATGGTGCGATCTCTCGAATGACCACCTTGAGGAAATATTAATAGTGATTTTTGTTGATTTAGTATTCCATAACACTTTTCAAAAATCTCCTGATTATTTGATAAGCTACTTCTACCGTCTCTCATTCTGTAGATTGGCATCATATTTAGCGTAGCGAAGATTTTCTTAATCAATGATTTTTTGAAAACATCAGCACGAACTAAAAAGTTAATTTCTCTTTTATTGAATGCGGCGATATATAAAGGATCCATTAATGCGTTCGGATGATTCGCCGTAAAAAGTACAGCTCCTTTTTTTGGAATGTTTTCTTGCCCTTTGATGTGTATTCTCTTGGTGTAAAAGTGGAGGGTGATCTTTAAAAAGATTTTAAAGGATTCGTACCAGAGTTTCTTAAGCATTTTTCGATCCTAATTTAGAAGTTTTTCTACCCCAATATGTAGCTAATGCCATACCTGAAAAGATATCCCAGATTCCCCAGAATGCCGCCAATAATGCCATTCCGCCAAGCCCATCAAAGAATCCGAAAATCAATAAAAGACCTAAGCCTCCATTTTGAATTCCTGTTTCCATAGCAATCGTTTTGGTATCCTTTTCGCTGAGTCCGAAGGTTTTGGCGGTATAGAATCCAAGAATGAATGCAAGAATATTATGCAATACAACAAGCAAGAATACCAAGTGAGAATAATTGACAAATACATCTAGATTTTGAGAAAAAGCAGCTATAATTAATGCCACAAAAACTGCCATTGAAATTGGTTTCAATACTTTTTCAATTTTCGAAGCCATTTCTGAATGACGGTGTTTCACAATCATCCCACAAATAAGTGGAATCCCTAGAATTAAAGAAACAAGCTTTAATAACTCGACCCAATTGAGTTCTACAGTTTCTAATATCGCATTGGTAGGTTCATATAAACTTCCCCAAAATTGAAGATTAAACGGAGTCATAAAAATGCAAATAAGCGTAGCAAAGGCTGTTAAACTCACAGATAATGCTGCGTTTCCACCTGCCATTTTACTAAAGAAATTGGATACATTTCCGCCAGGGCAAGCTGCAATCATCATCATACCCAATGCTAAACTTGGATGAGGTTTTATGATCAAAATACCTAAAAAAGTAAATGCTGGTAAAAGAATAAATTGAGATATTACCCCAACAAATACAATTTTTGGATTGTTAAAAAGACGCTTAAAATCATCCATTGTAATGCCTAGCGCAACCCCAAACATGATGATGGCAATTGCAACGTTTATAATCCATAAACCCTCGGTATCGAAGTTGATTTTAATTTCATCAATAGTGATGGTTTGTTTAGTTTGTAAAGGCATATTGAATAATGTTTGAACCCATTTTTAATGCTTTCTCTCGAACATCTTTTGGATTGTTATGAATGGATTCATCTTCCCATCCATCGCTTAAGTCAGTTTCATAATCGTAAAATAAAACCAATCGGCCCTGATAAAAAATTCCAAATCCCTTAGGAGCTTTTTTATCGTGCTCATGAATTTTTGGAATTCCTTCTCTAAACTTAAACTTTTGATTGTAAATAGGATGATTGGAAGGAATTTCTTGAAGTGCAAGGTTTGGAAATAGTCGCTTCAATTCTCTTCGGATGAATTTATCCATACCATAATTATCAGAAATATGAAGAAATCCTCCGCTCATTAAATAACTTCGTAAATTTTGAATTTCATCATCCGAGAAAACCACGTTTCCGTGACCTGTCATAAACAAAATTGGGAATCCGAAGATATCTTCGCTATTGGCCATTACGGTCTGAATATTTTCTGAAATGTTTGACGCCGTATTCTGATTTGTGAATTTTACCAAATTCGGAACAGCCGTCGGATTGGCATACCAGTCGCCACCGCCGTTGTATTTTAGTATTGCAACCTCCTGACCATCGACATTCGAGTAGCGTCCAATTAAAATTAAAAGGCAAATAATTTTGATGATCTGCATAGATACAGCAAGATAAGCATTATTGGTGAAGCAAAGAAACGGTATGCACGGCTGCGATTCCAGCTGTTTCAGTCCGTAAACGACTTTCTCCAAGGCTTATTGAAGTAAATCCGTTTGCTAACGATGATTCCACTTCATTTAAAGAGAAATCACCTTCTGGTCCAATTAAAATTAAAATATTGTCTTTAAGTGCAATGGATTTTAATGCTTGTTTTTCAATTTCATCATAACAATGAGCGATGCATTTGTTCCCCATAAAAGATTCATTAATGAGGTCTTTAAATTTGATTGCATCATTAATTTTGGGGAAGTGGTATTTTAATGATTGTTTTGCAGCCGAAATGACAATTTTTTCGATTCTTTCCATTTTCACCATCTTTCGTTCAGAATTATCAGTGATGATGGGTGTAATTTCGTCAATTCCGATTTCTGTAGCTTTTTCCAAAAACCATTCTAGACGATCCATACTTTTGGTTGGAGCAATGGCAACATGAAGGTTATACTTCCAATGTTTTTCTTGAGTTTGTGCTTCTATAATTCGAGCTACACAGTTTTTGTCACTTGCTATGCTGATTTCTGCAATAAATAATAAGCCTTCACCATTGGTAATGTGCAACGTATCTCCATTTTTTTTTCGAAGCACTTTTACAATATGACGACTTTCGATTTTGTCAAAACGAATCTCTTTTGAGTCTGCGACGAGATCTTTATTGTAAAATAATTGCATTATGAAACTTCTTATTTACTCAATCAATTTCTTGTAAGTTCGTCTTCTTTTATGAGTTACCGGATCAAAATTCTTCCACATCTTATGGATGGCATCATTGTCTTCCAACTCTGGTGTACGGATACAATTTTGAATTCCTTTTTTCTCAAACGCTTTTGAAAAATCATCGATAATAATTGCGATAACTCCTTTATTCTGATATGCCGGATCAACACCAATTAGATAAAAAGTAACGTCTTTTGCATTTTTTCGCGCATTCAGAATATGGAAAATTCCAAATGGAAATAATTTTCCTTTCGCTTTTTGAAGTGCTTTCGAATAAGATGGCATTACAATGCCAAAAGCGACTAATTTGTCATTTTCATCAACAACGAAGTTGATATACTCCGGATTGATAAATGAAATATATTTCTTTTTGAAATAGGCGATTTGTGCATCAGAAATGGGTACATAACTTGAAAGTCTGGAATAGGTTTTACTAAACAATTCAAACATTTCATCCACATAAGGAAGGATATCTTTCGTTTTAGTAAACGTTTTGGATTCCAGTCCGAAACGCTTTTTAATGATAGCTCCGATTCTTCGATAATACTTTTGGTCGACATTTTTGAATAGGAACTTATTTTCCAGGTATTCCTTTTCTTTTATGAATCCAAGTTGTTCTAAATGTTCTTTTTGATATGGATTGTGATACCAGGTAATCATGGTTCCCAAATGATGGAAGCCTTCCGTTAAAACACCGGTTTTATCTAAATTGTTAAATCCGACAGGTCCTTCTATATATTCTAATTTGTTTTCTTTACCAATTTCTTCAACTTTCTCAAGTAGTTTTTTACTAACTTCTATATCATCAATCGTATCGTACCATCCGAAACGCATTTTTTTAATATTTTGTTTTTCGACTTCATACGAATTGATAATCGCAGCAATACGGCCAGCTGGCTTACCGTTCTTTTTTGCCATAAAAAGTCGAGCAGAGGCAATTTCGAAAACCGGATTTACCGAAGCATCAAAATTGGAAACTTCATCAGCAATGATGGGAGGTACGAAATATGGATTTCCTTTGTATAAATGAATTTGAAACTTGACGAATTCTTTAAAATCCTTTTTAGAAATGACTTCGTGAATGCTTATGCTACCCATAAATTTAATTTCTTTTTCGCCTTTTGCGAGTTCTCTTGCTCTCCTTCTTTTTGAAAATAGTAAACATTCTTGAGAAGAATCCGCCTTTCTTTTTATTGTATTTGGTTATCGGTGAATCTTCGATGCGATTCCCGTACTCATCAACTTCATAAAAGTCATCTTTATGCCTGTTGATACGATACGATATTCCAAAACTGGTATACGCTCCTTTCGCTCGTCCTTCTTGAAGATAGCGCAGAGAGGCATTTAGTTGTACATCTCTATTGAACAGAAATGCTAACCCTGTTCCGTAATTCACATTATTTTGATTGTCCTGAAATACGGATTGATTTTCAAAAAAAGTGGACCATCGATCACTGATACTGATCGTTGCCGTAATGATGTACGAGATTTCTGAAAAATCAGTGCCTATATAATCGTAAAATACGTTTGTGATCAAATTGAATGAATTACTAAAATCATTTTGTAGCAATAATCCAACCCTTGGAGACGTCCCGTTTCGTTGATGAATTTCACTAACAAAATCTGTATTCAAGCCGGCATAAACCGCAACCGACGGAATTAATCTTTTTTTATCAAAGGCGTTTCTTCGATTCCAGCTTCTGATTTCTTTTGATTTATCGTCATATTCCTGTTTGTATAACAGATATTTTGCTCCAATCGTAAAACGGCCAATTCCACTTTCATATCGCCTCGACGTAAACACATTTCGAAAGGCAATTTCGTCCCGTTGAAAACTGAAATGCGCATTGAATTCAAGTTTCTCAGATATAAAACTAGTTCTAAACATTAACTCCGCTCCAAGGGATTGAGGTTGTGAAAATTTTGGAACGAGTTCTGTATTTCTGAAAAAGAAATTGGATTCAAATTGGTAAATTCCAGATCCAACACTATAGGGGCTTTCAGAAAATCCAGGATTATTGGAATTGATTACTTCTGTATACTGTCCAAAAACCATGGGAGAAATTCCTATTAGAAAAGTTGATAAAATAAGTTTTGAAATGAATTTTTTCATGACAGTGCTTTGGTATTGGAAAGCAAACAAACTTAAACTAATTCTATTAGTTTTGAAAATATTGAATCTTTCATTTGCCTTAAGTTTTGTATTTAATTAACGATGTAGTTCTTTACAAATTGTTACTTTTGATAATCAAGAACTCTAGATTTTAATGGGATTATTAAAAACACTCGCCATAATACTTTTCTTTTATTATGCGTTTAAATTTTTTGCTCGATTGTTTGCACCCTACCTGGTGAAAAAAGCAGCTGATTCTATGCAACGGAGAGCCGAGCAATTTCAACAAAGAGAGACTACTTCGGTTCGTGAAGGAGAAACAGTTATTGATAAAAAACCAACCAAAGAAAACACTTCAAATTCAAATGTTGGTGAGTACGTAGATTTTGAAGAAATCGATTAATATGAATATCAAAAAAATTCTTCCTTACGGAATAGCAATCTTCGTTTTCCTACTTGCTTCCACAGCTTATTTTAATCCCGTATTGAAAGGGAAACAAATTGCCCAATCTGATATCACTCAGTTCAGAGGAATGGTTAAGGAGATTAATGATTACCGAGCAGAGAATAATAAAGAACCTTATTGGACGTCGGCTTCTTTTAGTGGAATGCCTGCGTATCAGATTAGTGCATATTATCCCAATGATTTTGTCAGAAGTGTCGATAAAGCCTTACGATTCTTACCGAGACCAGCCGACTATACATTTATCTATTTTTTAAGCTTTTTTGTATTGATGATGGCGATGAAAGTGGAATGGCGACTGGCGGTTTTCGGATCCCTTGCTTTTGGTTTTTCTACCTATTTAATTATCATTTTTATTCCTGGTCATAATGCCAAAGCATTGGCTATAGGATATATGCCTTTGGTTTTAGCTGGATTTATTTGGGTGTATCAGAAACGATATCTACTCGGGTTTATAGTTACGGCATTCGCAATGGCTTTAGAGATGTACGCAAACCATGTCCAGATGACTTATTATCTCGGATTTTGTTTGTTGATATTCGGAATCGTTCACGGAATTGAAGCCATTAAAAACAAACAAACTGCTGATTTTATAAAACAATCCGTAATTGTGCTATTTGCTGTTTTTATAGGACTTGGAATGAATGCTCCTAGATTGATGGCAACAAAAGAGTATGCCGAATTTAGCACGCGAGGAAAATCAGATTTGACTATTAATCCGGATGGAACACAAAAAGAAGTAAGTTCCTCGGGTCTTGATAAAGACTATATTACCCAATACAGCTACGCCAAATTAGAAACCTTCAACTTGCTAATCCCAAGGTATATGGGAGGAGGGACCGTTGAAGAATTGGGAGAAGATTCAGAATTATATCAATTAATAGCTTCCAAATTTGGTAAAAAGGGAGCTGATTATTTTACCCAGCAAGCATTAACCTATTGGGGTGATCAACCCATTGTTGAAGCTCCCGCCTATATTGGAGCTGTGATATTTTTCCTGTTTTTTATTGGATTTTTCCTTTTGAAAGGTCCTATCCGAAATTGGCTTTTTGCAGCAACGGTTTTTTCAATTGTACTGAGTTGGGGTCGAAATTTCGAAATTCTTACCAATTTTTTTATTGATTATGTTCCGCTTTACAACAAGTTTAGGGCTGTTTCCTCCATCCAGGTGATTGCAGAATTGTGTGTTCCTATTCTTGGAATTTTAGGCATCAAAGCCTTATTCTCATCAGAAATCACATCCGCAGAAAAGAAAGCAGCACTACAAAAAGCAGTGTATACGGTTGGTGGATTAATTATTGGTGGATTTTTACTCGCTCATTTTGCATCAACTTTCGAGGGATTAAGAGATTCCACCTACACGAACCTTGAAAAACAATATCAAATTACTGGCGTGATAGATGCGATCATCGCAGATCGAAAATCAATGCTGTTGAATGATTCCATTCGAAGTTTAATTCTCGTGGCTCTTACCTTCGGATTGCTCTGGTATAAAAATCTAGGAAAATTAAAGTCCGAATTACTGATCGTCGGATTGATTGTTTTGACACTATTTGATCAAATTGGGGTCAATTTAAGATATGTAAACGCTGATGATTTTAGTCCGGCAAGAAAAGTTGAAAAACCATTTCAGGCTAGTGCAATAGATAAGGAGATTTTAAAGGATAAATCACATTTTAGAGTAGCTAATCTTACATTAAGTCCATTGGAAGACGGAACAACCTCTTATTTTCACCAATCAATTGGAGGATATCATGCGGCGAAAATGGGACGTTATAAAGAGTTGTTTGATTATCAGGTAGCCCGTAATAATATCGAGGTGTTGCATATGTTGAATGCCAAATACCTCATTGTTCCAGATGATAAAGGAAATCCGCAATTGCAACTGAATGACAAGGCCAATGGAAATGCTTGGTTTATTCAAAATCTAAAACAAGTGACTTCTGCCAATGCTGAAATGATATCATTGGACAGTATACAATCGAAGTCAGAGGCTGTTATTGATGTTTCTGAAATTGAAACAGAATTGCCAAGTAGTTACGCAGTTGATTCAACTGCTACTATTCAATTGGTGAAAAATAATTTGACGGAGCTTACGTATGTGTCAAAAAGCAATACAGATCAATTTGCTGTCTTTTCTGAAATCTTTTATGCCGATGGATGGAATGCGTATTTGAATGGAAAATTAGTACCCCATTATCGAGTGAATTATGTGTTGCGAGGGATGCCAGTTCCTTTGGGAGACAATCAAATTGAGTTTAAATTTGAACCTAAAGTTATTCAGCAAGGTAGTTTGATTAGTTTGGTCTCTTATGGATTACTGATTTTACTACTAATTTTCGGAATCTTAAAATTTAGAAAAGCGAGTAAACAATGAAAATAGGAATGATCCTAGATGCAGAATTTCCACCAGATCCTCGTGTGGAGAATGAAGCTATTTCATTGGTCAAAGCTGGCTTTGACGTTTTTCTATTTTGTCTTTCTTACCAGACATCAAATCAAGAGAATTACAAAGGCATTGAGGTTCGAAGATATCAATCTTCCAAATTGGAATATAAGCTATCGGCATTGACGTATACGATTCCTTTGTACACGAATGCGATGAAACAAAAGATTCATCATTTTATAAGTGAAAATGATATTGATGCGTTACATGTTCATGACATAAGGGTGGCCGAAGCGGTATATCGGGCAAATAAGACTAAAAAGCTTCCTGTTGTTTTAGATTTACATGATAATTACCCAGAGGTCATGAAGTTTTATCCGCATCTTCAGAAGTTTCCTGGAAAATATATCATTTCACCGAAGAAGTGGAAACGAAAAGAATCTGAGTTTATAAAGAAAGCAGATCAGGTAATTACGGTCTCGCCAGAATTCATTCAAAGTTTAGAAGATCGATTTCCTAAATTAAAAAGTAAATTCAAGTTAGTACCGAATACGATTCGTAAATCCTTTTACTCAGATTACACAATCGACGAATCCATCACAGAACGATTCAAAAATAACTTCACCTTACTTTATTTAGGGGACACGCACATCCGAAGAGGATTGGAAACGGCGATAAAAGCAATTCCTAATCTGATAGATGAAATTCCGAATATCAAACTTGTAATTGTTGGAAAGAATACGACAGATTACATCCTTAAGGATTTAGTAAAGGAATTGAACGTTTCAGCCCATGTTTCCTTTGAAGGATGGCAAAATATGAATTTGTTTCAGAGTTATATTCTAGCCAGTGATATTTGTATTTCTCCATTGCAACGCAATATTCAACATGATATGGCCTATGCCAATAAGTTGTTTCAATACATGAGTTTCGCAAAATCTATTTTGGTAAGTGATGCCATTGCTCAGAAACGATTGGTGGAACAAATTGATGCCGGTTTAGTGCATACAGAAAGGGAACCTAAGGATTTCGCCGATAAAGTAATTCAACTTTATCGAAATCCGTCCGAAAGAGAAAGTTTTGGAAAAAATGGAGAAGCCTATATCAAAAATGAATTCCATTGGGAGCATACATCCTTAGAATTGATTACTTTGTATAAAAATCTACAAAACTGAAGGCGCTTATCATTACATACCATTGGCCACCCGGAGGAGGTTCTGGAGTACAACGCTGGTTGAAATTTGTAAAATACCTTCCAGAATTTGGAGTGGAGCCAATAGTGTATTGTCCAGAGAATCCTAATTATTTAAAGACGGATGAATCTTTATTACGAGAGGTTGCTAATGATATAACCATTTTAAAAACCCCAGTTACTGAGGTTTCGAAATTTGCTTTTAGACCCAAGAAAAAAACAACAACCGGAGTAGCAAATGCGACAAACAATAAGCTGTTATCTTTTATTCGTGGTAATTTTTTTACACCCGATGCCAAGGTGTTATGGGTAAAACCATCAGTCGAGTTTTTAACGGATTACCTTACTGAAAATCCGGTCGATGTAATTATCAGTACAGGTCCGCCACACAGCATGCACCTTATTGCACAACAATTAAAAAAATCGTTCGATATTCCATGGATGGCCGATTTTCGCGATCCTTGGACGGATTTGTATTACAATAAGGAATTCTTTCAGTTGGGATTTGCGAAACGCAAAAACAAAAGGCTGGAGGAGAAAGTGCTGAAATCTGCGGATGTAGTTGTAACGGTTGGAAATGAATTAAAAAAATACTTTGAAAGATTCAATTCAAATGTGGAGGTAATTTCCAATGGTTTTGATGATGAGGTTGAACATGACGAGGAAATAGAGTTGAGTCAAAAGTTTAGCTTGTCCTACATCGGTTTATTACCAAAAAGCAGTTTACCAACGAATTTATTGATGGCAATTCAGTGTTTAATTGATGAAAACTCCGATTTTAAAAATGATATAGAGCTGAATTTTATTGGGGATATTCACGAATCTGTTTCAGCTTTAATACATGAATTACAGCTTTCGAATTACACGAATTTTTTTGGATACGTTCCACATAAAGAGGCGATAAAATACCAGAAATCAGCTCAGGTTTTATTAGTACTTATCCCTAATGTTGACCGAAATAAAGGCATTATTACGGGGAAAGTATTTGAATATATGGCGGCTAATCGTCCGATCCTTGCCTTAGGTCCAATAAATGGTGACTTGCAGTCTATACTCACTAATAGTAAGGCAGGAACTATAATCGATTATGACGATTACGCTAAAATAAAATCGGTTATCATTGATTTATATACTAAATTTAAAACTCAGAAGTTAGCTATAACGTCTAAGGGCATAGAGAAATACCACAGGCGAAATTTAACAAAACAATTGGCTGCCATAATTAAACAGATCATATCATAGATGGGAATAGTAATCAAACAATCCTTTAAGAATACCATTATCATCTATCTATCCTTTTTGGTAGGCGGAATCAATACGATTATTTTCTATCCGAGATTCTTGGAGTCTGAATACTACGGAATCGTAACTTTCGTTTTATCAGCTTCAAATCTTATAATGCCATTAACCGCATTCGGAATTCAATATACCGTTGTAAAATTCTTTTCCAGTTATCAGGATAAGGTTCAGAAAGATCGATTTCTAACCCTTGCACTAGGATTGCCTTTTATCATTGCCCTTCCAATTGGATATTTCTGGGATTACTTTCACAATTGGATCATGCAAAGCGTAACTGCCGAAAATAAGAATGTGGAACAGTACACCTTTTACATTTATTCGATTGCGGTGAGTTGCGCCTTTTTCGAAATCTTTTATTCTTGGGCAAAGGTGCATTTGCAAACCGTCTTTGGAAACATTTTAAAAGAGTTTTGGAATAGGGCTGTGGTGATGATTTTATTGATTGCAGTATTTACCCAAACCATTACTAGACCTCAATTTATTGAGTTCTTAGCCATCGCTTACGTGCTGAGATCTTTGATAATGATGGGTTATGCCTTTTCGATATACATGCCTTCGTTTTCATTTAAATTACCAGATAATTTCAAAGAGATTATTCGCTATTCCTTGTATATCATTCTAGCGGGAAGTGCAGGAGCAATTTTACTGGATATCGATAAAGTAATGATTCCGGGAAGAGAAACTTTTGAAACAGCCGCTTACTATACTGTTGCTGTTTTTATTGGGACATTTATAGAGGCACCAAGTCGGGCAATGAACCAAATTTTACAGCCACTAACTTCGAAAACACTCAATGAACAAAATGATAAGGAAGTAGAGGTATTGTATAAAAAGAGCTCCATCAATCTTTTGGTAATTGGGGGGTTGTTCTTCTTATTGGTGAACTGTGGCGTTCATGAGTTGTTCAAGTTAATGCCAGAAAAAGGATATGCTGGTGGCGAATTGGTCGTACTATTAATATCATTGGCGAAATTGTATACCATGATTCTTGGTAACAATGGTGCTATTATAAGCAATTCAAAGCATTACAGAATTACACTTCCTATCGGAGTTGGAATGGCCATCATGGTATACTTACTAAACCGATGGTTGTTCACCATTTATGGAACAGATGGATTAGCATTGGCAACATTAATTACCATATTTAGTTTTAATACCTTCAAGTTATTTTATGTAAGAACAAAGTTTGAAATTGTTCCATTTACACAAAAAAGTTGGTTAATGATGTCTATTATTACAGGGCTCTTTTTTGCGTTCTATTTTTGGAATTTCTCTTTTGATGTCATTAATGAAACCATAAGTATACTATTGAATTTACTCGTAAAATGTGCAATTATTTTTATGGTTTATGTGGTGCTAATTATTCGATTGCAAATCTCAGATGAACTGACCAACATGTACAATCAATTTATAGGTAGCAATCGATAGCATCGGTTAACATATGGAATAATAGGGCTAGAGCCAGAACCCTTGATTTTTTAAAGATAACTCCAATTGCATAAATAAACACAGCAATATAATGATGTAGTGGATGAAAGTTGATGCTGCATCGGTTAGGGTCAAAAATTGGATTGGCTAGAAGATGATCTAAATCAACCAACATTGAAGCCAAAAAAATAAGATACACGCGTTTCCAATCTGACCTAAAAAAGATGAACGCAATTAATGCTGGTGCAACCAGATGAAGAAAGTAGTGAAGTATAGTTTTTATTTCCATAAAAAAAAGCAAGGCCTTTATGCCTTGCTAACGATAGTATAATAATATAATACTAGGGAATTGTTTTTATATACACAAAGTTAGACTATTATATTTCGATAGCTGTTAACCTAGGTTAATAAATAGGATAGTTTTTTACGTATTCTGCTCAGCTGTACTGGAGTTATATTTAAATAAGAAGCAATATGATACTGAGAAACTAAACTTTCGATTCGAGGTATTTTCTGTCTTAACTTTAGATAGCGATCTGTTGCATTTAATACGGATAAATCATGAATTTTTGAACCGAAATTTCGGAATGCATATTCTAGCACCCTACTGTATAAATTTGAGATATGAATATCTGTTTTTGTTAGTTTCAGAAATTCCTTGAAATTAACACGATACATTACGCAATCGGTTAAACACTCGTAGTACAATTCACTTGGTTTATTAAAAATTAGAGACAACAAAGATGCGACGGGTTGATTTTCAATGACGAAGCTTCTCGTAAACTCTTTACCAGATTCATTTAAATAGAATGCTCTTACCACTCCTTTTTTTATGATGTAAAAATCTTTTGGAATTTCATTGCATTGAACGAGATACTCTCCCTTTGAAATATTCATTTGGCTTGAAATTTCAAGAAAAGAATTTAGACTTCTGTCTGGCATCTTGTAGAAATTATTTACAATGTCTTTGAGCATTTTGGCTGATGTCAAATTGATCTAGATATACGAAGTTGTATTCGGACCCTCCATAAATAGGAGGTCTAAGATAGAAAGATTTTTTAAAAAGCCATTTTTCTCATCGAACATTTGAGTATATCGTTTGTTTGATTTTTCGGGTTGAAACTTTTTGTGAGCCACCTCTCTGTGATCATTTTGATAATCAGCACAATACGAAGAGGATTCCTGAATAGGAATCTTAATTTCCAATGTATCTAGGACGAAAGCAAGTGTATCGAGATTAACATCATACAGATAGGTGTATTTTTTGGTAAAGATTGGAGACAATTCTTCCTCGAGCAATTCAAAAAAGGGAGAAGACCTGTACGTAACTTTTAAGGCTTTAAAATGCTGATGCTGCCATGGAAAATCATTCTCAACTTTAATATCTTTTGATTTAATTCTTCCTAGGGATGAATTGTATTTAATAGGAATACTTAATAATTGCTTGCCGTTTGGCCCAGAGATGTAACAACGATTCCGATAACTTTGTTTTTGATAGTTATCATGAACTTCGAAAAGAATACTTTCCTCATTTACCATCAGAGAATACTGATGAATGGAAGAGAAGTAAGTTGGAATATAAATTCCCATTAGGCTTTTACTTTCTTCTTTTTGAAGTAACTATATCCGAAATACAATGCAATCAATGCAAGTACTACATATCGATAAGAAACAGGTTCTCCATCCCCGCCAACTGTAGTAAATAATCTTTCCCAACGGATAGACTTAAGCTTTGCAACAAAAGATGGTGCATTGGCATCCCAACTGAACCACACCATAACTGGTTTCCCAAGGACATGATCAAAAGGAACGAATCCCCAATATCTGGCGTCTAAAGAATTGTGTCTGTTATCTCCTACCAGCCAATAATAATCTTGGGTAAAGGTATAGCTTGTTGCTTTTACTCCGTTAATAAAAATATCATCTCCGTTTACCGCTAAATCATTATTCTCATAATTTTTTATGATTTGTTCGTAGAAAGGTAATGTTTCAGAGTTTAACTCGACTGTTGCACCTTTTTTAGGAATGAAAATTGGACCAAAATTATCTTGACTCCATTCCAATTCTGATACATGTGGGAAAATTGCATCATCTGCGGCATGAATCAGTTTGGTAATCGATTTTGTTAACGGATAGGTTTTTAATCGCTCAAGTTCTTCATCTGTCAAATTGATATTGATTTTGTCCTTAACCGAAATCATTTTTAGCCGGGTTGTCAAATCTTGAGACACTCCCCCGGCAACTTCTGTGTATAATGAGTCTTCTCCAATTTTAGTCAAATTGGCATTTGCTTTAAATACGTTCTGGACTCTTTCATCATTCCAGTATTCAGTTAAAATCTTATAAACACCAGATCGTTCTTTATCAATTAAAAACTTCGGATATGTGTTGATATCTATTGGTTTTATTGACTCATATGTATAGTAAAATTGAAGCTTTGCGCGATCGGGAAGGACGTTCTTTTTTCCATTAATATAAAAATAGCCGTCAATCATTTGTAAGGTATCCCCTGCAATACCCACACAGCGTTTTACATAATTGGTTTTCTTATCAACGGGTTTATACGTGAATTTTCCAGAATTATCTCCCCACATGGTTTTTAAGGTGTCTGCTGGCCAGTTAAAACAAACGATGTCATTGTTTTTAATTTTCTGTAATCCTGGCAATCGCATATGTGGTAATTGTGGGCTCTTCAGGTAAGAACCAATAGTTGGAGTCAAGCTGATTCCCGTAAATGGAATTGGTATTGCTGGTAATGAATCATGCACCATAGGTGCAGCAACCACAGTAGAAGGAACTCTTGCTCCATAGTGAAACTTACTTACAAACAAATAATCACCCACCAAAAGTGATTTTTCCAAAGATGAGGTTGGAATCGTGAAAGGCTGCATAAAATAGGTATGTACCAAAGTGGCAGCAATGATAGCAAAGGTAATTGAGCTTACCCATTCACCTAAATTTGACTGAGGATCTAAACTTCTTTGCTCATTGTATTCATTGCTTGTTGTATAGTTGATGTACGCGATATATAATCCTAGTGTAATGATGACTAATGTTGAGTCTAGTCTCGATTTGTAACCAAATGTTCGAATGGTTTCAATCCATAAAACAGGAAACATCAATAAGTTGACAATAGGTATAAATAAAAGGATGACCCACCATTTAGGACGTTTTATGATTTCCATTAAAACGATTCCGTTATAAATCGGAATTGCAGCTTGCCAGGCTTTTTTACCCGCTTTTTCATATAATTTCCAGGTACCTACAAAGTGAATAATTTGTATGAGGAAAAAGAAAATTACCCAACCTATTAATGTCATATCGAATTTGTTTAGTCTTACTAAGTAAGATATTATATTTTTAAAATGTTACCTCTTTACGAAATGTTTAACACATCCCTCATCGAGAATACACCAGACTTGCCGATGATCCATTCCGCAGCAATAACCGCTCCTAATGCAAAACCTTTGCGGCTATGCGCCGTGTGTTTTATTTCAATTTTATCTACTAGAGAATCATAAGAGATTGTATGTGTTCCTGGTACATCAGGAATGCGTTTCGCGGTTATTGGGATAATGGATTTATTATTTACGTCCCCATCAAGTTCCCATTCTGATTTCTTAGAGTTGTCAATGATTCCTTCTGCTAACGTGATTGCAGTACCACTAGGAGCGTCTAATTTCTTAGTGTGATGAATTTCTTCTATTGCTGTCGTGTAATCACTAACCTGATCCATCATTTTTGCCAAGCGTTTATTGATTTCAAAAAATATATTTACGCCCAAACTAAAGTTGGAAGCATAGATAAAACCACCCTTATTTTGGTTGCATAATTCAACTGCATCCTCGTATTTTTCGAGCCATCCTGTAGTACCACTAACGACAGGAACAGCATTTTGTAGACATAAACTGATGTTATCAAACGCCGAAGTTGGAACACTAAAATCAATAGCAACATCTGCAAGTGTGATATCTACAACGTCACCTTGATCTTTTTTAATAACTATTTCATGACCTCTGGAAAGTGCAATTTTTTCAATTTCCTTACCCATCCTTCCATATCCTAAAAGTGCAATTTTCATAGTTAAAATGTATATCTAAGAGTTAAACCAACACTTGGTGTATCTAGTTGAAACTGATCCTGAATAATTACAGGTTTAAGCGTTAACATATCATCCGTATTAAATTGAAGTAAATGAGCATTTACACTGGCCTCTACGATTTGAAGAATATAAATTATAATTCCAGATAAAATGGACAAATCTCTATTTTGACGCAATTGCTCTTGCGCACGTTCTAGTGTTTCTAAGGATGCTAATTGTACTCCATTATCAAGGGTGAATTCGTCTTGTAATCCAGCTTTTCTCAGTTTAAATGCAGTTCTGAATCTTTTGTATTCTTTATTGTTGTCTAAGTAAAAATAAGTGGGTATCGCAAGAGCACCCCATACGAATGGTGCTTTCCAATATTTTTTATTGTAAATCTGTCCCATTCCAGGAAAAATAGCCGAGTAAAATGCGGCTTTTGATGGAGACAAGGGATTATATGAATTCGTATTTGTTGTCAATTTTTTTGATTTCGCCTTCCGTTTTGGAATACTGTCATTAATTTGACCAAATGTCAATGACATGCTGAATATGAGGCACAGAAATGCTATGTATCTTTTAAAGTTCAATTACTTTAATAGCTTTAAAATTCTGTAAAAATCTTCTTTCGAATGAAAAGGAATATTGATTTTCCCCTTTCCATTATTTCCCATTGAAACAGAAACTTTTTGTCCGAAAAACTCGCTGATTTTTTGGGTTTCCTCTTTAACGTAGGAAGGGATTATTTTAGATTTAGTCTTTTTTGGACCTCCAGTTTTGAGTTGTTTTACAAGGTCTTCCGTTTGACGAACTGATAATTTTTCTCTTAAAATCTTCTCGTAGATTGCAAGTTGATCTTCTGTGTTTTCGATATTAATCATTGCTCTTCCATGACCCATAGAAATAAATCCATCCCGCATTCCGGTTTGAAGTATAGGATCTAGTTTTAGCAGTCTTAAGTAATTCGTAACTGTTGATCGTTTTTTACCAACACGCGTGCTTAATTCTTCTTGGGTCAAATTAATGTCATCGATTAATCGTTGGTAGGAGAGTGCTACTTCAATGGGATCTAAGTTTTTCCGTTGGATATTTTCAACCAGGGCCATCTCCAGCATTTCCTGATCATTCGCCAATCGAATATAGGCTGGAATGGTTTTGTTTCCGATTAGTTTTGACGCACGAAAACGTCGTTCACCCGAAACAAGCTGGAACGTATTACCATCCATTTTACGAACTGTAATTGGCTGAATAACACCTAACTCCTTAATTGAACTTGCGAGTTCTCTTAGTGCTTCTTCGTCAAAATATGTGCGTGGCTGATACGGATTTACTGCAATAGAATCCACGTCAATTTCTACAATATTACCCACCAATTTATTGGCATTTTTATCATTTGCAGAATTGATGTCTGACGTATCTTTTAAAATCGCAGATAATCCCCTTCCTAAAGCTTGTTTCTTGGTAGCTTTCGCCATTTACATGTTCTTTTTAAGTAATTCTTGGGCTAAATTTAAGTAATTTACAGCACCTTTACTAGTGGCATCGTATGCAATGATACTTTCTCCATAACTCGGTGCTTCTCCAAGTCTTGTGTTTCTTCGGATGATGGTTTCAAAAACCATCGTGCTAAAGTGCTTGCGCACTTCGTCAACAACTTGATTTGATAATCGTAATCGTCTGTCGAACATGGTTAATAAAAGTCCTTCAATATCTAAATTAGGATTATGGATTTTCTGTACACGTTTAATGGTGTTCAACAACTTTCCTAATCCCTCTAATGCGAAGTACTCGCATTGAATTGGAATAATAACAGAATTTGCAGCAACTAATGCGTTTAAGGTCAACAGACCTAAGGATGGCGCACAATCAATAATAATAAAATCGTATTGATCTATAATGGGTTCCAGCGCATTTTTTAGCATATACTCACGGTCTTCTTTATCGACCAATTCGATTTCGATGGCAACTAAATCAATATGGGCTGGAATGATGTCAACATTTGGAGAAGTTGTCCCAACAACAGCATCAGAGGCTTTTGAAGTATGTTCCAATACTTGATAAGTGCCAACCTCAACAGATTCCACATCCACTCCTAATCCGGAGGACGCATTTGCCTGAGGGTCCGCATCTATCAATAGAATCTTTTTCTCCAGCACTCCTAAAGAAGCAGCTAAGTTAACACTGGTGGTTGTTTTTCCAACACCACCTTTTTGATTTGCAATTGCTATGATTTTACCCATTAAAAAACGCTATCAATAACGAGTAAAATTACAATTAATTATCCTTTCAGAACCCTTATTATGTTAACAAATTTCTAAAGTTTTTGAACAATTTGAGCGTTACAAAAATTCCTTTAAAATCAACTACTCTGGAATATTTTTCAGTACTTCTTTCAACAATTTCCAAAATTTCTGGGTAGAGGAAATTTGAGCTTTCTCGTCGGGCGAATGGGCTCCTAAAATATTAGGTCCAAATGATATCATATCCATCCCTGGAAAATGCTCTCCCAAAATACCGCATTCAAGTCCGGCGTGACAAGCAGCTACACGAGGTTTTGATTCGAAAAGTCTTTCGTAGGTAGCTACCATTAAATTCAAAATTTCAGAATTGATATTGGGCAACCAGCCCGGATAATTTCCAGAAAAAGAGACCTCACATCCGGCCAATTCAAAACACGATTGTAAGGAATTCGCTAGGTCCCATTTACTGGTTTCTGATGAAGATCTTGTTAAACATTCAACTTTCAACGAACCATTCTCAATAGTAACCTTTGCAATATTATTTGAAGTTTCGACTAGGTTTTCCACATCGGGACTCATGCGATATACACCGTTTAGTGCTGCGTAAATTGCTTTGGTAATACCTTCTTGAATCCCTAATTCCATGACCATATCTGGGGTTTTAGTTTCAGATATTGAAATGATTATGTTTGGTTCTAAGGATAAATATTCTGAAGTAATTGCTGCAATTTTTTGATCCATTTCACTTTCAAAAGCTTCTTTGGTAGCCTTGTCGATGATAACTATTGCGAAGCTCTCACGTGGAATCGCATTGCGTAGGCTTCCTCCATGGATGGATGAAATTCGTAATCCGTAATTCGTAAATCCGTCAAATAAAATTCGATTCATTAGCTTGTTAGCATTACCTAGCCCTTTATGAATATCCATACCAGAATGACCTCCTTGCAGTCCAGTGACACTGATTTTGTAGGCCATAACATTTGAAGGTGTTTCCTCCTCTTTATACGTTTGTTCGGCTGTAACATCGACGCCACCGGCACAACCAATTCCGATTTCGTCATCTTCTTCAGTATCCAAATTCAATAGAATTTTTCCTGAAATTAGCGAGCTGTCTAGTTCCATGGCACCCGTCATACCCGTTTCTTCATCAATAGTGAAAAGTGCTTCAATGGCTGGATGAGCTATATCCGAAGATGATAAAATAGCCATTATTGCTGCAACTCCCAATCCGTTATCAGCTCCTAAAGTTGTTCCGTTTGCTTTGACCCAATCTCCTTCCACATACATATCAATTCCTTGGGAATCAAAGTCGAAATGCGTTCCAGAATTTTTCTGATGAACCATGTCCAAATGCCCTTGAAGAACCACCGTTTTTCTGTTTTCCATTCCAGTAGTTGCGGGTTTTTTAATGACAACATTTCCAGCATTGTCTTTGAACGATTCTAGATTTAGGTTATTACCGAAATCCATCATAAATTGAATTACTCTTTCCTCCTTTTTAGAGGGACGCGGAACAGCATTAAGATCCGCGAAGTGAGACCAAATCGATATGGGTTCGAGGGTTTTAATTGGAGAATTCATATTGAAAATTTAGCGCTAATTTACGGTAATAATAGGCCAAAAAAAAGCCTTCTTAACAAAGAAGGCTCAGGTAAATTAAATTCAATTTCTAATGTATTTGTAGGATGACATCTTCAAGATTTTTACGAACTTTTTTCTGAGATTTCATAAAGTCGTCTTCTGCGCGATATCCAATTGGTAATACCAATACGGAGGTTAGATTTTGTTCCTTTAATCCCAAAACTTCATCATATTTTTCCGGAACAAACCCTTCCATCGGACACGAATCAATTTCTTCCAAGGCACACACAGTTAATAAATTCCCCATAGCTAAATAGGCCTGCTTTATGTTCCAGGCAAACAATTCTTCCTGAGTCATTTCGGCAATGGTATTGGTAAGAAAATTCTGAAACGGATTGATGATTTCATCCGGGGTATTTCGAATGGATTTTACGCGATTGAAATATGTAGAAACTTCTTCTGTACGATAAGATTTTGGAACAGTAATCACCAAAACATGAGAAGCTTGAGCAACTTGTTTTTGATTCCATGAATACTCAACTAATTGATTCTGAATCTTTTTATTTTGAATTACAACTAACCTGAAAGGTTGTAATCCATAGGAGCTGGCCGTTAAATTAAAAGCCTCTTTGATTGTATCTATTTTGTCTTCCGGTACGATTCTGCCGTGGTCAAATTTTTTCACAGCATATCTCCATCGTAAACTATCTAAAACCTGCATAAAATATTTTTAGACAAAGCTATTTCCTTTTACAGGAATTCAAGGTCTTCTGATAGTTAAAATTTTTATAAGGCTATAGAATTATTTTGGATCCAAAATAGCCTTTATTTTAGCTAAACAATCCCGGTAATGGTATTTTGTAATTCGATTAACCCGTCTTCCTCTTGCAATCGTTAATTGGAAGTTTAAGGTTTGGAATTCACCACGAATAATTGATGGAATATCAGAATTCGCATACGCTTTTGAGTTCAGTAATACACCCATTCGGTCAATCACGGCTTTTTGTAGATTCCTTCTAAAAACATCAACATTCATTAAATAATCGGCTTCGAAGAAAATACCCGCTCTTAAATCGCGAACCATATCAACAGCAGCATAGGTGTCTTCATGAATAACCTCATTATCAATCATTCGAAGTAACTTTGCCCCGTTCAGTATCGAATTTAATTGTCGTGTTTGATAACGCAACATCATTTGGGTATACCCAGACTCGTCAATATTCGCTAAAATTTCTTTGGATAATAACCAGGCTTGCGTTTTAAATGCGTTTTTTAGTAACCATTTTAACGACTCTGTTTGACGCTTTTTTGAAACGGGTTGATATACAAATCCGTCCTGTTTTGGTTTTTTATTGAATTCGTAAACTCCGCCAATATTTCCTGCGACATGACCTACATATCGATTCCATACACTCAGCATTTCACCATACAATTCGTTTAAATCATCGTAATTGTTGGTTTGCGAAGAAGTCCATTCTGGTAAATTTTTAGCTACAATTTTCAGATTTTCCAATCCATAAGTACTCGATTTTATCTGATCATTTCCGATTCCCTCGGTTTGTGCAGATGGGTCAAATCGTTGGCTTCCGAATCTGTATATAGGATCATCAGCTTTATCTTCAATCCATTTATCAAGAGTTGATACCTCATCTTCGGGACTCTTGGCATTGGGAATTACACGGTACCCCCAATTGATTGAGTAATGATCATAAGGTCCAATTTGTCTAACAAATCGAATGTCTTTGTCGCCTGGCTGCGCGATATAATTGTATCGGGCATAATCCATAATAGTTGCTGCAATACCGTATTTCTGGGTGAACTTTCCAGAGCGTAAAGAATCCGTTTCGTAAGCAAAACTTGCAGCCATATTGTGAGGTAAACCCAATGCATGGCCAACTTCATGTGCAATCACCATTCGCATCATTTCACCGATTTCTTCTTTTGGAGTGTCGAGGGTTCTAGCCGACGGATTCGCGGCACCAGTTTCTAACAAGTAACGATTTCTATAGCTTCTTAAATGATTGTGGTACCAAATAATATCACTTTCAATGATTTCTCCAGTTCTCGGATCAGAAACACTTGGTCCAACAGCATTTCTTGTCGTTGAAGCTACGTAACGAATTGATGAATATCGTATATCCTCCATACTAAATTCAGGGTCTTCCTCTTTACTAGGTGGGTCTTTTGCTAAAATTGCGTTTTTAAATCCGGCCGACTCAAAAACTTTCTGCCAATCTTCTACACCTTGTTTGATGTATTTTCTCAATTTTTTGGGAGTACCTGGATCTAAATAATACACAATAGGCTTTTTAGGTTCAACCAATTTTCCTTGTGCATAAGCAATTGGATCTTTTGGCTCTAATCGCCATCGGCGGATGAATCGTTTACCCTCGGCCTTTAATGCCTCCGAACCATAATCTATAGTTCCGACCGAAAAATATCCAACGCGCTTATCATATAACCTTGGTATCATCGGATTTTCTGGTAATAAAATCATGGATTGATTGATACGTAAAGAGATGGTATTTGAACTTCTTCCACTTGGGGGTGTATCCGCATCAAAAGTGAAATCTTGAATGACTTCAATATTCTTCGGATAACTTTTAATGGAGTTGATGAAGCTTCTTGAGGCATCAAGACGTCTTACTTTATATCTTCTTCGGAAAGATTGAGGTAAACCTGTAATTGCCTTCACATCAGTACTAAAGAATTTTGTGACATCAACAACCACAGCTGTAGAATCTAAATTTTCTGATTTCAGATCAAAAGCATGGAGAATAGGTTCGAAGTTGTTTGCTTTTACCGATTTATAAATTGGAAGTGAATCATTTGCAGTGGCATTGTAAGACTTCATTCGTAATAAAATCTTATTTTGAAAGGATTCCCAAACAACCACCTGGGTGTTTACTTTTGATCCTGCATTCACATAGCCACCCCCAAGTCCGGCAGGGATTTCTCTTAATCTTGTAACCATCAACATCTCCTTTCCGAGTGTTGATTTTGGAATTTCATAATAGAATTTTCCTTTCGAATGATGAACTTTAAAAAGGCCATCATCAGTTTTGGTTTTATTATTGACAATCGTCTTGTAAACCGACACCTTTTTCTTGGGTGGAGTTATGATTTCCTTCTTGGAATCTTTTCTAGATTTTCTTCGTTGTGCATCGATAGGAGTTGTTCCGATGAAGACAACTAATAAACTGAGGGCAATTAAATTTTTCATAAAAAGAGAACTTCTAATGTAAGACAGGGTGAAGTTAAAAAACAAAAATGGTTTCTAAAAAATAAAAGCTCGCATTTGCGAGCTTTTAGATTAATACAATGATTTATACTTTGATGGATTATATTCATGCATGATCGAATAAATCTTTTCAAATACGTCTTCTGTTGACGGCTTAGAAAAATAATCGCCATCCGTTCCATATGCTGGCCTATGGGCTTTAGCGGTTAAGGTTGATGGTTTGCTATCTAGATATTGATAAGCATCTTGATTTTCTAAAACCTCTTGTAAAATATACGCGGATGCCCCACCTGGAACATCTTCATCAATAACAATGAGTTTATTGGTTTTTTGAACACTTTTAACACAGTCACGATTCAAATCAAAAGGCAGTAAACTTTGCGCATCAATAATTTCAATATCAATTCCAACTTCAGTCAATTCTTGCACTGCTTCTTCAACAATACGCAAGGTGCTTCCGTAAGAAATTACGGTAATATCTTTTCCTTCGCGTACGGTTTCAACTACCCCAATTGGTGTTTTGAAATCACCCAAGTTTGTTGGTAATTCTTCTTTTAAACGGTACCCATTCAAACATTCAACAACGATTGCTGGGTCATCACCTTCCAATAAAGTGTTGTAGAAACCAGCGGCTTTTGTCATGTTTCTTGGAACTAAAACATGCATTCCACGAACCAAATGAATAATACCACCCATTTGAGATCCTGCATGCCAAATCCCTTCCAATCGATGGCCTCTCGTACGAATAATTATTGGTGCGTTTTGCTTTCCGTAAGTTCTATAGCGCAGTGTTGCAATATCATCACTCATGATCTGCAGGGCATACAATAAATAATCTAAGTATTGAATTTCTGCTATAGGTCGTAAACCACGCATTGCCAATCCGATTCCTTGTCCTATGATCGTCGCTTCACGAATACCAGTATCTGAAACTCTTAATTCACCAAATTTTTCTTGAAGTCCTTCTAATCCTTGATTTACATCTCCAATAAAGCCAGCGTCTTCTCCAAAAATAACTACATCATTGTGTTTGTTTAAGATGGCTTCAAAGTTATCTCTCATCACAATTCGTCCGTCTACCATTTTACGCTCCGAACTAAATTGAGGCGGGATCTCTTTCAAATGTAGTGGGCTTTGAGCGGTTTCACTTATTAATTTAGAACTATAGGCATCATGCGCTTTTTCAAAATTCGATATAATGAATTGTTGTAATATCGTTTTTTCTGAAAAGGACTCATTTCGTAATATACGCAATCCCTTTCTAGCCGTGCTCAATACATCCTTTTTACTTGGTTCTATATTTTTAGCTAAATCACCGTATAATCTTTTGATGAATACTCCGTTAGCGCTTTTGGCTTCACAAGCTTTCAAAATTGAAATTAATTCTTGTGCTGATTCTTTAATTTCACCAATAAATGAACTCCACGCGTTTCGTTTCGCATTTGCAACATGCTTTTTAGCTTCCTTTTCTAGCATGATGAGTTCAGCTTCGTCCTCTACAAATCGAAGTATTTGGCCATTCTCATTTTGCAACTCAAAATCTAAAATCCATTCACGCATTTTAGCAATACAATCGTGCTCGCGCTCCCATTCTAATCTTTCTTTGGCTTTATATCTTTCATGAGATCCAGAAGTAGAATGACCTTGGGGTTGGGTTAATTCCTTCACGTGAATCAAAACGGGAATATGTTGCTCACGTGCAATTTTAGCCGCCTTTTGGTAAACTGCCATCAATTGTACGTAATCCCAACCATTTATTACGAAGATTTCGTACCCGTCTTTATCATTTTCGCGCTGAAAACCTTTTAAAATTTCAGAGATGCTTTCTTTAGTTGTTTGATATTTTGCAGGAACAGAAATACCGTATTCATCATCCCAAATACTAATAATCATTGGAATTTGTAAAACACCAGCGGCATTAAAGGCTTCGAAGAATAATCCTTCACTTGTACTGGCATTTCCAATTGTTCCCCAGGCAACTTCATTTCCGTTCTTTGAAAATTTAGGACTGTTTTTTAAAGTAGCTTCATTTCGATACAATTTTGAAGCTTGTGCCAATCCAACCAAACGTGGCATTTGAGCTGCCGTTGGAGATATATCCGAACTTGAGTTGTATTGAGCAGTTAAATCTTTCCAGGTCCCATCTTCATTTAAACTATGTGTAGCAAAATGTCCACCCATTTGACGACCAGCAGACATAGGATCGACATTGATATCTGTATGGGCGTATAATCCGGCAAAAAATTGTTCAGCATTTAGTTCTCCGAGTGCCATCATAAATGATTGATCTCTGTAGTATCCAGCTCTGAAATCACCTTTTTGAAAGGCTTTGGCCATGGCTAATTGCGGAACTTCTTTTCCGTCACCAAAAATTCCGAATTTGGCTTTGCCAGTTAGCACTTCTCGTCTTCCCAATAGGCTACACTCACGACTAATTCTTGCGATTCTATAGTCGTTTAAAACTTCTTTTTTAAAATCGTCAAAGGTTAGTTGTTCTGTAGCAGTACGGGTGTCTTGTTGAAGCATTTTTTAACCTGATTATAATGGATTGCAAAGATAGTTTTTTTAGTTGATACTTAAAAATGAAGATTAATTTTAAGAATATGTTAATATTTAATCTTTTTTTTAGTTTTTTGTTGAATTATTAACAAATTTTGACTGTAGTATTATCACTATAAAAATCCTCTGCGTATGAAATTAAATATATCTCTAAATTGTGTAGAAAGCGTAAATCGTATACGCTCTGCATAATTGGGTTGTGAAACTTCCCATCCGTTATTCGAGTACAACGGGAAATATAGTTCCAAAATGTTGTGAACGAAATTTAAGCGAATACCATTATTGTAAGCAAAGTATACTGGATTATTTCTGTTTTTTAAGAAAGCAACATCATTATAAAATTCTATAAATCGCCACAAACCAATACTCGAATTAAAAGACATCATCCACTGATTCGCAAACCGTGTGGGTAATACCGATTTAAATCCACCTTCGGTGATGATAAATTGCTGTCTGAATAATCCCGTGCTCTCCGATCGACCAAAATAATTCAGCTGAAATAGATAATCATTGCTAAAGTCAAGTCCGAAATTAAAGGTATCTGATGAGGTTTCGTTATTCAAAAAGGTTCCAGCGAAGAAACGAAAATCAAGCTGTGTATTTGAACTAGTCAACGTTCGGTACCTTAGGTCAGCAGATATCTTAGAGAAATTTTTAGCATACTCAAAGTTGAAGTTATAACGTACTTCATTAATTAATCTCGGATTAATATAATTGTAACTCGCGCTAAAAATACGGTATTTGTCTTCATCCGTTTTAATGGCTCCGGGAGCAACTTCCTTGTTGATATTGACAACTCGCGCGACTACATTTTCATACGTTGCATCTCGTAAATTTTTACGTTTAAAAATGACATTTACGAACGGAATTAACGATTGATACGATAAGTTAGGTGCGTAGTCTAAGGTTACACCTGCCAATCCATACTTAATTTGGTAAATGTTCGTCTTTTCAAAAAACTGATTGTAAATTAAAGAGAACTGACCAATTACCGATTGACTTTTGGTAGCATAATAGGGAGAGAAACGCAATTCTAAATTTTGCTTGATGATGGGTTTATTATGAATTTTCAATCCTAAAATTAAGCCGTTGTAAAAATTATAATTGAAGTCAGGTTGATAAAAAATCTGGTTGTAATAAGGGTCATCTATATCCTTAACCAAGGTAAATTTTAAAGGCTTGTTGAAAATTTTCTTTTTAAGGCTTTTCCAATTGTCGTTGGTGTTCAGTTCCGGATAAATATTTTCATAATTCAAGGCCACTTTGTTGGCACTATCTTTGGCAATCGTTATTGTAGACCTATTTTCGACATTTTCGACCCAGTTTTTTGAAATAATTTCCCTGTCTCTCAATGTATACAGTAAAATAGGCGTGGTAATATTTCTTTTGTTTTTGATAGTAATTTCTATACTGTCTTCCTTTTGATTGACCTCTTGAATGGTGTAATCAATTTTTTTATTGGTGCTGATAAAGTCTCCGAAAAACCATTTGATATTTTTTTCTGTTTTTTTGGTGATGATTTCTTCAAAGGCTATCGCATTTGTATTCTTCGTTTTATGTTTTAGGTAAAACTCCTGGAGACTTTCATTGAAAATTGAATCTCCGACATATTCTTTTAGATACTTAAAGCCCAAACCAGCTTTGTATTTATTAGCGATTGTTCTATTAAAGTTTGACAGCGAATCAATTGAAGTGGATAAGGCCTGATCTAAAAATGTTCTCGATACATATTGATGGGCTAAATAGAACTTATCGTTAAAATTGGCTTTTGCTAAATTGTAACTTTTTAAAAACCAGTTGTTTGAAATTTTCCCAAGTAGTTTTTTGTCTGGATAAAATGTGTTGATGTATTCTAGCATAACATAATTCTGAAGACCGTCAACAAACCAATGTTCTTTCCGTTGCGGAATCAAAACGGTATTCTTGATAAAAGTTAGGGATATCGCTTTAAACATCTCAACATCCCAATTAAATTCAGTGGTAAATGGACTCAAAAACTTGGGTAGCTGATTTAATCCGTATACGGGATTTTTCTTTTGAGTGACATTATCAAGATACAATTCTTTGTATGGATATTTACCTAAATATTTCTCAATAAAATCAATATGTCTATTTAAAATTGTCTCACAAGTAGCCGTTGATAATCCCTTGTCATCAATATCAGTATAGACATTTAATCTCTTTGTTTTATACGTTTTAAATTGTTTGGTCGGATTGATAGCGAGAATAACATCCGTTTTTTCTTTACCAACAATTACATATGAATCTCTTTCCTCCCCTTTTGTTTCATACTGATATAAATTGCTTTCCAATTTTAAGGTATTGGGGATGTCAATTTCTATGGAAAAATCGGTTGCATTTTCATACAAATCGTCTAGATTCAGATTACTCATCAATACCCATTCCTGCTGAAAAGGGGCAGGAGCTAAATACCAAAATCGTAAATGATATCCGTCTTTCGTTTTGCCGTAACCCGTAAACTTTGAATCTTGTATTTTTACAGAATAAGTGGCGTTTACTACAATACTATCTTTTGGTTTTAAAGGATTTTTGAGCGCAACTTCTAAAATATCCGGAGTCCTTTCTTTATTGTAAAAACTTACTGTTTGGTAATTCACAGAAAGGTTTTTTATGGCAGTGTATCCTCGGTCTAAGCTATCTGCGAAATACAATTGCTTTTTAAAATCTTCAATTAACCGAAGTGATAATGGTGTTTTATTGTCTTTAAAGCTATTCGTCCAGTTGTGCAGGTAAATAATCGATAAAATGGAATCGCTATGATTGTAAATCACAGACTCTTGTTGTATTTTAATCACATCATTATCAATATCTAGCGAAGCTTTAATCTTCGTTTTGTTGTTTTGTCCATAACAACAAATCCCAAAGAAAAATAGGGCTATGATTATGTGAAAAAAGTCTCTCAATCTAAATCTTTAAAAATTTAATCGGTTTCGAATTCTTAGATCTAAGGTAATATACTCCTTTTGAATATGAACTGATATTAATTTCTGTTTGAGATTGATTGATTTGTATACGATCTATTTGCTGTCCTAGTTGATTAAAGATTCGAATTTCCTCCACTTCACTTGAATTGATCGTAATTGATTGTGAGGAAATATTTGAATTGATAAAACTAATCGAAGCAAAATTTTCTGTCGACAGGGTATTTTGGGTTGACTCAATTTCTAAATAAATCGGTAAGTGATCACTAAAATTATACAAGGTGTTTCTAAAACTTTGAGAATAGGTCCCTGAGCAACTTGTATCATTCACAGATTCGTCAAAACAGTTGCCATTATTGCCCAAGGTTTTATAACTATCAGCTACATAATAAAAATCTGAGCTTGTGGTGAAATTGTTCGATAACATGATGTAATCAAACCGATCATCCATGAAGCCAGTAGAACCTTCACCATTCACCTGTGTTCCTCTTGTAGATTGAGAATGCACATCGGCATAAGTATCGTTATTGTAGAAATATTGTCTGGCAGTACCCCAGCGGTTTGCAAAATAATAGCTTTCTGTGTTGTTAGATGGCCAGACTGGATTCGATCTATTAATTGGGTCTATTATTCTTATAGGATTCGAGTTACTCAATATTTTCTGGTAACCGGATTCATTGCTGGTGTAAAAATTGAAATCTCCAGCAAAAATCACAAAACTATCTGATGGAATTGTGTTTAGATCAGTTACGAAATCTTCAACAGATTCCAATCGATCCAAACGATCGTCCGCATCTGTCGAAGCCTTCAAGTGGGTCACATACACCTGAATTCGCAGGGGATTTGTAGCTGCATCTACGGTGTTTAATTTAAATGTGTATCGATTGATATCTCTTACCCCAGTCGGAATCACTTTGGTATTCTCCAAAATCAATTTTTGAGAATTGTAATAGGCCATTTGAAGCAAGTCCGTTGCAGGCGATTGACTGCTTTGAAATGTTGCCTTAGAAAAGTTAGCATTGAAGGGTTTTACCGCATTGTCGTACAAATAATTTGATCCCGCTTCGCTTTGAAGCTCACACACTAAAAATAAATCAGGCTGCGCCTCATTTAGAATGCTTAGTAAATCTGGCGTTTTATTTTGACTGTACGAATTGTTATCGTATCGCAATAAATTATAAAACATCGTTTTAATTCTAGTTTGCCCAACAGAGGATTGGACAGCGAAGACCAATAGTAGTAGGATTAGTTTCTTTAACATATTAGAAATTTGGTTTTAAATCGTACTTTTCATAGAATTTCACAAAATGTTGAACGGCATCTTCGGCCGTATCAACAAGCCTGAATAAGTCCATATCATCAGGACTAATTTTTCCTTCTTTTACTAAGGTCTTTTTCAACCAGTCTAATAATCCTGACCAGTAATCCGTACCGACTAGAACAATTGGAAACTTTCCGATTTTGTTCGTTTGAATTAGAGTTACGGCTTCAAAGAATTCATCCAATGTTCCAAATCCTCCAGGCATTACCACAAATCCCTGTGAGTATTTTACAAACATTACTTTACGCACAAAAAAGTAATCGAAATCAAGGTTTTTATCGCTATCGATCCACGGATTGTCATGTTGCTCAAAAGGCAATTCAATATTCAATCCAACAGAGGTTCCTTTTCCCCGATTCGCACCTTTATTACCGGCCTCCATTATTCCTGGTCCACCACCCGTAATGACTCCAAATCCATGTTGAGTTAATTGAAAGGCGATTTCTTCTGCAAGCTGATAATCTTGATTTTCAGGTTTAGAGCGTGCTGAACCAAAAATAGAAACGCAAGGTCCAATTTTGCTCAATTTCTCATATCCTTCAACGAATTCTGCCATGATTTTAAATATGGCCCACGAATCGTTGGTTTTGATTTCATTCCAGGTTTTTTGTTGGAGTTTTTCCCTGATTTTTCTGTCGTCTTGTGTCATTTTTGCTATTGGTTGATGCTCGCTAATTCCCTTTTCAAGAACTGAGCTGTGTAACTTTTTTTGTTTTTGATAATCTCTTCTGGTGCACCTGATACCAAAATTGTACCACCTTTTTTTCCACCTTCTAAACCTAAATCAACAATGTGATCTGCTAATTTAATAACATCTAGATTATGTTCGATGATAAGAACGGTATTTCCTTTATCTACAAGTTTATTTAAGACCTGCATTAATACGCGAATATCTTCGAAATGAAGACCAGTAGTCGGTTCATCAAGAATATAAAATGTATTTCCAGTGTCGCGTTTTGATAATTCTGTGGCCAGTTTGATTCGTTGTGCTTCACCACCTGATAAGGTTGTCGATTGTTGACCAAGAGTAATGTAACCAAGCCCAACATCCTTTATAGTTTTCAATTTTCTATAAATTTTTGGGATGTGTTCAAAAAACTCAGTAGCATCTTCGATAGTCATATTCAATACATCAGAAATTGATTTTCCTTTGTATCGAATTTCTAGTGTTTCTCTATTGAATCGTTTCCCCTGACAGGTTTCACATTCTACATGCACATCTGGTAAAAAGTTCATCTCTATGACTTTAACACCACCACCTTGACAGGTTTCGCAACGACCACCTTTTACATTAAAAGAGAATCGTCCTGGTTTATATCCGCGAATAGCTGCCTCTGGGGTTTTGGCAAATAAACTTCTAATTTCTCCAAAGGTTCCGGTATAAGTGGCCGGATTAGATCGTGGCGTTCGTCCAATCGGAGATTGATCAATATCAATTACTTTATCGACATGTTCCAACCCCTTAATTTTCTTGTACGGCATCGGAGTTTTTACACCACGATAAATGTGCGCATTCAGAATGGGGTAGAGGGTTTCGTTAATCAAAGTCGATTTTCCGCTTCCAGATACTCCGGTAACACAAATCATTTTACCTAACGGCAGGGTAATATCAACATTTTTTAAATTATTCCCTGTTGCACCCTCTAGTTTTATGGAATTTCCATTTCCTTTTCTGCGTTGTTTCGGAACTTTGATTTCTTTCTTTTTAGCTAAATAATCAGCAGTAAGCGTATCGTGTTTGAGTAATTCATCAAAATTCCCTTCACTTACAATTTGACCACCGTGTCTTCCAGCACCTGGTCCGATATCCAAAACATAATCAGCATGTTTAATCATGTCTTCGTCGTGTTCAACCACGAGTACGGAATTTCCGATATCCCTCAGTTTGATCAAAGAATCAATAAGTTTTTGATTATCGCGCTGATGTAATCCAATACTTGGTTCATCTAAAATGTATAATACACCTACCAATTGAGAGCCAATCTGAGTTGCTAGGCGAATTCGTTGTGCTTCACCTCCAGAAATAGACTTTGAACTTCGATCTAACGTGAGGTAATCCAAACCAACATCCAATAAGAACTGAATACGGGTTCGAATTTCTTTCAGAATTTCCTCGGCAATATGAAATTGTTTTTCCGATAGTTTTGACGCAATTGTATCGAACCATTCACTCAATTCCTGAATATCCATTTGAGCTAAATCGGAGATGTTTTTGTCTTCGATTTTAAAATATAAAGACTCTTTTTTTAATCGTTTTCCGCAACACTCACTACAGGCAATTTCATCCATATAACCTTTAGCCCAACGCTTGATCGATGAACTTTCTGCGTGTTTATATTGATTTTTTATAAAGGAAATAATTCCTTCAAAATCGATAGTATAACTTCTTCGAACTCCAATGGTCTTTGAGGTAACTTCGAATGATTCTTTTCCGCCATTTAAAATGACTTCAAGGGCCTCTTTTGGAATACTATGTATTGAATCTGATAATTTGAATGTGTAGCGTTCTGCAATGTGATACAATTGTTTAAAAATCCAGGTGTTTTTTTCTTCTCCTAATGGAGCGATTGCACCATTTTTTATGGATTTTGAATCATCGGGAATGATTTTTCTCAAATTTACCTCATTGGTAATTCCGAGTCCGTTACAATTCGGGCAAGCACCTTTTGGTGAATTGAATGAGAAGGTATTTGGTTCTGGATTCGGATAGGCAATTCCGGTGGTAGGACACATCAATTCACGACTAAAGTATCTCGGTTTTGAATCGTTTTCTGAAATAATCATCAAGATATTATTTCCAGAATGTAAAGCGGTTTTAATGGATTCCTTTAAACGTTTTTCAGATGCATCGTTAATTACCAATCGATCTATCACCACCTCAATATCATGGGTTTTGTAGCGATCTAATCGCATTCCTTTTGTGATTTCAACAATCTGACCATCAACACGTGCACGAAGAAAACCCTGTTTTGAAATTTGTTCAAAAAGCTCACGATAATGACCTTTTCTACTTTTGATTAATGGTGCTAAAATGGTTGTTTTTTTGTCTTTGAAATCAGATGTGATCAAATCGAAGATCTGTTCGTCGGAGTAACTCACCATTTTTTCGTCGGTGTTGTAGGAATACGCATCCGAAGCTCTGGCAAACAATAATCTTAAAAAATCGTAAATCTCAGTAATCGTGCCAACTGTAGATCTCGGACTCTTGTTTGTGGTTTTCTGTTCGATAGAAATTACTGGTGATAATCCGTCGATTTTATCAACATCTGGTCGTTCTAATCCACCCAAAAATTGACGTGCGTAGGCCGAAAAAGTTTCGATATATCTACGCTGCCCTTCTGCATAAATGGTATCGAAAGCAAGTGATGATTTTCCACTTCCACTTAATCCTGTGATGACCACCAATTTTTCTCTGGGTATCTTCACATCGATGTTCTTCAAATTATGGGCTCTAGCCCCATAAACCTCAATAAAATCTTGACTTTCCAAACGTTGAATTTTTGAAAAACGCAAAGATAGCGATAATGGATTATTTTTAGCAGTGAACTCCTAACCAAAATAATTTGATTTAATTATCTTGCAGTAAATTAGGTCTAATGAGTTTTATCACTTCAGCCAGATATTTTTTCGAGAAGCACGGGTATGATGTTTCGAGTCGGTTGGCAGATCGATTGGGAATGCGAGCGACGAATGTTCGTTTGTTTTTTATCTACATTACTTTTTTTACGGCCGGATTGTCATTTGCAATTTACTTGACAATTGCATTTTGGTTAAAACTTAAAGACATGGTGTACACAAAACGAAGCTCTGTTTTTGATTTATAAGAATGCGGCTATTAGATTCTAAAATAAATAAGACCTTATTGCTGGTCGGAATTACCATTGTAATTGGAACCTTCGGTTATATTCTTTTATCAGGGTATTCGGTGGTAGACGCTTTGTACATGACCATTATTACGATTACAACTGTAGGATTTGGAGAGGTGAAACCGTTTAATCCAGAGGAAAAGATATTTACGATCTTTTTAATTTTATTAAGTATTACCATCTTCGGTTACGCGATTTCAACCTTTTCTGAATATTTGGTTAGCGGAAAATTATTCAATCATTTTAAACATAAACGAATTGTGAAAAAAATAGGCGATTTACAGGGGCATACCATTGTCTGCGGATTCGGACGAAATGGAAAACAAGCCATCACAAAATTGAAAAATTACAATCAGGAATTTGTAGTGATTGAAAATAACAAAGAAATTGTTGATGTTCTAGAAGAGCATCAAATCTTGAATATTCAGGGTGATGCCACAACAGACGATGTGTTGATTAAGGCAGGTATAAAAAATGCCGCCAGTTTGATTAGCGCTTTGCCTAAAGATGCCGATAATTTATTCGTGGTTCTTACGGCTCGTCAATTGAATAAGAAGTTTAAAATTATTAGCCGAGCCTCCAAAGAGAGTTCGTACAATAAATTGAAAATTGCAGGAGCGGATAACGTGATTATGCCAGATAAAATCGGAGGAAACCACATGGCTTCTTTAGTGGTAACTCCGGACGTAATTGAGTTCGTTGATCGTCTAACTGTAGAGGGAGAAACAACTGCTAATTTGGAAGAAATTGCGGTGGATGAGTTGCCAGCGAAATTCATAAATAAAACCATTCTTGACCTTGATTTAAGGAAAAAAACAGGTTGTACAGTAATCGGTCTTCGGAAGCCAAACAAGGATTACGAAATCAATCCTGATGCCTCTACTATTCTTGCTCAAGGTTCCAATTTAATTGTTTTGGGACGTAAAGATCAAATCAAAAAATTAAGAGAAATTTTTTAGGGTGATTAAGGTTGTCATTACTGGAAGTAACGGATTATTAGGTCAAACCTTGTTAGATCTGTTAATTCCAGATGGGAAATATCAGATCCATGGAGTCTCTAGAGGACCATCGCGATATCCTGTAGATGGATTTCAATATTATTCTGTGGATCTTTCGGATAAGATACAGGTGGATGCTGCATTAGCAGCTATCAGTCCGAACTTTATCATTAATACGGCAGCAATGACACATGTGGATGTTTGCGACTCAAATAGAGAGGCATGTGATATAATTAATGTTCAAATGGTATCGTGGCTTGTTGAATATTGCAAATTGTCAAATGCGCATTTAATTCATTTATCCACCGATTTTGTTTTTGATGGTAAAAATGGTCCTTACAAAGAAACGGATACCACAAATCCAATCAGTTATTACGGATTGTCAAAATTAAGATCCGAAGAAACCATCCTATCATCTAAAATAAATTTTACCATTTTAAGAACGATTTTGGTATATGGCTTAGTGCGTGATATGAGTCGTACAAATATTGTCTTATGGGTTCTCAAATCCTTGAAAACAGGAAAGCCTATTACAGTTGTTCACGATCAATACCGAATGCCCACCAATGCAAAATCCTTATCAGAAGTATGTAAGTTGGCGATTGAGGCTAAAAGAAATGGAATTTTTCATATTTCTTCTTCAAGATTGATGAGTGTATATCAAATCGCTGTAACCGTAGCAAAAACCTTCGGATTAAATTCGGATTTGATAAGTCCAATTTCTTCATTAGAATTAAATCAGCCTGCAAATCGACCACCAAAAACAGGTTTTTATATTGAGAAAGCAATTAAAGAATTGGGCTTTGCACCAAAAACTTTTGAAGAAGAACTTTTGGAATTCAAGGCAAATTATGACGATTCTACTTTTAACCTTTAAAAGTTGTTAATAGGTCTTTTTTTTAAGATATTGCACCACATTTTAAACTAAAAACTACACCATTTTATGAAGAAAAATCTTCTCTCACTGTTATTTTTATTGAGTCCACTATTCATTTTTTCACAAGAAAAAGGTTTAGATCAAAAAATTGACGAAGCTTTTCAGCCCGTTTCAGATTTTTTCTCTAGCGTAATTTTCTTTCAAATTATGGGTACTCCATTCGTATTGATATTATTGGTTGTCAGTGCAGCATTTTTTACCATTTATTTTGGCTTTCCGAATATCCGTCATTTTGGTACGGCGATTAATGTTGTTCGAGGAAAGTACGATGAAGTTGATCATCCTGTGGTTGAAGAAGCCTATGGCGATAGCACACCAGGAGGTGATTCAATAGAAACTATTAGAGATGAAAGTGAAGAAGGTGAGGTTTCACATTTTCAGGCGCTTGCTACTGCAGTTTCTGGAACAGTTGGGAATGGAAACATTGCCGGTGTGGCCTTAGCGATTGCATTGGGTGGTCCTGGAGCGACATTTTGGATGATAATTTGTGGTTTCTTAGGGATGTCAACAAAATTTGTAGAATGTACACTTGGCGTTCAATATAGAGATGTTGGAGAGGATGGGACCGTTTATGGTGGTCCGATGTATTACATCTCGAAAGGTTTAAAAGAAAAAGGATTCCAAACGTTAGGAAAATTTGCAGCAGCATTGTTTGCAATTTTCTGTATCGGAGGATCTTTCGGTGGAGGAAATGCAGCACAATCGAATCAAGCAACAATTGTAATCAAAGAAATGTTTGGTTGGGAAAGTACTGCGGCAGGAGCTATTGTTGGAATCGTACTTGCTGCTTTGGTAGGTATTATAATTATTGGTGGAATCAAGAGAATTGCCTCCGTAACTGAAAAAGTTGTACCGTTTATGGCTGTTATGT
>Ga0213864_10000025_pt1 | contig 61592 bp, 68 predicted proteins | sample PICome_5_FD_160078 | JGI IMG/M metagenome (GOLD analysis project Ga0213864, IMG submission 160078) | Coastal seawater microbial communities near Pivers Island, North Carolina, United States - PICO247 | ecosystem: Environmental > Aquatic > Marine > Coastal | place: USA: North Carolina... | reverse complement strand
TGCACGAAAAGGGCTCTAACTTTTAAAGGATTATGACGATGATTGCGTCCGTTCTACCAACATATGCACGTGCACCTTTGAATTTTGTAAAAGGTGAAGGAACTTGGTTGATCGAGGCAGATGGACGCCGATTTTTGGATTTAGGCGCAGGCATTGCAGTGAATGCACTTGGCCATGCACATCCCGATTTGGTCGAAGCCTTGACCGAGCAGGCGGAAAACCTGTGGCATGTATCAAATCTGTACGAGATCCCAAACCAACAACATCTGGCGGATCAATTGGTGTCATTGACCTTTGCCGACACCGTATTTTTTACCAATTCCGGCACGGAAAGCTGCGAATTGGCAGTAAAAATGGCACGCAAATATTGGTATGAAAAGGGTCAGCCAGAGCGGGTTGAAATCATTACATTTGAAGGATCCTTTCACGGTCGCTCTTCTGCTGGGATTGCGGCGGCAGGATCCGAAAAAATGACCAAGGGTTTCGGTCCGTTACTTCCCGGGTTTGTGCATTTAAAATGGAACGATCACGATGCAATTAAGGCAACCATATCGGGTAAAACTGCTGCGATTATGATTGAACCAATCCAAGGTGAAGGCGGTATTCGCCCCGTTCCTGAACAATGTTTAAAGGGTTTGCGTGACCTCTGCGACGAAAATGGTCTACTTTTAATTTTTGATGAGGTGCAATGTGGCGTTGGTCGGACAGGCAAATTATTTGCACATGAATGGGCTGGCATCAATCCTGATATAATGATGGTGGCCAAAGGGATCGGGGGTGGTTTTCCACTCGGTGCCGTATTGGCCAGTGAGGAGGCCGCGTCTGGCATGACCGCGGGGACACATGGATCGACTTATGGGGGTAACCCACTGGGCTGCGCAGTTGGCAACAAAGTTTTGGAGTTAGTTGGTGACGCGGTGTTCTTGGACGAGGTTACCGAAAAAGCCGCCTATTTCAAAGCAGGTCTTCAGGATTTGGTAGCCCGCCATCCAAACACCTTCAAATCAGTGCGTGGCAAAGGATTGATGATGGGTTTGGAATGCGCAGTGTCCAATATAGATTTTGTGAATGCTGGATATGACGCTCTGATTTTAACGGTACCCGCAGGGGACAATGTGGTGCGATTTGTTCCTGCATTGACGATCACAAAAAACGAAATTGATGAGGCAATAGCACGCCTCTCGTCCGCGGCACAAAGCCTGGGATAAGAACGAAAGAAATAACAATGGACCACTTTTTAGATATCAATAAAGTTGCACCGTCAGAGCTGCGCAAAATCATTGATCATGCGCGCGATATGAAGGATGCGCGCAAAGGCCAACCAAAGGGCGCCATGGATGCCGAACAACCATTAGCCGGTCATATGGTTGCGCTGATTTTCGAAAAACCATCGACACGTACACGGGTCAGTTTTGACGTGGGTGTGCGTCAATTGGGTGGACAAACCATGGTTCTGTCGGGGGCGGACATGCAATTGGGGCATGGTGAAACCATCGCCGACACAGCCCGAGTACTTAGCCGATATGTGGACATGATCATGATCCGCACTTTTGAAGAGGCCACATTATTGGAAATGGCCGAATATGCGGATGTGCCCGTTATCAATGGACTAACCAACCGCACACATCCCTGTCAGATCATGGCTGATATAATGACCTTCGAAGAGCACCGTGGTCCGATCAAAGGTAAAAAGGTAGTCTGGTCAGGCGATGGCAATAACGTCTTTGCCAGCTTTGCGCACGCGGCGGGCCAATTTGGGTTTGACCTGACCTATACGGGACCAGAACAATTGGACCCAGAAATAGGTTTCATTGAAGAAGCCCGCGCAAAAGGATCAAATGTACAAATCGAACGCGATCCGCATAAGGCAGTTAAGGGTGCTGATTTGGTCGTTACCGACACCTGGGTCAGCATGCATGATCATCCAACAACCCGTGAACGCCGCCACAATCAACTGCGTGCCTATCAGGTCAATGCCGAATTAATGGCCCATGCGAATGAGAATGCATTATTCATGCATTGCCTTCCTGCACACCGCAACGAAGAGGCCACGTCAGAAGTAATGGACGGACCAAATTCAGCGATCTTTGATGAGGCTGAAAACAGGCTACACGCACAAAAGGCGGTGATGCGCTGGTGTCTGAGTAAGTAACAGTTCAAATAAAAAAGGCGCCAAATGGCGTCTTTTTTATGGTTTAGTGACCGCCTTCCAATATTCCGGTTCGCACAGAATAGTTGGCGGCGATTTCGTATTCTGGATCATCATCACTATCAACCATCAAATGACCCGCTTTAGTCAATAAACTATGACAATCCCGGCTTAGATGGCGCAGCTGAATTTGTTTTCCCACTGCTTCGTATTTCGAAGCCACAGCCTCAATCGCCTGGAGTGCAGATTGATCCACAACGCGGCTATCGGCAAAATCCACAATAACCTGTGATGGATCTGCAGCGATAGTGAATAATTCCATAAAACCATCTGACGAACCAAAGAACAATGGGCCTTGAATGCGATAGGCTTTCACGCCATCTGAATCATGTTCAGTGTGGGCGTGGATACGGCGCGCATTATTCCACGCATAAGCTAAAGCAGAGACGATAACACCAACAACCACAGCCACGGCTAAGTCGGTTGCAACGGTCACAATCGTCACCAAAACAATAACGAATGCGTCAATCAATGGCACCTTGCGCATAATACGGAACGAGTTCCAAGCAAAGGTTCCAATCACAACCATGAACATCACACCAACAAGTGCCGCAAGCGGTATTTGTTCAATGATGGACGATCCTGCCAGAATGAAGAATAGCAAAAACATCGCTGCTGTGATACCCGCAATACGCGTGCGCCCCCCTGATTTCACGTTAATCATGGATTGCCCGATCATCGCGCATCCACCCATGCCTCCAAAGAAACCTGTCACAGTATTGGCCAAACCTTGGGCTACACACTCTTGGCTCGCCCCTCCACGTTTACCTGTCATTTCACCCACTAGGTTAAGTGTCAAAAGACTTTCAATCAAACCAATCGCGGCCAAGATAATGGAATATGGCAAAATAATTTGCAGCGTATCCCATGTGAATGGGACCACAGGAATTTGGAATGATGGCAATCCGCCCTCGATAGAGGCCATGTCGCCCACGCGTGGAACGTCCAGTCCAAAAATAATCACGATGGCCGCAACAATGCCAATCCCTGCCAAGGGTGCTGGAATGACTTTGGTTAATTTGGGAAGGTAGTGAATGATCACCATTGTTAAAACCACCAATGCCAACATAACGTATAGGGGTGTGTCGCTTAACCAAACATGACTATCGCCGTCGCTAACCTTGAATTGCGTCAATTGCGCCAAAAAGATTACGATGGCCAAACCATTTACAAACCCCAACATAACGGGGTGCGGTACTAATCGGATAAATTTACCCCATTGCATCACACCTGCAAAAATTTGCAAAAGCCCCATCAAAACAACGGTAGCAAACAAATATTCGACACCGTGTTCAATGACCAAGGCGACCATTACCACTGCCAAAGCACCCGTGGCACCCGAAATCATTCCCGGACGTCCGCCAAATAGTGCGGTGATCAATCCGACGATAAAGGCCGCATAAAGGCCCACCAACGGGTGCACATGCGCAACAAATGCGAAAGCGACAGCCTCAGGCACTAAGGCCAGTGCAACCGTTAGACCAGATAAAATTTCGATGCGCAGGCGCGATGCGGTTAACCCTTCATCGTTCATAAGGCTAAAATCCGGCTTTGACATACGTGCAAAGCGCGCCATGATTGCAGGTGTCATAACGTACCCCTTAAGTGTGATTTTGCGCCCACATATCCAAGTTTTCCACTGTTGGAAAGCAAGATGGTCCAAAATCACTTAAAATGTCATTTTACCTATCGCACCATCACAGGTAATTATTCCCAGACTCAGGCATAAGGAACGGATCATGCGCAAAACAAAAATCGCAATCATTGGCGGTTCAGGAATCTACGATATCGAGGGTATGGTGGGCGCAACATGGACAGATGTTGAAACGCCGTGGGGCGCCCCATCGGATCAGGTTTTGACAGGAACATTAAACGATGTCGAATTGGTGTTTTTACCAAGGCATGGACGAGGTCACGTATATTCACCGACAACGGTGCCATACCGTGCGAATATTGATGCGATGAAACGATTGGGAGTCACGGATGTAATCAGTGTTTCGGCCTGTGGATCGTTCCGAGAGGAAATGGCCCCGGGCGATTTTGTTGTCGTGGATCAATTCATCGATCGAACGTTTGCGCGCGAAAAATCGTTTTTCGGAACGGGCTGCGTGGCTCATGTTTCGGTCGCGTATCCAACTTGTCCTCGCCTATCGGCGGCCTGTGTCCAGGCAGCTACTGATGCTGGGATTACTGTCCACAATGGCGGCACCTATTTGGCAATGGAAGGTCCGCAGTTTTCCAGCATTGCAGAGAGCAAAACGTACCGTGAAAGCTGGGGCGCGGATGTAATTGGCATGACCAATATGCCAGAGGCGAAATTGGCCCGCGAAGCAGAACTGTGCTATGCCTCGGTTGCGATGATCACGGATTATGACAGTTGGCACCCAGAACACGGCAGCGTCGACATCACCTCCATCATTGCAACATTACAAGGCAACGCAGGCAATGCACGCGAAATGGTTAGTCGTTTACCAGCGCTGCTGGACCAAGAACGTAACGACTGTCTACATGGCTGCGACAAAGCACTCGAATTTGCAATCATGACCGCCCCTGATAAACGCGATCCCGAATTAGTTGCAAAACTGGATGCAATCGCTGGTCGTGTACTTTGAGGATGAGACATGAAATCAGTTAAAGACTATATCCGCACCATCGTTGATTTCCCCCACGAGGGGATCATGTTTCGCGATGTCACGACACTTTTTGCGGATCCCCGCGGATTTCGCATGTGCATCGACCAAATGTTGCATCCCTACGCAGGTCAGCCAATTGACAAAGTTGTTGGGTTAGAGGCGCGTGGATTTATACTAGGAGGGGCCATTGCCCATCAGTTGGGTACAGGATTTGTGCCTGTTCGTAAAAAGGGCAAATTGCCAGGTACCACCATTTCGCAAGATTATAAATTGGAATACGGCGAAGCGATTGTTGAAATCCATGACGATGCGATCGAAGCGGGAGAACGCATTCTGCTTGTTGATGATCTGCTAGCCACAGGTGGTACGGCAGAAGCAGGAATCAAATTGATTGAACGCCTTGGCGGCGACATCATTGGATGTTCGTTTATTGTGGATTTGCCTGAACTAGGAGGCCGCAAAAAACTTCAGTCCATGAATATGGACGTACAGGTTCTATGCGAGTTCGACGGGCTTTAATCCTGATCCAAATAGGCACGTACGCAGTCTTGGACACGGCGAAATCGATCGCCCCCCAAATGCGTACCCCCAAACCAACGTGTGACGATCACAACATGATCAAACAGTTTTTCTCGTTCTAACATGCGTAGGATGACAACTCCTGCCCCTGCTTCACCATCGTCGTTTTTAATACCACCCTCGCTCGATGACAGAAGTGCCCATGTATTGTGAGTCGCCTTGGCAAATTTTTTCGAACGTTTTAATTGCTTTAAAATAGCCAGCGCGTCAGCCTTGGTTTGAGCCTCTGACCCAGTCACCGCATATTTGGAACCACGGTCTGTCAAAACTGGATCAATCTGTTTCATTTGCGCTAATTTATTTCTTCCTAACGATGCATTTTCATATCAAGCAAAATTTTCTGCAAAGCAACAGTTTCACGCAATAAACGTTTTGCTTCGTTAATCGTGATAATCACTCCCGACAGAAAACCAGTCGCGGTTAGGCATCCTCGGCGTTGGATTACTGATTGTATTAAGTGCTGCTTTGCTTAATTTATTTCTCACCCTTTCAGCTTGAAATTCAACTTCCTTCACGGCATGACTTGGCAATGGCCAAACTCTACTTTCAATATTCAACAATGAACGCGGGCAAAAGTACGCTCTTGCTGCAGGCGTCCTATAACTATGCTGAACGGGGGATGCAGACATATCTGTTGACCGCAAATTTTGATAATCGCGCGGGAACCGGCAGAATCGGATCACGTATTGGGATCGGCGCAGATGCAGATACCTTTTCATCCGAAACCGACTTGTTTTCAAAAATTCAAGAGCGCCTTAATACTGGCCCCTGCGCATGTGTCTTCATCGATGAGGCACAGTTTTTGTCCGCCGATCAGGTTTGGCAACTGGCCCGCGCTGTGGATGATTTAAAGGTACCCGTTATGTGTTATGGGTTGCGCGTTGATTTTCAAGGTAAACTATTCCCGGGTTCGGCGGCACTGCTGGCATTGGCGGATGAGATGCGAGAGATACGCACCATTTGCCACTGCGGGAAAAAGGCAACGATGGTCGTGCGACAGGACGAACAAGGAAACGTATTGAAAGACGGCGCACAGATACAAGTTGGCGGAAATGAAACCTACGTCTCACTATGTCGCGTACACTGGCGGCAGGCGATAAAGGACTAATGCATCCGACCCCCGTTTGGTACAATTTGATCCGGAGCGATCAGCACAACTGCACCCGAGTCGTCCATGCATCCCAAAACCAGAACCTCAGACATAAACGGTCCGATTTGGCGTGGAGGGAAATTCACAACGCCCATTACCTGCTTTCCGACCAGTTGATCTGGAGTATAGTGTGCTGTTACCTGAGCCGATGTTTTGCGTTCGCCAATTTCACCGCCAAAATCGATCCACATTTTAATCGCTGGTTTTCGCGCCTCGGGAAAGGATTCTGCGCGGATCACTGTGCCTACGCGGATATCGACATTTAGAAAATCGTCATAGGTGATATCAGCCATTTAAAAGCTCCTTTGAACGCATGGTCGCCGCTTCAACAGTTCCACCAATCAATGGGGTCAAACCAGCGTTTTGATCCATTAATACCTCAAGTCCCGCCTGCGTTGTTCCATTCGGGCTGGTCACGTTGATCCGTAACTGCTCTGGAGTTTCCTCAGATAACTTGGCTAATGCACCCGCACCTGCAACAGTGGCTTTGGCCAATTGCATGGCCAGGTCTGGCGACAACCCCTGCGCCTCACCTGCCTTGGCCAGTGCATCAATCATATAAAACACATAGGCGGGTCCAGATCCAGACACACCTGTGACCGCGTCCATTTGGGTTTCGCTGTCCAAATCAACGACCTCACCAATTGCGGATAGGAGCGCATGAGCCAGATCAATATGCTCTGCTGTCGATACGGCATTTCCGATCAGTGCTGTTATCCCCTGACCAATTGCGGCCGGTGTATTTGGCATTGCCCGCAAGATTGGGGTATTTGCGCCCAAAATTTCTTCGTAAGTTCCAATAGAAATGCCTGCCGCAACAGACAGAAACACAGTTTCTCCGTCTCCCATCGACTGAAGCGTCGGAAGCGCCTCTTGCATCATCTGCGGTTTAACAGCGATCAGAACCAGTGCGGGTTTGGCAGGCAGTGCATCATTCACATGAACCCCCTGCGCAACAACCCATTCAGATGGATAGGGATCAACGACATAGACCGAAGATGGGTTCAAGCTATTTGAAAGCCAGCCCGCCAACATTGCAGAGCCCATTTTCCCACAACCAAGCAGAACCAAACCCTGCTGAGAGAGTGTATCAAACGTCATATCAACCCCAAACAATCTATTTCATTTGGGGGCAGTATTATGCGTGACCGTAGGCTTCTGCAATGGCGACTTGCATCGCTTCTTGCGGAGTGTGCTCTCCATATACCGCCAATTGGAAGGCTGGATAGTACCGTTCCGCATTCATGACCGCCGCACCGATCATGGTGTCAATTTGTTCGGGCGATGCAAACTGCCCACCGGACAAAACCAAACCATACCGATAAACCATCAATCCTGGTTCGTCCCAGTAAGAAAAACTTCCCGTCCAGCAGCGGTCGTTTACTTCGTTCAACGCTTCATAGAGAGCTGGAAGTCGCTCTTTTGGCGGCTCCATTTCGAAGGTGCAAATCAACCGAAGCGTTTCATCAAATCCTGACCACGCCAATGTCAGCGAATATGTCCGCCACTGCGCCTCAACGGCCATTGCGATTTGATTTTCTTCTATACGATCGAATTCCCACTCATGGTGCTCAGCGATGTGTTCGACAATATCGATTGGGTGAATTTCTTCTTCTAAGAACTGCTCGTTCAATGCCATAGCGCCACCTCTTTTATACTTAGCGTAGGGAAGTGGCAGCTTCCCCAATCGCTTGGTGCCTGCTCAAGAGGCTGGGGGGATGACCCAGCCCCTTACTATATATGGTGCGGCGCTTTGATTGATATGTAAAGCAAAATATTTGTGACACACACAAAATCCTGTGGATAAACAAGTTATCCACAGAAAATGTGCGATTTAAATTACCCTATGAATATGGTGATGCTGTTCAGGCGTACCGTACGGTTTTATGTAACCATGACGCACCGATTTAGATTGATCACTGGTGACCATAATTTATTCACCCTTGCCCAGTTCGCTAACAGCAACGAGGCCAAGGGCGTAAATTTATTTACGTTTATTTGCTGTCTAAAGCATCAAGGCGCGCTTTAAGCTCTGCGTTTTCTTCGCGCGCTTTTTGGGCCATCATACGCACCGCGTCAAATTCTTCTCGTGTTACGAAATCACGATCTGCCAACCAACGGTCCATCCATGATTTCATTGCGCTTTCAGCCTCATCTCGTGCGCCCTGTGCAACACCCATCGCGTTTGTCATCAATCGGGACAAGTCATCGAACATTTTATTTCTGGGGGTCATCGCACTCTCCACACTTATTTCATACTAAATATGGTACGAATTGAGGCGCACCGCAAGGTTGACAAGTCATTCTTGTTGGATGAAGTGATATTTGAAGAGGTACAAACGTGATAGAATTTCCAAATATTTCGCACGAGATTTTCTCAATAAACGTACTTGGGGTGCATCTTGCGCTACGCTGGTACGCGATGGCTTATATTTTGGGTCTTATCCTGATCAGCCGCAGCAAACCAGTTTCAGCATGACACCGCTAGATCGCATTGTACGCGAACGTATTGCGCTGGATGGTCCGATGCGTATTTCGGACTTCATGCAGATATGCTTGTTGCATTCAGAACATGGATACTACGTCAAAAAACCTGCCTTTGGCATTCAAGGCGATTTCATCACAGCACCCGAAATTTCGCAAATGTTTGGAGAACTTCTGGGGCTGTGTCTTGCGCAGACATGGATGGATCAGGGTGCGCCTGAGGATTTTTGTTTGCTCGAATTGGGTCCTGGGCGCGGGACGCTGATGTCGGATATTTTGCGCGCGACGCGCAGCGTGCCTAGACTACATAGCGCAGCGGAAATCACTCTTCTGGAAGCATCTAAAACGATGCAACAGCGTCAACAAGAAACGCTATCAGACTATCAGGTTAACTGGGTTTCATCACTGGATGAATTGGCCGAAAAACCAATCTTTGTGATTGCGAATGAATTCTTTGATGCGTTGCCGATACGACAATATATGCGTGTCGGCAATGTATGGCATGAACGTTTAATAGGACTGCAGGACGATGAACTTGGATTTGGTCTCTCACACATTGCGCAGACAGGGAATTATCTGCAAACGCGTCTGGAAGATACACAGGACGGCGACATTGTTGAGGTATCTGTGGCAACGCAAGGCGTCATTGATCAGCTAAGCAAACATATCCAAACACACGGGGGATGCGCGCTGATCATCGATTATGGTGATTGGATGTCAAAAGGAGACACCCTGCAGGCAGTGGTGGATCATAAATTTGCAAACGTGCTACAATCATTGGGGGATGCCGACCTAACCGCACATGTGGATTTTGAACAAATTTCTGTTGCCAGTAATTGTGCAGTTTCCAAAATGTCCACACAGCAGGATTTGTTAGAGCGACTTGGCATTTCCCATCGTACCCAAACATTGGTGACCAATGCTGCAAATGAGGCACAAAAAAATGATGTCATTTCGGCCTATCACCGCTTGACCCACGAAGAAGAAATGGGAACATTGTTCAAAGCAATATCACTATTCCCCCAAAATGGCCCCTGCCCTGCTGGATTTAAAGCATGAACCTGAAACGCATCAAGAGTCCAAATTTATCTAATGTTAATCATGGGTTTTATACGCGGTTGGGTGGAGCTTCATCTGGAATTTTTAGTGGGTTGAATTGCGGCATTGGATCCAGCGATCAACGCGAAATCGTTGAAATAAATCGTGCGCGCGTTGCCGAAGATATGGGGGGCAATGGTTCCAATCTAATCGCCTTGCATCAATTCCATTCAGCCAAAGTGGTAACAGTCGATGATGCATTCATGGACCGTCCACACGCAGACGGTGTTATCAGCAATCGCAAGGGAGACATCTTAACGATTCTAACCGCGGATTGCCAACCCGTGTTGTTTCAGGACCCAGATGCAGGTGTGATCGGAGCCTGCCACGCAGGTTGGAAAGGTGCGCTTGCGGGCGTTATTGGCGCAACGGTTGAAGCAATGATCAACTTGGGCGCGACACGTGAAAATATCAGTGCCGCAATCGGACCCTGTATTTCGCAAGCCGCATATGAAGTTGGCGCTGAATTGCGCGAGAAATTTGTTTCACATAATCCAACATTTGACACCTTTTTCAGAGCAGGTGCGCACGAGGGAAAATTCCAATTCGATCTACCTGCGCATGGGCTTTATACTCTTAATGAAGAAAGGATTAAAAGCGCGCATTGGATCCGCGAATGCACCTATTCCAACGAAGAATATTTCTATTCGTACCGCAGAACAATACACCGCGCCCAAGCAGATTATGGCCGCCTGATTTCCTGTATCACGCTATAGTCAAGATTGTTTGGTTAGGCGTTTTTCTAAGACTTCAAACGGGACGCCGGGTTCATCTTTGGAACCTCGAATAACAAGTGATGTTTTGACCGATCCGACATTTTCGGCGCACAACAATTCCTCTGTCAAGAAACTTTGAAAGGTGCTCAGATCAGGCGCAACACATTTCAGCATAAAATCAACTTCGCCATTCAACATATGGCATTCACGTACCAGCGGCCATTCACGACAGCGATCCTCGAATGCACGCAAGTCAGATTCTGCCTGGCTTTGCAATCCGACCATCGCAAACACCTGCACCTCAAACCCTAGCGCACGGGCATCCACCTGTGCGTGATATCCGTTGATAAACCCCTGCTCTTCCAATGCGCGTACACGACGCAAGCAGGGTGGCGCAGAGATGCCGACACGTTTTGCCAGTTCAACATTTGTCATCCTACCATCAGCCTGCAATTCCGCAAGTATAAGGCGATCAATCGGATCTAAACGTGTTAATGGCATCATCTACTCCCAAGTTGCACGATCAATACCTGACAGACACAGCATGCGCAACAATATTTCACAATGACGCAATAATATTGTTTGTTATTTTTCACTTACTATTCGGCGCTATGGGTTTCCTCTGCTTATTCTTGTGATTATACATGCGTGAAATTCTCTGATCTTGGGACACAAATATTATGTCAGACACACGTCACACAAAAGTTTTAATCGTTGGCTCTGGACCTGCGGGATACACCGCAGGCGTTTATGCAAGCCGCGCGATGTTGAAGCCAATTTTGGTTCAAGGCATGGAACCCGGTGGCCAATTAACCACAACAACCGAAGTTGAAAACTGGCCCGGTGATACCGAGGTACAGGGTCCCGATTTGATGGTCCGAATGGAGGCGCACGCATCCGCAATGGGATGCGAAATTATTGGTGACATGATCAATAATCTTGATTTATCCAAACGTCCCTTCACCGCAACAGGGGACAGTGGCACGATTTACACCGCCGATGCCGTTATTTTGGCGACAGGTGCACGTGCGAAATGGTTGGGCCTTCCGTCAGAAGAGGCGTTCAAAGGATTTGGCGTATCAGCATGTGCAACTTGTGACGGCTTCTTTTACCGCGGCCAAGAGATTGTTGTGATTGGTGGCGGAAACACAGCCGTAGAAGAAGCGCTGTTCCTAACAAATTTCGCCTCAAAGGTAACGTTGATCCATCGCCGTGACGAGTTGCGCGCAGAAAAAATCCTTCAAGATCGCCTTGCGAAAAACGACAAGATTGAGCCCCTGTGGTTCCACCAATTGGATGAAGTCGTCGGGAGTGACAATCCAAAAGGCGTTGAGGCCGTGCGAGTGCGTCACATCGAAACAGGTGAGATTTCCCAAATTCCGTGTAAAGGCGTCTTTGTCGCAATCGGCCATTCTCCCGCAAGCGAATTGGTGAAAGACCAGCTGGAAACACACAACGGTGGCTATGTTCAGGTTGAGGCAGGATCAACCCGTACATCAATCCCCGGCGTATTTGCTGCGGGTGATTTAACCGATCACACATACCGTCAGGCAATTACCAGTGCGGGTATGGGCTGCATGGCAGCTTTAGACGCCGAACGCTTTTTGGCAGAAGGCCAGTAAGCTTATTGCAAGTGTAGCTTACCACTCATCAACACGTGGCCGTGACCGGCCACGCGGATCCCTTGAATGCCGCGTTGTGGTCCCAAAACCTGTACTTGGGCTTGGCCAGGGCGGCCCATAAAATGCCCCTGTTCCGCAATGAACTTGCGATCATCAATTAAACCACGAGACCACAGATAGGCCGCCAAACAACCAGTTGCAGAGCCCGTAAATGCATCCTCTGGGGGATTCGGCGCCAACATCGGTAAACGTGAAAATGTATCGCCCACTTCGGTTGCGCCCTGAAGGGTCGCCCAATATGGTTCCATCAGCCCCTCATAAATTCCGGTCTCTTGAAATTTTTTGGTTAGTCCAGGATGCAGTTGGACCTGCTTTAACGCATCATGATCGCGCAGAAGCACAATACAAAATGGCAATCCAGTGCTAACAACTTGTGGCGTTGCGATGATGTCATCGACAGAAATTCCACCAATGCGCGCCAATAACTTTGGGTCTAGCTCGGGACCAAAGTCGGGCGCGCGTTGTGTCATGGTAATTCTGGGCAGTCCGAAACTTTCATCAATTTCAATCGGGATAATTCCCGCACGCGTTTCAAATGAAATCGTCGATGCATGGATTTGATCACGACTAATCAGCGAAATGGCTGTTGCCAATGTTGGGTGTCCGGCAAAAGGGATCTCCCCACCTGCTAGAAAATATCTAACTTTGAAATCCGCGACGCCTGATGGACCCACAAAGGTGCATTCGGTAAGCGATGTTTCCTTCACAAACGCGCAGCATATTTCATCTGGTAGTCCGTTTTTGTCGTAAACAACCGCACAGCCATTTCCACCGAACGGTTGGTCGGTAAATGCATCAATCCAATCACACTCAAAAGCTGTCATGACGCAACGCTATCATCGCACCATAAAAAGGCAATTATTTGTTCCTAATGCACCGCTACAGGCGACAAATCGTTTTGACGAGCAAGAACGAAGGCCATATCACGTTCAGTCACCAGCGCAAGGCGTTCACCAGCCGCCGAGTGCACGGCGTAAACCTCATCAATGTTGCCCAATTCTTCGCGAACATCATCAGGTAGGAATGCCGTTGAAACGGGACGCACGTAGACGATACGTTCATCAGTACGGATTTCGTTAACTGTATCTTCCATACGTTTACCCTCGCTTGATCTTAATTGTTTGAACGACTGTTTCTGGCATCACTTGGGTTAGGTCGATATTCAGTAGACCATTTTCCATGGATGCATCACCAACATCTACACCCTCTGCCAAAACGAACGAACGTTGAAATTGCCGCGCTGCAATTCCACGGTGCAAGTAAACACGCTGTGAACTATCATCATGTTGACGTCCTCGGATGACCAACTGACGATCCTCAACGGTGATTGAAAGGTCCTCTTCTGCAAACCCCGCGACAGCCAACGTAATTCGATATCCACGATCCGATGTTTGTTCGATATTAAATGGGGGATATCCTTCATTGCCTGTTTTCGCGGTTCGCACTAGCAGGCGTTCCAATTGCTCGAACCCAAGCATGTGGGGATGTGACCCCAGGGTAAGTTTAGTCATAATCTTGTCCTTATCAAAGCGACAGAAAGTTGGTCCCATATGGCGACCACGTTTGAAATATGAGTGTTCACGTGCGACAATGCAAGCCTAGGCAGAATAGAAATTTTAACGTATACGTCACGCAGTAATTTGGACGAGCGAACAATGCAGACCCCCCACGACTTTTCCATGAAAACCGATGATGTACTTCGGCTAGAACTCATTGTTTTGCGTGATGAACATCGCGATTTGGATCAGGCGATAGAAGCCTTAATTGAAAAAGGGACTGCAGATCAACTGACGATTCAACGGTTGAAAAAGAAAAAGCTCCTGTTGAAAGACAAAATTGCAGTGATCGAAGATCGTCTGACACCAGATATCATTGCCTAAGCTTTGGAAATGGCTATAGTGCCGCGCTCAGGCAGCGTGACGAGGGCAAAATGAGCACATCACCACAAGTCGGCATTATTATGGGAAGCCAATCTGATTGGCCTACAATGAAGCTTGCCGCAGATATTTTGGATGAACTTGGGATTGCATATGAAGCCGCAATTGTTTCTGCGCATCGCACCCCTGATCGTTTATGGGATTATGGAAAATCAGCCGTTTCTAAAGGATTAAAGGTAATCATCGCAGGCGCTGGTGGCGCCGCACATTTACCCGGCATGATGGCCTCCAAAACGCGTGTGCCTGTGGTTGGCGTCCCTGTCCAAACCAAAGCGCTGTCCGGTGTGGATAGCCTCTACTCAATAGTTCAAATGCCCAAGGGTTTTCCCGTCGCCACAATGGCGATTGGTGCAGCTGGTGCGGCAAACGCGGGACTGATGGCAGCAGGTATATTAGCCGTTTCTGACGATGCATTGGCCGAACGCCTTGATGCATGGCGTGATGCGCTTTCAGCGTCGATCCCAGAGGTGCCCACAGATGAATAATCCATTGCCCCAAGGTGCGCGAATTGGAATTTTGGGAGGTGGCCAATTGGGGCGCATGTTATCCGTTGCTGCGAGTCGACTGGGATTTGTAACTCATATCTATGAACCGGGTGCAAGCCCACCCGCCGCACAAGTCGCTGATCAATGTACAACTGCATCTTACCAGGACACCCAAGCGCTACGCGCATTTGCCGAATCCGTGGACGTGATCACATATGAATTTGAAAACATCCCGACTGATGCGCTTGATATATTAGAGGCAATAAAACCAATTTATCCAAACCGCGAGGCCCTGCGGGTTTCTCAAGATCGCATCACGGAAAAAGATTATTTAAATAAACTGGGCCTGATGACGGCACCCTATGCGCAAGTAGATACACTTGACGATTTACAGGCTGCCACAGAAAAAATCGGCTTGCCTGCGATTTTGAAAACACGTCGTTTTGGGTACGATGGCAAAGGTCAGTCTCGCCTAAAATCAACAGCTGATGTTGAAACTGCACATTCTGAAATGGCGGGTGTGCCATCAATTTTAGAAGGTTTTGTCAATTTTTCACGCGAAATCTCCATAATTGCGGCACGTGGCATGAATGGTGAAATCGCCTGCTATGATCCGGGTGAAAACGTGCATCGTGACGGAATTTTGCACACCACGACAATCCCTGCGGAAATTCCCGCAATGATGGCGATGGATGCCGCGTTGATGGCAGGAAAAATTTTGAATGCGTTGGATTATGTAGGCATCATGGGCGTTGAGATGTTCGTAACTCCCCAAGGCTTGATAGTGAATGAAATCGCACCGCGCGTTCATAATTCGGGCCATTGGACTCAAAATGGATGCGCCGTGGATCAATTCGAACAACACATCCGTGCGCTGACGGGTTGGCCACTGGGCGATGGATCCCGATATTTGGACGTTGTTATGGAAAACCTGATTGGCGATGATATGGACCGTGTTATAGACTTGTCCAAAGACCCCAAGGTTTCGCTGCACCTCTATGGCAAGGCAGACGTGAAAAAGGGCCGAAAAATGGGCCACTTTAATCGCGTCACGTCTAACTAGGCCAATAACCGAGCCGCAAATTCCCCTGTGAGATAGGTGGGCCGACCATTGGAAAACGTCGCCTCAAGCTGCATATCCGCGTTTAGAACAATAAAATCTGCCCGCTGCCCTACATTGATACGCCCCCTGTCATTTAGGCCAAGTACGGATGCAGGGTTTGATGAAACCAACGGCCATGCGTTTTCAAACCCAATTTCAGCAGCCAAATGAAGTGCTGCCTGCAAAAGTGATGGATAATGGTAGTCAGATGCAAGTGCAGTACACAAATTTTTCATCACCAAATCACGCGCTGAAACGTTGCCTTTATGTGATGATCCCCGCATCACATTTGGTGCGCCTAATATGACAGCCTCACCCAAGTCAATCGCTGCGACTGCGGCCTCTTCCGTTTCCGGGAATTCAGCGATTTCTACGCCCATTTGCGAAAATTGACATCGCTGCATTTTACTTGCATCGTCATGGCTTGCGAACAGGACGTCAGGAAATTGCGCAATCCAATTTGGCAGATCGTGCAAGGCCGCCGCTTGCCATTCATGCATTTGCTTTAACAGGGCCAAATGTGCCTCTGGGCTTCGCTTGGCCCTTAATGCCTGCCCCGTTAAACGCGGCGGTTTTTTCCCCATGGCCAACGCCTCATGCGGGACGTGGTCATTTAAAACGACGTAGCGAATGTCAAACTCTTGGATCATCGCGGCAGCGCGGTTCCAATCATCGCGCATCAGATATTCAAAGCGCAATTGAGGAATAATGTCGACAGGCGTGAAAGCGGGTTGTTTATGTAGCAAGGCAAAAACTTCACACGCAAAATCAGGCCCGCGCATGCCCCCTTCCCAACTATAAAATTGCGCCATTACGGCTGTTGTAATACCGTTCACCGCCAATTCTGAACAGGTTGCGCGCAACCCGTTTGTCAAATCCTTAACCGCACCGCGACGCGGAGCCATATGATGTTCAAATCCATCCCCATGCAAATCAATCAATCCTGGTAGCACCAAATAGCCAGAGGCATCTATCGATCGCCCTACCGTTCCTACAGAAAAGGTATTCCCCGACACGGCCACATGTCCATTCTGCATGTAAGGCACACCCAAGTAAGACACATTTGCAAGAATGAATTCCATTGATCTGATCCGTTTACAACCAACTGACATGCGCCAGCACAGGGTTTCATCCCTTTCGAGAATACCCATTTTAGAAAAAATGCAAGGCTTGGTTTAACACCCCGGCATTGTTCATCATGAATGTATGCGTAAAGGGCAAAACAATATGATCTTTCATTTCCATAACTTTTGTGGCCTCAATAGATACCTTTCCATCCTCTTGGCCTGTGATCAAATACGAATAATATGGGTTTAAACCGCGCCTTCCTGCAATTATGCTAACGCCAAAATAAACGTTGGGGGGGGTCGCAACTATCCCATTGCGATCAAATCGTGCCCCTGCGGGTCCATTCAGATCCAAAAACAGTTTCCAATCTCTCCATTCATCCACAATTTCTGTTGCCTGACTGGGCCAACCTTACGTTACAACGCGCGCCACTGCGAAATCAGGGTGCGTAGATTTATAGCCCGTAAGATAATCCCACCCATTGCATGAGGCAGGTAATTTGGACTGGTAGGATACAAACTTTGTGCCTCTTTTCTGATTTGTGCACCTTATTGATCCAGATCTTTTTGAGAGGACGAATAAGCTCATAGTTGTCCAAATTGGCTTTGAACACAGCTATGTTTGATACCCTAAAATAAAAAGACCCGCGCATCAAAGATACGCGGATCCAATAGCCTGCAACATTAGGTGCAGCTGTTCGTATGATTACATCATGCCGCCCATGCCGCCCATGCCGCCCATGTCTGGCATTCCGCCAGCTGCTCCTGGTTTCTCTGGCTTATCAGCAACCATTGCTTCGGTTGTGATCAATAGACCTGCAACAGATGCCGCATCTTCAAGAGCAGTACGTGTTACTTTTGCAGGATCAATCACACCGAATGAGAACATGTCACCATATTCCTCTGTCTGCGCGTTAAATCCAAATGCTGCATCTGAACTCTCACGAACTTTACCTGCAACGACAGCACCATCAACACCGGCATTTTCAGCGATCTGACGTAGCGGTGCTTCGATCGCGCGGCGTATGATTGCGATACCCGCGTTTTGATCCGCGTTCACACCTTCAAGACCTTCAAGAGCTTTACCGCCTTGTACAAGTGCAACACCTCCACCTACGATGACGCCCTCTTGAACAGCTGCGCGAGTCGCGTTCAATGCATCGTCAACACGGTCCTTGCGCTCTTTCACTTCGACTTCTGTCATGCCACCAACGCGGATTACTGCAACGCCGCCTGCCAATTTAGCAACGCGCTCTTGTAGCTTTTCGCGGTCATAGTCAGAGGATGTTTCCTCGATCTGTGTACGAATTTGTGAAACACGTGCTTCAATCTCTGCTTTGTCGCCCGCACCGTCAACGATTGTTGTTTCGTCTTTGGTGATTTGGATTTTCTTCGCACTTCCTAGCATGTCCATTGTCACGCCTTCTAGCTTCATGCCAAGATCTTCTGAGATCACTTGACCACCGGTTAGGATAGCGATGTCTTGCAGCATTGCTTTACGACGATCACCAAAACCAGGTGCTTTTACAGCAGCGATTTTCAAGCCACCGCGCAATTTATTCACAACCAAGGTTGCAAGCGCTTCGCCTTCCACGTCTTCCGCGATGATCAGCAATGGTTTTTGTGATTGGATCACTGACTCTAGAAGTGGAACCATTGGCTGTAGAGAGGAAAGCTTCTTCTCATGCAATAGGATCATGCAGTCTTCAAGTTCTGCGGTCATTTTGTCTGGGTTTGTCACGAAGTATGGTGATAGGTAACCGCGGTCAAACTGCATACCCTCAACAACAACTGTCTCTGTCTCAAGACCTTTGTTCTCTTCCACTGTGATAACACCTTCGTTGCCAACCTTTTGCATCGCGTCCGCAATCTGACGACCGATTTCCGCTTCGCCGTTTGCTGAGATTGTGCCAACTTGTGCAACTTCGTCGCTGTCTTTTACGTCGCGCGCAGATGCTTTGATCGCTTCAACAACTTTTGATGTTGCCATGTCGATGCCGCGCTTAAGGTCCATCGGGTTCATACCCGCTGCAACCGCTTTCATGCCTTCTTTGACAATCGCTTGCGCCAGAATGGTAGCTGTTGTCGTGCCGTCACCCGCTTCGTCGTTTGTGCGGCTTGCTACTTCTTTTACCATCTGTGCGCCCATGTTTTCGAACTTATCTTCTAGTTCGATTTCCTTCGCAACAGAAACACCGTCTTTTGTGATGCGTGGTGCACCAAATGATTTATCCAAAACAACGTTACGGCCTTTTGGTCCCAATGTTACCTTAACCGCATCGGCTAGGATGTTCACGCCGCGTAGCATGCGGTCGCGAGCGTCTGTGTTAAACTTGACGTCTTTTGCAGCCATTGTGCTGATCCTCGTCTTAAATGTTAAAATTCTTGTGCTGAACGATTAGGACAGAATGCCCAAAATATCGCTCTCTTTCATCATCAACAGCTCTTCGCCGTCGACGGTGACTTCTGTGCCAGACCATTTGCCAAACAACACTTTGTCACCTGCTTTTACAGCCATTGCGATCAACTCGCCGCTGTCTTTCCGCGCGCCTTCGCCACATGCGACAATAACGCCTTCCGCTGGTTTCTCTTTTGCACTGTCAGGGATGATAAGACCACCAGAAGTTTTCTCGTCGCTCTCAACACGGCGAACAAGCACACGATCGTGAAGCGGTTTTAATGCCATTTCAGAGGCTCCTTAAAAAATGTTACATTATGCCCTAGGGGCTATTAGCACTCACACCTATCGAGTGCTAACGGCGTTTAGTTAGGGATCACCTGGACGAGTGTCAACACTCAACTAAAAAAATTTGACTCTTTTTTATGTCACCAAACCGCGCCCCTGCAAAAGCGCTTCAATTCCCGGCATACGACCGCGGAATTGGGTGTATAGCACATCTGGTTCAACAGATCCGCCTTTGGATAAAACCGTATTTTCCAGCTTGCGCGCCAAGTCCAAATCAAAAGGATTCTCGATTTCGTCGAACGCTGCAAATGCATCTGCGTCCATGACTTCAGACCACATGTAACTGTAATAACCCGCAGAATATCCATCTCCCGCGAATACATGTGCAAAATGTGGCGTTGCATGACGCATCGTGATTTCGCCCGGCATTCCAATTTGTTCCAACACACGTGACTGCGCGGCCATGATGTCGTCACTTGGCACATTCGTGTGATATTCTAAATCGACAATCGCTGATGCAAGATATTCAACAGTAGCAAATCCCATGTCATAGGTTGCTGCCTGACCAATCCTCTCGATCAAAGAGTCCGAAATGGGTTCATCCGTGTCAACATGACGTGCAAATTTTTTCAAAATTTCGGGCAACATTGCCCAGTGTTCATATAGCTGACTGGGCAACTCCACGAAGTCGCGTGCAACACTTGTTCCCGACAGCGAACGGTAGGTCACATTTGACAACATCTGATGAAGCGCATGGCCAAATTCATGGAATAAGGTACGTACATCATCGGTCGACAGCAGGCACGGATTCCCCTTGGCAAAATTACAGACATTCACAACGATCGGAATTTCAGGATTGGGATATTTGGTTTGTGATCGCATTGCAGAACACCACGCACCAGACCGTTTTGACCCACGTGCAAAATAATCGCCTATGAACACAGCAACATCTTCACCATCACGTGTCACACGCCATGATTTACAATCAGGATGATATAAATCCAGTTCAACTGGTTCGAAGTGCAATCCAAACAAACGTCCCGCGACATGAAAGGCTGCACTGATCATGTTCGACACTTCGAAATAGGGTTTGATTTCCGCCTCATCCAAATCAAACTCTGTCTTGCGGCGCTGTTCGGCATAATAACGCCAATCCCATGTTTGCAGCGTATCGTTGACGCCATCCATATGAAGCATCGCAGAAAGAATTTTTGCATCGCGTTGCGCCGCCGATTTCGCCGGTTCCCAAACATTCATTAGGAGATCCCGCACGTTTTCGGGCGTCTTTGCCATTTCAGTTTCTAGCTTAAATTCGGCAAAATTTTTGTAACCTAACAATTCTGCACGCTCTTGACGCAGAGTTAGGATTTCTTGGGCGATGGGCAGGTTGTCATACTCACCCCCGTTTGCACCACGGGCATCCCATGCGCGTTTCGCAGTTTCACGCAAATCACGACGGGCGGAAAATTGCAAAAATGGTACGATCAAAGATCTAGACGTTGTGATGACAGGTCCGCTAATACCTTTTTCCTTGCCAGCATTTCGTGCAGCCTCGATCAAAAAATCTGGCAAACCTTCTAGGTCATCTTCCGACAATTCCATGAACCAATCGCGTTCATCGGCCAGCACGTTCTGCGTAAATGTCGTGCAAAGGATCGATAGGCGCGATTTGATTTCCGTTAGACGCGCTTCGGCCTCCCCCGTCAGCGCCGCGCCCGAACGCAAAAATCCAAGGTATTGATCCTTAAGCAACATCAGCTGTTCTTGGTTTAGACTCAAAGCGTCCTGGGATGACCAAAGGGTTTCAATACGCTTGAAAAGGGCCTTATTTCCGCTGATTTTGGCACCATGTGCCGCCAATTTTGGCGAAAACTCTCGCATCAAGGCATCAAGCTCTGGATTCGTATTCGCACCTGTCATTGCATAAAAAGGAGAGAGCACTTTGTGCATCAATTCACTGGTTGTTTCCAATGCTTCAATGGTATTGGCGAATGTCGCGTTTTCTGGGTTTTGGGCAATGGCATCAATTTTCGCCAGATCGTCCTGCATGGCGATGTCCAATGCTGATGCAAAATCCGCCGCTGTGATTTTTGCAAATGGAGGAACCTTAAACGGTGTGTCCCAAACGTCCAACAATGGATTTGTCATAATGCGCGCCTTTCAATGGGTTATGTTTGTCCTGAACAGATGGGACAGTCGGTGCGTTTATTCAATCGGATCTGACGAGTTTCGCAATAATGGGAATCATAAATCAACATAGACCCAGTCAGAGTTGCGCCCGTCTTTAGGATCAATTTCATCGCCTCCCCCGCCATCATGGTGCCAATCACGCCTGGTAACGCCGCAAAAACACCTGCTTCGGCGCAACTTGGGGCCAATCCTTCAGCTGGTTTTTCAGGAAAAATGCATTGATAACAGGGTCCTTTGCGCGCGGGATCAAACACAGAAATCTGGCCTTCCCATTGACTGAGCGCGCCTGAAACCATTGGTTTTTGCTGTGCAAAGGCTATCTTGTTCACCAAATATCTGGTTTCAAAATTGTCGCTACCTTCCAGTATCAGATCATACTCTGCGATCAATTCCTCTGCGATCTCTTCATCAAGACGCCGATTGTACGGCTTCACCTCGATATGTGGGTTTTGTGCCAACATTTGCGCCTTGGCAGAAAAAACCTTAGGCGTTCCAATCCCATCTTCAGTATGGATCACCTGCCGTTGCAGGTTTGCATTTTCAACAGTATCATCATCTATAACACCGATTGTACCAACCCCCGCCGCGGCAAGGTATTGCAGCGCCGGCGCACCCAATCCCCCTGCCCCAACAACCAATACCTTGGCGTCCTTTAATTGTTTTTGCCCAGTCCCCCCGATTTCGCGCATCACAATGTGACGGGCGTAGCGTTCCAATTCGATACCTGAAAAAGGCCCCGTTGATTTCGTTGGTTGTGACTCTGGCGGATGGGCACGTTCACGCAAAAATGTCAGCAATTGACGATACAGGTAAACTCCACCAACGATGGTAATAAGTACCGACCAGACAGCCAATGATTGCCCCAAAATCATAAGGTCCGGCGCGATTGATCCTGCAACCATCATCCAAACGCAGAGGATCAGGATGATCACAACCGTATTGATCAGCATTCTACGCGTCATCCTATGTTGCCCCTGTTGATCCGAAACCACCTGCACCCCGATCTGTTTCATCAAGTGCGTCTACAATCGCAAAGGTCGCCTGAACCACAGGTGCGACAACTATTTGTGCAATCCGCATTCCATGAGTCACGCGGAATACATCTGCACCCCCATTCCAAAGGATCACGCCCAAATCACCACGGTAATCGCTGTCGATGGTCCCAATCGCGTTGGCCAAAGTAATCCCGTGTTTCAGCGCCAGACCGGAACGCGCACGTACCTGTACCTCATACCCCATTGGGATTTCAAAACGCAGTCCTGTGGGGATCAGGACACGCTCGCCCGGGGATATTTCGATACCGGCGTCGCGATGATCATCTGGCAAGTTGGCGCGCAAATCTGCACCAGCCGCCCCCACTGTTTCATAAGTCGGAAGTCCAAGATCACGATCCGCAGCATCAGACCAAGAAACCTTTATATCGACCATTTAAGATGTCCCCAAAATCGCAACCGCGATCCGTTCGGCCAATTTTGCGGCGACCTCTGTTTTGTTTAGGCGCGGCCATTGATCCGCACCCTGTTCTGTCACCAAAATGACCTGATTTTCACTGCCACCCATAATTCCTGTTTCGGGTGACACATCGTTTGCAACGATCCAATCACATCCTTTTCGTGCGCGTTTGGCAGTTGCGTTTTCAACCAAATCATCCGTTTCAGCCGCAAACCCAATCACAAGGGGTGGACGCTCGTCTGTTCCAAGTTGTGCAACATGCGCAAGGATATCTGGATTTTCAGTCAGTGACAATTCCAGCAAAGACCCATTTTGTTTTTTGATTTTCGATCCAGACGCATTTTCAACCCGCCAATCCGCGACGGCAGCCGCGAATATCGCGCAGCTGACATCTAGGTTCGCGGTTACCGCATCAAACATGTCTTGTGCACTTTCCACTTGGATTACGTGGACGCCCATGGGGGGCGGCACATCAGCGGGGCCTGTCACAAACCGCACATCCGCACCCAAATCCCGTAATGCAGCAGCAATCGCAGTCCCCTGAGCGCCAGAGGATCGATTTGCGATGTAACGAACGGGATCAATCGGTTCATGCGTCGAGCCAGATGTCACCAGAACCTTGTGACCATCAAGTGGACGCGGTGCAAAATGCGCGGCAATGACGTCAACTATTTCCAGCGGTTCTGACATGCGACCAGGTCCATATTCGCCACAAGCCATATCACCCAGGTTTGGGCCCACAATATGAACGCCATCCGCGCTTAATTGCGCCAAATTACGCTGTGTCGCTGGGTGATCCCACATCCGCACATTCATGGCAGGGGCGATCAGAACAGGCGTATCCGTCGCCAATAACAAAGTTGAGGCCAAATCATTCGCCAGCCCATTAGCAATCTTTGCCATCAAATCCGCACTGGCAGGGGCAACGACAATCAAATCCGCGCTACGCGACAATTGAATGTGGCCCATGTCCGATTCAGCCGTTAGATCAAATAAATCTTGATAAACCTGCACGCCCGCAAGCGCAGACACCGCAAGCGGGGTCACAAATTCAGACGCTGCCTGTGTCATAACAGGGGTCACCGACGCACCACGTTCACGCATACGTCGGATCAGGTCGAGCGATTTATATGCAGCAATCCCACCTGAAATGATCAAAAGGATACTCTTACCCGCAAGCATATTCGCCACCTCGTGTTTCTATGCTTGCAACACTATTTTGTTTCGCCACCCTTCTGCAAGAGCAGATCAACTAATGCCCTATAGGTAGTGTGCAACCTCTGCCATGTTATTTTGTAGATGCTTGCGCAATTTTTGGAACGCCGCCGCTTCAATTTGGCGGATCCGCTCTTTTGAAAGCCTTAGCTCTTTTCCAAGGCTTTCCAGCGTGCGCGTATCCTCGCGAATAGCGCGCTCGCGTACGATAAGTCTCTCACGATCATTTAACGTAGACAACGCATCCAACAGACACTTGCGCAAATGTGCATTATCATGTGCTTGTTCAAACAGGCTATCTGCACCTTCGCTTTCATCTTCAAGTGTCTCAATCCATTCACGGCCTTCTTCGTCTGTCGACTGTGTTGCATTCAATGAGTAATCAGAGCCCGACAAGCGTCCATCCATCATTTTAACATCACCCAGCGGCACACCGATCTCCGTTGCGATTTTGCGGTGCAGTTGATCACTATCTAATGAAATACCCATCTGCATTGCCTCACGCTCTAACTGAGCTTGAATACGGCGCATGTTAAAGAATAGCGCTTTTTGCGAACTAGTTGAACCTGTGCGGACCAACGACCAATTCCGCATGACATAATCTTGCACGCTCGCCTTAATCCACCAAACCGCATATGTAGAAAACCGCACGCCACGATCAGGGTCAAATTTCTCAGCGGCCTTCATCAATCCTAATCCAGCTTCTTGAATTAAGTCGTTCATTGGAACGCCATAGCGCTTGAACTTTGACGCCATAGAAATTGCAAGTCGCATGTATGCGGTTATTAATCTGTGCAGCGCCTGCTCATCCTTGTGGTCGCGCCAAAGATACGCAAGTTGTAGTTCAGTTTCCGCATCCAATAACTCCGCCTTCATCGCACGGCGGGAAAGTGAAATCGCATTCGCTTGATCCAAAGCCATCTCAGCAGCTCCTTATACTTGCAACCCTGTTTAATTTCTTGTTCTTTGCTCTAGATACGCGGCAACGCAGGGATCAGATCACTTTGAGGGGAAAATGGCGAAATTAACGACATTGGTGTTGGGAGGTATCAACTCTGGAAAGTCAGCTTTTGCAGAAGTCCTGATCACACAAAATACCACTACACCTTACTACGTCGCAACCTCCGTGATGCTAGACACAGAGACTCAAAAAAAGGTAGCTGCCCATCAAAATATGCGCGGGCCGAATTGGCATACTATCGAAGAACCTGTTGAACTCAGAACAGTATTGGCACAACTTCCCGCAGGATCAGTTGTATTGGTTGATTGCCTGACCATGTGGCTAAACAATTTATTGTATCACGAGCTGAACATTGACGATTACACGCAACATTTGCTTGAATCGCTTGCACATACTGAACTGAATATCACCTTCGTAAGCAATGAAGTTGGATTGGGCGGTATTTCCGAAAATGCGCTAACACGCAAATTCGCGCGCCTACAGGGAACGTTGAATCAAAAGTTTGCTGAACAATCGGATCGCGTTGCCTTTGTTGCTGCGGGCTTACCGATATGGTTGAAAGGTGGGATTTAATGAACCTTTACCTTATTCGCCACGCACCAACCCACCGCAAATCTATGGTCGGGTGGAGCGATGTTGACGCAGATTTCAGCGACACGCATCGCTTTGATGAGTTAAACGCGTTCCTCCCGCAGCCTGCCGATTTAGTATCATCCGATTTGCGTCGCACTATTGGAACGGCGGATCGCCTGGCCGAGGGTCGTAAGCGTTTAAAACACTCTCCAGAGCTACGTGAAATAAACTTTGGCGATTGGGAATTGAAGACTTTTGCGGAAATTCAAGAAACCCACGCCGAGGATATTCGCGCCTTTTACGAAACGCCTGGATCACTAACGGCCCCAAATGGCGAATGCTGGAATGGATGTTACGCACGCGTGCATTCAGGATTTGACGGATTATTGCGGCAAACCCAAGGCCCACTTATCGCCGCGGTGCATTTTGGGGTTGTGATTGCAGCCATTCAGCGCGCGTTAGATGTGTCAGCTTACGAGGCCTTTTCACATCGCATCGATAACCTTTCACTGACACATATACGCATTACAAATGGCGCATGGACAGCGGTGTGCATTAACAATACGGACCCATTAACCAATTCGTAACCTCTTTTAAAAACTTCGGTAAAGAGATTAACGATACATTATTATACACGCATTTTCCTTTTGCTTTGAAACCATTGAACCGTAGCTTTTGAAATCGACAGCACGCTTTCTCCGAGCCTGACCGTATTTTCAATAATTGGCCTGTCACTTAAAGCGGATGGCGAGGCGAGTGATCGGCTCAGATCAGCTTTGGGCGCGCTTGCCATTCGCTGGCTCTTTCTTGATGGGCGCCTTCAACAAGTGTTCGGCGCCATGGCCACGGCGCTTAAAGCGGCCGAATTGGGTAAGGATTTATATTGCCCTGAAAAATAAGGGCAGATGCCGATTGGGTGGATGCCACACCTGTTTTTGCAACAAATTCTTATGATGATCATACAACACCTTACAGGTGACACACCGCCGAACCCTTAGTGGCATGGAAAATCAATGCACAGGAGGCTATGTTAGAGATGGATTAGGCACCAGACAAGAACGCGTTGAACGCGCGCTGGAAATCGCCACAAACTCTGATCTAACGGGCGATGCAATGGACAACCTAATTCAGAAGGACTAGGGTGCGAAAACCAATGTTGAGCAGGATGCGATAATACTAAATTTAACTGCTCGCGGATTTCATCGCGTTATTCGTGTCGCGCGCGCCATTGCGGATTTAGAGCAATCCAAAAATGTGCGCCATCACGTCGGCGAAGCGATCAGTTTCCGCTATAGCGCATTTGCGGCCTAACCTGCGCGGCGGGCCTCAATCGCTTCCCAAATCTTTTCTGCAGCGTTGATACCATCAAATCGCTCAAGCTCTTGGATACCCGTTGGAGAGGTTACGTTGATTTCAGTCAGGTAATCTCCAATCACATCGATACCGACAAAAATCTGACCCTTTTCACGCAAGAGCGGTCCGATCGCCGCACAAATTTCACGATCACGCTCTGTCAGTCCTACTTTTTCAGGACGACCACCCACATGCATGTTAGATCGTGTTTCCCCGTTTGCAGGGACGCGGTTAATCGCACCAATCGGTTCACCATCAACCAAAATAACGCGCTTATCCCCATTAGAAACATCTGGCAAAAACTTTTGCACAATCAAAGGTTCGCGCGAAAATCCAGTGAACACTTCATGCAACGAGGCAAGGTTTCGGTCATTTCGATCCAAACGGAATACGCCCGCACCGCCGTTACCGTAAAGGGGCTTTAGGATAACATCGCCATGCGTTTCTTTGAACGATTTGATCGTATCCAGATCACGTGCGATCGTTGTGGGGGGCGTCAAATCGGGGAAACGCAAAACCAACAATTTTTCCGGATAATTGCGCACCCAAAACGGATCATTCACCACCAATGTGTCTGGATGGATCAGGTCAAGTAAATGCGTGGTGGTGATGTAATGCATGTCAAAAGGCGGATCTTGGCGCAACCACACAACGTCGAATTCCACTAAATTCACGTGTTGCATTTCGGACAGATCAGCAGGCTGGCCCTGAAAACGCTGCACTGTGAAATACTGACCATGGGCTGTGACCTTGCCCTCTTGAAACGCAAGGTCATCAGGCGTGTAAAAAAACAACTCATGACCTCTCGCTTGTGCCTCCTCCGCAATGCGAAATGTGCTGTCTGCGTTGATATTCACGGTTTGGATAGGATCCATCTGAAATGCAATTTTCATCAATCTCTTCCTTCGCTTGCGTTTCGCTATAGATGGCCTGTCCAAAGTGATTTGACAATCACCCAGCCGTTAAAAACCAGCCAGCGCGCTAGGAATGGTATGAATTTCGCTTGCTTGATCCACTAAAGCCGCAGCCAACCACACTTCAAAATTCTAGCCAGACAAATTTTTAGCAACAAATTTTTGGCGGATTGATTGATACTTTCGATCTGCCGCAGGCTAACCCGCGATGAGGCAATAACGTGCGCGCGAGTTTCACCTCGACAAACTAAACTATATTACCGCGGCGAAAAACCAAATCGATTTAACTAGCTGCACTTTTGAATCGATTTTGCAGTACGCGCCATCCATCGCGCTTATAATTCCGCACAACTTGAAATTCTGCAGCCTGCCTACAGTGATGTGAAATTTTATCCGTCGTCGTTTTTGTCAATCGCCAAAGCTCTTTGATAAATCTTGCGCCTTGATTGTCCTGTTGCCGCCGAAATCATATCAGCCGCATCTTTTACCGACATTTTATTCAACGCGTTTCGGATCTGATCATCGATATCATCTTGGTTAATGGATGATAAGCGGGCGCGGTCAATTAATACAACAATCTCACCCTTGGGCGGATGCTCCGTTACATTGTCTAGCAATTCGTTTAGTGTTCCACGCCGCACTTCTTCGAATTTTTTAGTCAGCTCACGGGCAAGAGCCGCGCTACGATCACCACCCAATGTAGACACAGCATCTTTTAACATGGCGACGATGCGTTTTGGAGATTCATAAAATGCCAAAGTTGCTGGAATTTCGGACAACTCAGACAGTTTCGAACACCGTTGCGATTTCGTGTTGGGCAAAAAACCTTCGAAAAAAATTCGATCACTTGGCAGCCCCGATAATGTAAGCGCCGTGATAAAAGCGACTGGTCCTGGAGCCGATGTCACCAATTGTCCTGCATCTGCAACCTGTTTGGCCAAATGATACCCAGGATCTGCAATCATTGGCGTGCCCGCTTCTGAGCCGTAGGCAATTGACTTGCCCTCGTTTAATAACTGCATCAGCTTTGGGCGAACTTTTTCACCATTGTGATCATGATAAGCCAGCAACGGGCGACCATTTAAGGGAATTCCGTGGATATCCATCAATTTGCGCATGCTCCGGGTATCCTCGGCTGCAATCACATCGGCGGATGCTAAAATATCCAATGCGCGCAGAGTAATATCACGCGCTGTTCCGATAGGTGTAGCAACAAAATATAAACCCGCAGCTAATTTCGATATTTTATGATTCACATCTAGACCCATATATTCATGCGCATTATCGTCCCACCGAGTAACAAGATTGATTAGGTGCGGGAGATGAAGGTATGATGATGCCTATGACTAAAATTGGCAAGAAAGTCCAAAGCTTTGTTGCGGTAAGTGCATTGGCCCTGATAACAGCTTGCGGACCGAACCTGCCAACATCGACGACAGGTCCTAAGGTTGATACATCAAAACCTGTTCCTGTTGCATTGTTGGTGCCTCAATCTTCTGAAGGAACGGCACAAATCGCCGCAGATCTGGAAAATGCTGCGCGCCTTGCTGCCGCGCAATTGGACGATTTGGAAATTGACCTTCGTGTGTATGATACTGCAGGTGATGCAACCGTTGCAGCCAGCGTTGCGCAGCAGGCCATTGATGAAGGAGCAAAAATCATCATTGGACCGCTTTATGCCGAAGCAGCGAATGCGGCGGGAACCGCCGTTGCAGATGAAGGCATTAATGTCCTGAGCTTTTCAAACAATACAACCATCGCTGGAGGCAATGTATTTGTGTTGGGGAAAACCTTTGATAACACGGCGCGCCGCATCGTTTCTTTTGCGGCGGAGCAAGGCAAAGAACGCGCGATGGTAATTCACTCTAATCGGATCGATGGGCTAATGGGCTTAAATGCATTTCAGAGTGCCGCAGACGATAAAAGCCTGCGAATCGTTTCAGTGCAAAGTTTTGAGCTGACCCAAGAAAGTGTGGTGAATACTGTCCCACTAATCCGCGCGTCAGCCGAAATCGAAGATGTTGACACACTGTTCCTAACCTCCTCATCTGCAGGTGCGCTGCCACTACTGGCGCAGCTGTTGCCCGAGGCTGGCTTGGACCCGCAGGATGTACAGTATGTGGGTCTTACGCGGTGGGATATCCCACCGCAAACTCTTGAGCTAAACGGTCTGAAAGGCGGCTGGTTTGCGGTTCCTGATCTGACGCGCACTGAAAATTTTTCGACACAATTCCAAGAACAATTCGGAAATCGCCCCCATCAACTAGCTAATTTAGCGTTCGATGGTATTGCTGCGATTGGTGCTTTGGCGCAGGCAGGATTTGATGATATCCTCACGCGCGAGGCGTTGACGCAGCCTTCTGGCTTTCAGGGGGTGGACGGCATATTCCGTTTGAAGGATGATGGTACAAACGAACGCGGCTTGGCGATTGCCACAGTCCAAGACAAACAGGTGGTAATCATTGACCCTGCTCCACGCTCCTTCGCAATCCCAAGATTCTAACGAAGTAAACCTAATTTGTGACGCGAAATCGATTTTCAATCCTGACTCGCTAATCCCAATTTTTGAGGACAGTGCACCTGATAAGTTGCGGGGTACATTGGTTGATGCGCTGAAACAGATGCGCAAAACGGGCATGAAACAAATCGCCAATGCTCTATCCGACACTCCGAACGCAGCGCGTCAAGCGGTGCAAAGTTATGCTTGGTTGACTGATGAACTTGTCAAATGCGCGTGGCGCACAGCAAATCAAATGCATCCAAACGCCACACCCACCGAAGCTGAGCGGCTAAGCGTGATCGCCGTAGGTGGATATGGTCGTTTTGAAATGGCACCTTTTTCGGATCTCGATTTGTTATTCTTGACACCATACAAAATAACACCTTGGGCAGAAAGCGTTATTGAAAGCATGCTCTACATGCTTTGGGACTTGCGTCTCAAAGTTGGCCATTCATCGCGCACGATACGCGATTGTTTGCGACTGGGTAGTGAGGATTTCACCATTCGGACTGCAATGTTGGAACAACGATATGTGTGTGGTGATACAAGATTGGCCCAAGAGCTGGAAGAGAAACTTTGGTCCGAATTGTTTGCAGGTAGCGCACGTGAATTTATTGACGCCAAATTGGGTGAACGCGACGCTCGACACGAAAAACAAGGTCAACGGTACATGGTCGAGCCAAATATCAAAGAAGGCAAAGGGGGTTTGCGTGATCTGCAATCACTCTTTTGGATCACGAAATATGTCTATCGCGTTCAGAATACTGCCAAATTGGTTGATCTTGGCGTGTTTCGCCCTGAAGAATATGCGTTATTTGAAGCCGCTGAAAATTTCCTATGGGCCGCGCGATGCCATTTGCATTTGGTCACAAACCGCGCGGCTGAACAGCTATCGTTTGATTTGCAGGTCGAGGTGGCAGACCGCATGGGCTATCGCGACCAAAAAGGGCGACGCGGTGTCGAGGTGTTCATGCAGGACTACTTCCGTCATGCCACCAAGGTTGGGGATTTGACGCGCATTTTACTGACCTCGCTTGAGGCGGATCACACCAAAGACGCGCCATTACTAGAGCGAATCTTCCGCCGCAAACCCAAGATGCGCAAAGAACATATGGTGATCAACGGCCGTCTAGCCGTTAAAGATCCAGATACCTATTACGCGGATAAATTGAATCTTCTACGCATCTTTGAAGAGGGCTTGCGCACAGGCTTACTAATACATCCCAACGAAATGCGCATGGTTTCTGCCTCGCTTGGTCGCATTGACGATGACATGCGAACCAACCCAGAGGCCCAGCGCATCTTTTTGGACTTACTTCTGAAACATGGCAACCCTGAACGTGCTTTACGGCGTATGAATGAATTGGGCGCACTGTCCGCATTTATTCCAGAGTTTGAACCCATAGTCGCGATGATGCAGTTCAATATGTATCACAGCTATACAGTGGACGAACATACGATCCAAGTGATCAAAAGCCTTGCACAGATCGAGCGTGCCGAGTTGGAGGAAGAACTGCCAGTTGCCAGTTCAATCCTAAAGGCAGGCATAAATCGAAAGGTTATATATGTTGCCCTACTATTACATGATATTGGCAAGGGGCGCAGCGAAGATCACTCAATCCTCGGCGCAAAAATCGCGCGAAAGGTTGCACCACGACTCGGCCTCTCTCAGGAAGAGGTTGACACCGTTGAATGGCTGGTCCGCTATCATCTGTTGATGTCCGATATGGCTCAAAAACGCGATATCGCCGATCCGCGCACTGTAAGAGACTTTGCGAAAGCCGTTCAAACAACCGAACGACTGGATTTACTGACCGTGCTAACGGTTTGCGATATTCGCGGCGTTGGCCCAAATACATGGAACAATTGGAAGGCGACATTGATCCGAGCACTCTATACCGAAACAAAGCGCGCATTGAAAGACGGGCTTGAAGCCGTCAATCGCAAGAACCGCGGTAATGAGGCGAAAGGATCCCTAAAAGGTGCACTGAAGGATTGGAAGAAGGGTGAAATCCAAGAAGAGCTTGAGCGCCACTATGAACCCTATTGGCAAGGGTTGCCCGACAAAACGCACGTTGTATTTGCAAATTTGCTGCGCCATTTGGGGGCAGATGAAATTCGTTTGGATGTCCACCCTGACATCGATCGTGATGCAACGCGAATTTGCTTTGCCCTGCACGATCACCCGGGTATTTTTTCACGCCTTGCAGGCGCGCTGACATTGGTTGGTGCAAACGTTGTTGATGCCCGGACGTATACGACAAAGGATGGCTATGCCACCGCCGCGTTTTGGGTTCAGGACAGCGATGGAGAGGCTTATGACCTGTCCCGCCTGTCCCGTCTACGCAATATGATTGAACGCACCTTGAAGGGCGAGGTTGTGACCCGCGATGCCGTGCATGAAAAGGACAAGTTCAAAAAACGCGAAAAGGCATTTAAGGTTTTAACCTCGGTCACCTTCGACAATGATGGTTCGGACATATACACCATAATCGAGGTTGATACACGCGACCGTCCGGGTTTGCTATTTGATTTGACGCGTACACTTGCGAACCTAAACGTTTATATTGCCTCGGCCGTAGTCGCGACCTACGGTGAGCAAGTCGTTGATAGTTTTTATGTAAAAGACATGTTTGGTCTAAAATTCTATAGCGATACCAAACAACGCACCCTTGAACGTCAACTGACCGAAGCGATTAGTAAAGGGGTAGAGCGGGCAGAGGGATAACGCATGCTGCGCAATGTGATGACCGTGGGGTTTTGGACCCTGATGAGCCGCATCTTGGGGATGTTGAGAGAGGTAATGTTGTATGCACTGATCGGGGCAGGACCAGTGTTGGATGCATTCATCGCGGCGTTTCGCCTGCCCAATATGTTCCGTCGATTTACCGCCGAGGGGGCGTTTAACGCAGCCTTTGTTCCAATGTTTTCAAAACGTATCGAGGCAGACGAAAATCCAATCGGATTTGCAAATCAGGCAATGGGCAGCCTAAGCTTTGTTTTGTTGATCCTAACCGCCCTTGCCATGATTTTCATGCCCCTGTTCATTTGGGCGACGGCCAGTGGGTTTGTAGATGATCCGCGGTTTGACCTTAGCGTCGATTATGCCCGTGTAATGTTTCCGTATATCTTGTTTATCAGCCTTGCCTCTTTGATTTCATGCACATTGAACAGCATCGGCAAATTCGCGGTGGCTGCCGCCACACCTGTATTATTAAATATAATCATTATTGCGGCACTTGGCATATCCTGGATTATTGGCGGATCCGCGATCACTTTTCTAATTTGGTCCGTACCCGCCGCAGGCATTCTGCAACTGTGTATTGTTTGGTATCACGCCCGACAAAACGGGTTAAAACTAAAATTAGCTACGCCTTGCTTTTCACCTGAGATGAAACACTTATTGATCGTGGCAACACCTGCGGCGTTGGCCAATGGGGTTGTTCAAATCAATCTGCTGGTGGGGCAGTTGGTATCCAGCCAACAGGTTGGGGCGATCAGTTGGCTTTACGGTGCGGATCGCCTTTATCAACTTCCACTTGGTGTGGTCGGAATTGCGGTGGGCATTGTTCTGTTGCCCGAACTTTCGCGACACATCAAATCGGGGGATGAAGGTGCCGCGAAACAGGCATTATCAAACGGTGCATTCTTCACTGCCGCGCTTAGTTTGCCTGCAACAGTTGCCTTATTCGTTATCCCACTACCCTTGGCGGCAGCCCTCTACGGGTACGGACAGAATACCAGTGCTGATGTTCAGGCCATCGCGCTTGCTACCGCGATCTATGCCCTTGGATTGCCTGCATTCATGCTGCAAAAACTTCAGCAACCCCTGTTTTTTGCCCGTGAAGATACCAACACTCCGTTTCGTTGGGCGTTTGTTTCAATGGTGATAAATGCCATCGTTGCGATCGGGCTTTGGCCTTGGCTTGGATGGTTGTCTCCTGCAATTGCAACCGTAATCTCATCATGGGCGATGGTTGCACTGCTACATATATCATCACGCAAATTCGGCGATGTAGCGCGCGTCACATTAGATACGAAGTCGAAAATTGCGCGTGTTGCGATTGCTTCAATCGCGATGGGCGTCGTCCTAGGCGCTGCTCAGTTCAACGCAGGTGGTTATTTCTCAAATGGGGTCACGCAGTTTATCTGGGCCCTTGGGCTCGTGATCCTTGGCGCCACAACGTACATTATTTTTGCGCGTATCAGTGGAGCGTTTCGCTTGCGCGAACTACGCAGCGCGATGCGACGTTAGTCAGACTTCAATCGCGTCTAATAACTTTTAAAATTCGCTGAAACCCACCCGGTGCTACGACAAAACAGATGAGAAACCCGATAATTGCTCCCGATAATTCGGCGGTCCACACCCAATTGTTTCCAAAGCTAAACGCAAAAACAACTTGGATACCAATCAAAAACCCTATCAATGAAAATGCCGGCAGCGAAGGCTGCCCCGCAGCGCGAAAGGCGACCCAGCGCAAAAATGCGTGCGCGCCCAGCAACCCATAAACACCCGTAAACATACCAAATAAAACAGGTCCGTTCGGCACCAAAAATGAATAGATTATAGCCCCACCTATTGCGGACCCAATGAACACGATCAGCATGGCAACATTGCTGAATACGCTGCCTACAAATTTGCCCATCGCCAGCAGCAGTGCGCAACTGATGGCGGTGCCAACCGAACTGCCGTGGATAAATGTGAAAGAAATATATCGTTTTAATTCAAACCAACTGAAAACGCCCGTTTCGATTTGTGTGTTCAACGCCGCAGGAAACAGGCCATATTGATTAATCAATCCATAGCGCATCCCCAGACTATAACCGTTACCCAAAACCCCCTGTTCACCCAGTACGATAAAACCCTCTATCGCGACAGCCAACATGAACAGGGCCATGACGACCGAAGGCATTTCGTTTAAAATTGGTTGGTTTTGTGGTTCTGACATTCTGGGCCTTCGCTTTTGGTTGACGCTCTTACCCGCAATGGTTAAGCGGTTTTCAACATTAGTTCCAGACGGAGAATAAAAAATGACGGATGCGGTCCAAACGCCATCCAATGGTGATTTTACAAAGCGTGTTTTTTCTGGTGTTCAGCCCACCGGTGCGTTGACGCTTGGGAATTATCTAGGTGCATTGAAACGTTTTGTTGATATGCAAAACGAAGACTACGAAACAATCTACTGCATCGTTGATTTACATGCGATCACCGTCTGGCAAGATCCCAAAACCCTACGTGATCAGGTGCGCGAAATTGCTGCGTCCTATTTGGCATCCGGATTAGACCCTGCCAAATCGATCATCTTTAATCAGGCGGCGGTCGAAGAACATGCACAACTCGCATGGGTGTTTAACTGCGTGGCACGCATGGGATGGATGCAGCGCATGACCCAGTTCAAGGATAAGGCCGGTAAAAACGCACAAAATGCCTCGGTTGGGTTGTTTACATATCCTACCCTGATGGCAGCGGACATCTTGCTATATCACGCAACACATGTCCCTGTGGGGGATGATCAAAAACAGCATTTGGAATTAACGCGCGACATCGCAAGCAAGTTTAACCATGATTTTGGTCAGGACTTCTTCCCGATCGCCGAACCTGTGATTGGCGGCCCAGCCGCGCGCGTGATGAGCCTGCGTGATGGTAACAAAAAGATGTCGAAATCAGACCCCAGTGATCTAAGCCGGATCAACATGGCAGATGATGCAGACACCATTGCGCAGAAAATTCGCAAGGCAAAAACAGACCCAGAAGCGCTGCCGTCAGAAGAGGTAGGGTTAGAAGGACGTGCAGAGGCGCGTAATTTGGTTGCGATCTATGCGGCGTTGGCGGATGAGAGTATTGAAAAGGTGCTAAAAGAGGTGGGAGGAAAACAGTTTTCGGCATTCAAACCCATGCTGGTTGAGCGTGCGGTTGAAAAACTTTCGCCCATTTCCGCGGAGATGCGTCGTTTGTTGGATGACAAATCTGAAATTGATCGGGTGTTAGAGGGGGGTGCAGATCGCGCGCGAGCCATTGCGGCACCTATTTTGAAACGCACGTTTGAAATCGTTGGTCTAAAGTAACCAAGGCCACAGACACACGGGTCAGTGCATTTTGCAGAATGCCTTGACCCAAACACAGAGTTGAACCACACTCTATCTGATTGAATTTGATCAATGAGCCAACATCAGGAGCGGATCTTGAGGAAATTTATGGTCGTCCTTGACGATAGCAAAGAATGCCTAAATGCAATGCGCTTTGCCGCGATGCGTGCGGCGAACTCTGGAGGTGGCGTTACAATATTGTCAGTGATCAGTCCAGATGAGTTTAACCACTGGATCGGCGTGAGCGACATCATGCGTCGAGAAGCACGCGAGCGTATCGAAGTCCATTTTCAGGTCTTTGCAAAATGGATGCGCGATCGCAAAAATATTGAGCCTGACTTGGTGATCCGCGAAGGCGAGGTAGTGTCGGAAATTTTGGCGCAGATTCAATCCGATCCTGAGATCGGGGTTTTGGTTCTGGGCGCCAGCTTGGACAAAAAAGGCCCGGGCCCCTTGGTTACCCAAATGTCCAAAAATGCGGGGACTCTCCCGATTCCTGTCACAATTGTTCCAGGTTCACTGACCAAAGAACAGCTAGAGCTGATCACATAGCCCCAGAATAACGAATTTTCCCGCCACGCTGTAATCTTGACTTATCTGGTCAGGAAAGCCATATTTAAAACAATTCTAATTTGGAGAGCGTGATGTTCATTCAAACCGAAACAACCCCGAACCCAGCAACTTTGAAGTTCCTGCCTGGACTAAGCGTGATGGATGAAGGCACAGCGGATTATCAAAATGCAGATGATGCAGGAAACTCCCCTCTCGCGCAGCGTTTGTTTGCTGTTGCGGGTGTACGTGGTGTGTTCTTAGGGAGTGATTTCGTGACGATCACAAAGGACGAAGGGACCGATTGGGACCATGCGAAACCTGCCCTACTTGGTGCAATCATGGAGCACTTTCAGTCTGGCCAACCGGTCATTCAGGGTGATCAGGCGGCTGACCATGGCACACAGCACAGCGAAGAAGATGCTGGTATCGTATCGCAAATCAAAGAATTGCTAGATGCTCGTGTACGCCCCGCTGTTGCCCAAGATGGCGGTGACATAACGTTCCATGGGTTTGAACGTGGCGTGGTATACCTTCAGATGAAGGGCGCTTGTGCAGGCTGCCCATCCTCAACAATGACACTAAAAATGGGCATTGAAAACCTGTTGCGTCACTACATCCCCGAGGTGACCGAGGTCCGTCCCGTTGGCCTCTGATACAGTTGTTCTCGCCTTTGATACTTCTGGTCCGTTTTGTGCAGCGGCTGTTCTGATAAATGGTGAATTTACGGCCTCTCGCGCCGATGAAATGGTGCGTGGCCAAGCCGAAGCTATCATGGAGATGATACTCGATGTTTTAAACACCTCTCGCGTCACTTTGAAGGATGTGTCGCGCATAGGCGTAGGGACTGGCCCTGGGAATTTCACCGGTATTCGCATTTCAGTATCCGCAGCGCGTGGTTTTGCCCTTTCTCTCAGAATTCCTGCGATTGGCGTGAATGGTTTTGACGCAACACTTTATGGACACAGTGAAGGCGCCGTCGCTTGCTTGCCCGCAATCCGCGATCAGGTATATTTTTCAGGTCACGGCCTAAACCCTCAGTTAGGTGATCGTGATCAGGCCACGCATCTTGGTCGCCCACTAATTGACCGGCCCGATCCAGTGCAAATGGCTAAAAATATCGCGCGCATTGCACAAAACGCAGATCGGTTTGATCGCCCCGTCCCAATGTATGTCAAGCCAGCAGATGCAGCGCCCACACGCGATTTACCCCCAAAGGTATTAGATGACGCCAGCTGAGATGGCACAGCTTCACCGCGCCGAGCCAACTGGGCAGCGCGCATGGAGCGAAACTGAATTTGCCGCAATGCTGTCCAAAAAAAATGCGCTATCAGCGACTTGCGACGCAGGGTTCGCAGTGGGTCAAGTCATTTTGGACGAAGCGGAACTATTTCTAATCATGACAAAACCCGAACGACGCGGCCAAGGTGTAGGCCATCAGATTTTAGCAAAGTTTGAGCAGCGGGCGTTACAAAATAGTATTCGCCGTATAATTCTGGAAGTGGCGTATTCAAACTCAGCAGCTCGGGCGTTATACACGTCAAGTGGGTATCAACAGATTGCAGTGCGTAAAAACTACTACACCTTCTCTAACGGAAGCCATGTTGATGCAATCATCATGGAAAAACACCTGAAAAAAACAGCTAAAAACACAGAATAAATTTCCCGTTTTCTAAAGAAATTCGTGAAAAACCAGTTGACGGTTTACCCAATGAGCAGGCTTAATACCGTATCGAATAACGCAGGGGGTGCCTGCGTTCGCAACTGGGAGAGATATTATGAGCATCATCACTAAAATATTAGGTGCAACAGCTGCATCAGCGTTAATCGCAGGTGCAGCATTGGCGGAACCCGCGGTCATTTATGATTTGGGTGGTAAGTTTGATAAGTCATTTAATGAAGCTGGATATAATGGCGCAAAACGTTGGGCAGATGAAACAGGCGGGACATTTCGAGAAATTGAGCTGACCTCAGAAGCGCAGCGAGAGCAAGCTTTACGTCGCTTTGCAGAAGCTGGAGCAAACCCAATCATCACGATGGGCTTTGCAATGACGACACCGATCGAAGCAGTCGCTCCCGAATATCCAGACGTTAAGTTCGTCAATATTGATGGCTGGGCAAACCTGCCTAACGTACAAACCGTTTCATTCGCAGAGCATGAGGGTTCATATCTGGCTGGCGTGATGGCTGCGATGGCGTCGAAGTCCGGAACTGTAGGGTTCATTGGTGGAATGGACATCCCTCTTATCCGTAAATTTGGTTGCGGTTATGCTCAGGGCGTAAAATCTGTAAACCCCAATGCCACAATTGTTGCAAATATGACGGGTACGACACCGGCTGCGTGGAACGACCCGGTGAAAGGTTCTGAACTTACAAAAGCACAAATCGCACAAGGTGCGGATGTTGTGTATGCAGCAGCAGGCGGTACAGGTGTCGGAGTTCTGCAAACAGCTGCAGATGAAGGCATCCTGTCAATTGGTGTAGATAGCAATCAAAACCATCTACACCCAGGAAAAGTCCTAACTTCAATGCTAAAACGGGTCGATAATACAGTTTACAATGCGCTGAAAGACGGATCAGATTTGCAAACTGGGTATTTGACAATGGATCTCGCGTCTGAAGGTGTCGGCGTTGCTTTTGATGAAAATAACGCCGACTTAGTTAACGCCCAAATGAAAGATGCGGTTGCAGCCGCGACCGACGGGATCATTTCAGGCAGCATCAAAGTCGAAAACTACGCAGCTACAGATACCTGCACAGTGTTGGAATTCTGAGAACAAGATGCCTCAAAACACAAACTTAGGGCGGTCAAACGAGACCGCCCTTAATAGTACATTGACTGCATTAGAGTTACGCAATATCACTAAATCTTTTGGCGCAGTTGTCGCTAACAAAAATATTTCTATCGCTGTAAAAAAAGGAACTATTCACGGAATAATTGGTGAAAATGGTGCGGGTAAATCGACATTGATGTCGATCCTTTTTGGATATTATAAAGCAGACGCTGGCGATATTTTTATTGGTGGTCAAAAAACACAAATAGCAGATAGTCAGGCGGCGATTACCGCGGGCATTGGTATGGTGTTTCAACATTTTAAATTAGTTCGAAATTTTACAGTTTTAGAGAACGTTATTTTGGGTGCAGAGGATGGTGTTCTGCTTAAAACATCGTTGCAAAATGCTCGTGAAAAATTGCGCCAATTGGCGCAAGAATATGAACTAGAGGTTGATCCAGATGCAGTGATCGAGGATTTGTCCGTGGGTCACCAACAGCGCGTCGAAATCTTAAAGGCGTTGTATCGTAAAGCCGAAATCCTAATACTGGATGAACCAACGGGCGTCTTAACGCCGTCTGAGGCCGACCAACTTTTCCGTATCCTGCACCGCCTGCGGGAAGAGGGTAAAACAATCATCCTAATCACGCATAAACTCCGTGAAATTATGGATATCACCGATACGGTATCCGTCATGCGTCGCGGTGAAATGACCGCGACAGTTAAAACTAGTGATACTAGCCCCCAAGAATTGGCTGAACTTATGGTTGGGCGAAAAGTTTTATTGCGCTTGGACAAAGCGCCTGCGCATCCCAAAGAGGTGGTGCTAGAAATCGTAAATCTCCGTGTAGTCGACGATGCAGGCGTTGAACGGGTTAAGGGGATAAACCTGAATTTGCGCGCCGGTGAAGTGCTGGGGATTGCTGGTGTGGCAGGCAACGGTCAATCAGAATTGCTCGAGGTATTGGGCGGATATCAAACGGCAAGCGGCAAAATCACTGTGAATGGACAAGAAATTGACCTAACAGGTAAAAAATCAGACGGTCAATCCCGTCGCGCCCGTGGCATTGCCCATGTTCCAGAAGATCGCCAAAGCGAAGGTTTGATCATGGATTACGCCGCATGGGAAAACGTTATCTTTGGCTATCATCGGGATCCAAAATTCCAATCTGGCTTATTCATGAACAACGCCGCCATCAAAGAAGATGCAGCAGCCAAAATGGAACGTTTTGACGTCCGCCCACCAAACCCAAGACTTCTGGCGAGAAATTTCTCGGGTGGTAACCAGCAAAAAATTGTTGTGGCACGAGAAATTGAAAGGGACCCAGACATTTTATTGGTAGGCCAGCCGACACGCGGCGTTGATATTGGTGCAATCGAATTTATTCACAAACAAATCATTGCGTTGCGGGATCGCGGCAAAGCAGTCTTGCTCGTCTCTGTTGAATTGGATGAAGTCCTGTCACTCTCGGACCGGATTGCCGTGATGTTTGATGGTCAAATCATGGGTGAACGCCTGCCACAAAATACGGATGAGCGCGAATTGGGGCTGTTAATGGCCGGCGTAACAGAGGAGGCAAGCTGATGCAAAAAATGCCCATCTGGGCCGATGTCATTTTAATCCCATTTGTTTCGCTTTTGCTTGCGGCCTTGCTATCAGCCGCTGTCATTGTGGGAATTGGCGAAGACCCGCAAGCCGCGCTAAAATTAATGATTTCTGGCGCGCTCGGATCGACCTACGGTTGGGGTTATACGCTTTATTATGCGACGAATTTTATCTTTACAGGATTGGCTGTTTCAGTCGCCTTTCACGCGAAACTGTTCAACATCGGCGGCGAAGGTCAGGCGATGTTGGGCGGGCTCGGTATCGCGCTCATCGCGCTTTATATCCCATGGCCACATTGGAGTATTGCACTTATTAGCTGCTCAATTGGTGCGGGATTATTTGGAGCCGCATGGGCCTATATCCCCGCGATTTTGCAAGCAAAACGTGGATCGCACATCGTGATCACTACAATTATGTTCAACTTCATCGCATTTGCACTGCTAAACTATTTATTGGTGAACGTTTTGCGCCCATCGGGCTCTATGGACCCGGCGTCCGCAAATTTTCCAGAGGCCACGCATCTGCCGACATTGCACATGTTATTGGAACCTTTTGGGATCAAATTTTCCAAGGCGGCACCCGCGAATGTCAGTCTGGTTGTGGCCCTCTTAGCGGCGGTATTTGTGTGGTTCCTTATTTGGCGTACGCGTTTGGGCTATGAGATCCGTGCGTTTGGTCACTCAGAATCAGGGGCACAATATGCAGGTATCAATCCGGTTCGCATCACTGTAATCACGATGATGGTGTCCGGTGCACTAGCAGGGATGATGTCACTCAATACTACCATGGGGGAAGGTGAACGGCTCGTGCTAAACTCTACTGAGGGTGCAGGTTTTATTGGAATCGCAGTTGCCCTGATGGGGCGTAGTCATCCCGTTGGTGTTGTCGTTGCATCCGTTCTCTTTGGTTTCCTCTACCAAGGTGGGGCTGAATTGGCACTCTGGACCAGCATCCCACGCGACTTGATTGTCGTCATTCAGGCCTTGGTCATTTTATTTACAGGTGCGCTAGATAACATGGTCCGCATTCCACTGGAACGCTTGTTCTTCATGTTTGGCCGCAAGGAGGGTTAAAGGATGTTTGATGCTTTAACCGATCTGCTGACCGTCCTTGATTCTACCATGCGCCTATCGACCCCACTGTTATTAGCCTGTCTGGCAGGACTATTTTCCGAACGGGCTGGAATTTTCGACATTGGGCTCGAGGGCAAAATGCTGGCCGCGGCCTTCTTTTCTGCAGCCTTTGCCTATGTCACGGGAAATGTTTGGTTGGGGTTGGCCGCTGGGATTGGGGCGTCAATGCTATTATCCCTGCTCCATGGTGTGGCGTCGATCACGTTCCGCGGCAATCAACTTATCTCGGGTGTTGCGATCAACTTTCTTGCGGCGGGGATGACCGTGCTGATCGCCCAAAGTTGGTTTAAACAAGGGGGCCGTACGCCTGCGCTGCTAAGTGGCGGTCGCTTTGAAAACATCACTCTGCCCTTTGCTGATGCGTTGAGTGTCGTTCCAATCATCGGTCCGTTTTACAAAGAGGTCGTCTCTGGACACACGATTTTGGTCTATGTCGCATTGTTGATGGTGCCGCTTACGTGGTGGGTTTTGTTCAGAACGCGTTTCGGATTACGCTTGCGCGCCGTGGGCGAGGCCCCCGAGGCCGTAGATACCGCGGGTGTGTCCGTTATTGGCATGCGCTATAGCGCAGTAATTGTTTGCGGTGTCTTATGCGGGATCGCAGGGGCCTATATGGCGACTGGTCTGCAGGCGGGTTTCGTAAAGGATATGACCGCAGGACGCGGATATATCGCCTTGGCCGCCCTAATCTTTGCCAAGTGGCGTCCGTGGTATGCGCTATCCTCGTGCCTATTGTTTGGCTTCTTACAGGCGGTGGCCCTGCGCCCAGACTTGATCAAAGGGTATCTTGGGTTTGAGGTTCAGGTGCAATTGTTGGACGCCCTACCCTATATTTTGACGGTTGTGATTCTTGCTGGTTTTGTCGGCAAGGCGATCCCACCACGTGCAGGTGGCGAACCTTATGTGAAAGAACGATAAATTTTTGCACTCTCTCTGGCCTTTTCGGCACTTGAGGGCTTGCAATTTTTAAATGTCTTGCGCTAGGGATGCTCATGCAAATTTACCTGCCCATCGCCGAAGTGTCTGTGAACATCTTTCTCCTTCTTGGGCTGGGGGGAATTGTTGGTGTTTTATCAGGTATGTTTGGAGTTGGCGGCGGCTTTTTGATGACGCCACTCTTGTTTTTTATCGGCATCCCGCCTGCTGTGGCTGTAGCGACCGAGGCGAACCAAATTGTTGCCTCCTCCTTCTCTGGTGTGCTGGCCCATTTCAGGCGAAAAACAGTCGACTTCAAAATGGGAACGGTATTGTTGATTGGTGGTTTAACGGGTGCGGCAGTTGGTGTTGTGATATTCAACTACCTAAAGGCGCAGGGGCAAGTCGATCTGTTGGTCAAGCTATGCTATGTCGTCTTTTTAGGCGTTATCGGATTGCTTATGTTTGTCGAAAGCCTGAATGCGCTGCGCAAATCGCGCAAGACTGCAACCGCTACAACAACACGCCGTCAGCGCGGTTGGATGCAGGCCCTGCCGTTCAAAACACGTTTCCGCACCTCTGGTCTTTATATCTCTGTATTGCCGCCATTGGTCGTGGGACTGTTTGTTGGAATCCTATCCGCCATCATGGGTGTTGGGGGTGGTTTCATCATGGTGCCAGCGATGATTTACTTGCTTGGTATGCCGACCAAGGTCGTTGTGGGGACATCCCTGTTCCAAATTATTTTCGTCACCGGTTTTACAACATTGCTGCACGCGACCACGAACTATACCGTTGATATGGCGCTTGCTGTTCTGTTGTTGGTGGGCGGTGTAATTGGCGCACAAATCGGAACCCAAATCGGTACCCGTCTACGCGCAGAACAACTGCGTATTTTGCTGGCAATGATGGTTTTAGCGGTATGCTTCAAACTGGCCTTGGACCTATTGATTGAACCAAGCGAACTTTATTCCCTTGGCGCAGCAGGGGGTCACTAATGCGCATTTTGGCCTTCCTTCTATGTATGGCTCCTCTCCTCGCCTCTGGCGAGGAAATCGTATTAGGGATGAGCCAGGATGAAGTGGCCATCACCGCCACATTTGATGGGTCAAACATTCTTGTCTTTGGGGCCATCAAACGCGAAAGCGCCATTCCAGAGGGGGAATTGGGGGTCATTGTTACGATTGCCGGTCCATCAGAACCCGTTGCAGTACACCGCAAAGAACGCAGGTTCGGCATATGGGTGAACATAGACACCGTCGAAGTCGATGCCGCGCCCAGTTTTTATGCGATTGCAACCAGCGCACCATTGGATCGCATTCTAAAAAATACCGAAGATTTGCGTCACCAGATTTCCATTGAACGCGCAATCCGTTCGGTTGGTGCCCCTATGACAATCACGGATGCCCCTGCATTTACCGATGCGGTGATCCGTATTCGCAAATCACAGGACCTCTATAAACGGTCGGAAAATTCGGTACTGGTGGATAAGGAAACTTTGTTCAGGACATCATTTGATATGCCTGCAAACCTGACCGAGGGTGATTATTTCACACGTATTTTCCTCACCCGTGATGGACAGGTTGTAAGCGAATTTGAAACGATTATCGACGTGAAAAAGGTTGGTTTGGAACGTTTCCTTTACAATCTCTCTCGTCAACAGCCTTTGGTATATGGACTGCTGTCTTTGGCAATTGCAATTTTGGCGGGTTGGCTTGCGTCAAGCTTTTTCCGCATGATCCGCGGCACGTAGAAACTGGGGCGTCTAAGGGTGGCGTAAACACGCCTGCCCTCTATCTTACTTCAGATCTTCAATAATTAGCGTGGTGCCATCCGGATCGCACCATCAAGGCGGATCGTTTCCCCGTTCAGCATGTCATTATCAATGATGTGACGCACCATCTTTGCATATTCCGCAGGCGCACCCAAGCGCGACGGAAACGGAACCTGTGCACCCAAACTGTCCTGAACCTCTTGCGGTAGGCTTTCCAATAATGGGGTCAGGAACAGACCGGGTGCAATTGAAACAACGCGAATACCCAACTGTGATAGATCGCGTGCCATCGGCAGGGTCATACCAACAATGCCCCCCTTGGATGCGGCATAAGCGACCTGACCAACTTGCCCCTCAAATGCCGCCACAGACGCCGTATTGACAATGACACCACGTCCGCCGTCCGCAGTAACAGGGTCATTCATTGCCATGTGTTTGGCGGCAATCGAGGCCACGTTGAACGACCCGATCAAGTTCACGCCAATGGTTTTTGAAAACAACTCTGGCGGATGTGCCTCACCGCGGGATACTGTTTTTGCAGCTGGCCCAATGCCTGCGCAATTTACCGCAGTATGCAGTGCGCCATGATCTGCAACAACTTGCTCGATTGATTTGGCGACCTCATCCGCATTTGAAACATCTACACGTATGAATGATGCACCAGTCGCGGTTGCATGTTGTTCCCCTATCTCGGCATTCATGTCAAAAATAACCACCTGGGCGCCTGCACCACGCAGTGCACACACCGTTGCTGCGCCAAGTCCCGATGCACCGCCCGTTACGATTGCCACGTGATCTTTTGAAATATCCATAGTCTTCTCCTAAGTTGCTCCAATATTTTCCGCAAATCCCCAGAACACAATGCCCAAATTTCATAACTTAACGTCGCTTGATTTGAATTGAGTTTTATGCAGAGTTTGCAGAGAGGAGAAGTCATGTCAAAATCAGGTCCGAGCCCCCGTTCCGCATATCACGATTTCCAAACCCTACAGACCCGTTGGGAGGATAATGACGCCTATGGTCATATGAACAATATCGTTCATTATTCCCTGATTGATACGGCCGTCACCAATTGGCAGCGGGATCGTGGCTTTTTCGATGTCTCGGAGGTTAAATTCATGGTGGTCCAAAGCGGGTGCACCTATTTCGCTGAGGCGCGATATCCTGATACGGTTCATGCGGGCCTGAGGGTTGCAAAAATCGGACGCACCTCTTGGACCTATGAAATTGGGTTATTTCGCAACGAAGAAAACGCTGCATTTGCTGAAGGATTTTTTGCACAAGTCCAAGTGGATGATGACACAGGTCGGCCAAGTCGGATCAAAGACAACTTCCGCCAACATCTAGAACAGCTTTTGGTGTCACCCTAAGGTTGGCGTAAGCCTTAGAGTATCCAGCGGGGTTTGGCTTTATCCAAGAATGCTGAAATCCCATGCTCTGCCTCTTCACCTTCCCAAGTGTCGGCAAGCGCTTGGATCGTCATATCAATAATGTCAGGGGTAATTTCCGGCCCCAGTGATCGCGCCAATCTTTTTGATGCGGCGACGGCATTAGGCGCCACCGATAGATATGGGGCAACTTCGGCCTCGATTTGGGCGTCTAAATCGTCACCTGCGGCGACACTTGAAACGATTCCTAATTCCTTTGCTTCCGCGGCTGAAAAAATTCGGGCAGACATAAATACGCGTCTGGCTCGCCCTTCGCCCATGCGTGCGATGACGTATGGGGATATCGTTGCGGGGATCAACCCCAAGCGTGTTTCAGTCAGGCCAAATTTCGTCCCTTGTTCTGCAATCACGCAATCACAAACACAACACATTCCAATGCCACCACCAAACGCACCACCGTGAACGCGGCCAATCAACGGGGCATCCAATTCGTTCAGTGCGTTTAGCATCATGGCAAGTTTGCGCGCCTCGTGCATTCGGGTTGCGCGGTCTGCATCAATCTGCGCTTTCATCCAACTCAAATCGCCGCCTGCGCAGAACACATCACCTGCGCCAGATAACACAACAACGCGTGCGCCACTGGGCAGTTTCGATGCGAAATGCGTCAACTCCTCAATCATCAGCGCGGATAGGGCATTTTTCTTTTCAGCACGATCAAGGCCCAGCCAAACAACGCCCCGTTCATCCATTTGGACACTGATGGTCGAATAGTCATGTGTCATGTCGCAACCCCTTTGCAAAATTGGCTGCGGCCTGTAATTGCGCCTTATCCAATCCAGTCTCAAAGCCCAACGACAGCAATAAATCGTTCACGTCCTCGGTCGCGACATTTCCTTTGGCTCCTGGCGCATAAGGACAGCCTCCCAAACCACCTACCGCGGCATCAAATACGCGTAGGCCATGATCCAGAGATACCCTAATATTGTCCAGCGCACGTCCCTCTGTGTCGTGATAGTGACCAGCAAGATGCATGGCTGATACCTCATTCAGTACAGCCTGTAGCATTGCGTCAATCGTCTCAGATTTTCCAGCACCAATCGTATCACCCAAAGATATTTCGTAGCATCCCATTTGCATCAATCGCCCCGCCACATAGGCAACCTTGGCGGGGTCCGTTGGCCCGTCATAAGGACAATCGGTAACGCATGACACGTAACCGCGCACGGGTATTCCCCGAGATTTCGCCGCAACCATTATTGGGGCAAAGCGTTCAAAGCTTTCATCAATTGAGCAATTAATATTTGCCTGTGAAAACCCTTCTGATGCCGATCCAAAAATGGCCACCTCATCCGCGTGTACCGCCATGGCACCGTCAAAACCGCGCATATTGGGGGTCAGCGCCGCATACCGTACATTCACGTCGCGTTTAATACCCGTCAAAACATCATGCGCGTCTGCCATTTGAGGAACCCATTTGGGGCTTACAAAACTCGTCACCTCAATCTTTTGAAATCCTGCAACAGACAGCATATCCACCAATGCAATTTTATCGGTTGTGCTGATCATTGCCGCTTCATTTTGAAGACCATCTCGGGGACCCATTTCAAAAATCGTGACTTTTTCCATAAATTTCATTCCCTGTCTTGATTGCAGCATATAATTGGTGCCAACTCATTCAAGACAATTGACAAAGACCGTTGCGTCATCATCAATTCGAAATGCAATTTGAACCCCAAAAGGTGACCCTAATGACCGAGCTTGACCCACAATTGATGCAACAGGTGCGCGAGCGTTTCGCCTATGTGGATACCTGTCCGTTTCAGGGATCGCGCATTTTTTTTGAAAACGCTGGGGGTGCTTTGACACTGAACTCTGTTGTTGAAACATCAACCAAATTTGCGGCAATCCCCGACAATCAAGGGCGGGATAATGTCGCCTCTCATGGACTGGTTGATACCATCAACAAGGCGAAATCTGACGCGGCTGATTTGTTTGGGGCGTCATCGGGTCAATTTTTTGTGGGTGAAAGCGGGACAGAATTATTGTTCCGTTTGGTGCGTAATGCCGCCACCGCAGCCAAGGCGGGAGGCGTGATTTTAGGATCTACAATTGAACATCCCGCCACCCGAAGTGCTGCACAACACTGGGCAGAGAATACCAATCGTTCTTATATCAGCGTCCCGCATGACAATGAAACGGGCCTAAGCCGCGCAGAAGACTATGCAAATTATGTAACACCCGACACGCGTGTTGCCTGCATCCTTCACGCATCCCCTGTCACAGGGATGGGGATGGATGTCGCTGCAATTGCCTCCGCAATCCGCGCGGTGTCTCCTGCATGCTATATTGTCGTGGATGGCGTACAAAACGCAGCACATGGCACATTGGACATCGATTCATATGATGTCGATGGATATGCGATTTCACCCTACAAAATGTTTTCACGACATGGGTATGGATTTGCTTGGGTATCAGATCGGTTTATGCATGCCCCCCATGAACAATTAATCGGCGGCCCCGAAACCGCGTGGGAGTTTGGCACACGTGATACAGGATCATATGCAACATTTAGCGACGTGGTAAGCTATCTCGACTGGCTAGGTGCGCAAACCGCTCCCTCCAAAAATCGTCGCGAACGCCTGATTGGCGCGGGCAAGGCGATTTTGGCCCATGAAAAGGCACTATGTGATGCAATGATCCACGGGATTGGCAATCTGTCAGGATTGGCGGAAATGACCGATGTTGAAATCATCGGCGGGCTTGATAACCCCCATCGCAAGGGCATGGTGTCGTTTCGGATCAAAGGCAAAGCCTCTGCCGAAATTGTAACGGCGCTAAACGAACGCGGCATTCGTACTCATACGCGCAAGGCGGACCACTATTCTGGCAATGTCCTTGATCCACTGGGGTGGAGCGATTGTGTCAGGGTTTCCATGTGTCACTACAACACAATGGACGAAGTGCGTAGTTTCCTGACCGCGATGACGGAAATATAGGATCTATAAATCCCGCGCCCAAAACTGAAGTGGCTTTGGACTTTCATGGGCCACATCGATATCTTTCCAGCTGAAATACGCAATGGCGTTTGGAACAATCCTATAGCCCCGTTTTTCCCAAAACGCATCAAGCGTGCGATAATCAGCGGGGCGCAGGGGATGATCCAAAGAACGCTGGATCGCGCAAAACGCCACTTTGCGGCACCCCAAGGCGCTTGCATGATCTTCGCGCAAATCAAAAAACCTATGCCCAATTCCAGACCCGCGATACTCTTTTAACAAAACGGACTCGGCACAATAGAACACCTGTGACACATCCCAATTCAGGCCTTGAAAAGCGGATGCAAATTCATAGGCATGATCAAACATTGGTGTCCCTGTCGCGGCACCAATCAATTTAGCACCATCAAACGCACCAACCAAAACTGCGGCGGGATTATTGCGATAGGCGCTTAGGTATTCACGTTCGTATGATAAATCACCGTCGTATAAATAGGGCCATTCCCGAAACACGGTGATACGCAGCCGCGCGACATCCTCTAGTGCTGCATCCAATGTAGCACCCGTTAAAACGCGGACATCAATCATGAAACCTGTGCCGTCCAATCTGCCAAATTGTAATAGGTCACAACACGTGTGATTTTATCATTCGACAATGAGAAAAATGACCCTGCGGGCAATTGATATTGTTGACCATTCGCTTCGGGTAATCCCGCATCCGTTTTGAGATAAGTGCCGTTCACGACATATTCCGCAGAAGCGCGTGACCCATCAGTGTTCGAAAAAATCACCATATCTGTCAGGTTTTCGCGATAGCATTCCTTCATATGCTCACAAAATCTACGAAATGCATCCTTGCCAATACGCACCTGTCCCTCGTTCACATGATGCGCAACTACATCGTCAAGACAATTCAACATGCCATCAATATCATCTGCGTTAAACGCAGTGAAATATGCTTGGATTGTGGGATGCATCTAAACCTCCAATGGTGGCCCCCAGCGCTGCGTCAAATGATTAACGATTTGATCACGAGTTTGCCGATAGGATGCCAATTTTGTTTCCCGCGTTTCTCCCAATCCTGTCGGATCTAGGATTGGCCAATATTCAACAGTCAAATGAAAAAACCGTGTCAACTCCAACGCGCGTCTTTGGCTCGCCGGGGAGAGCGCCACAATCAAATCGAAAGAGGATAAATCATCCCCCCATTGTTCCATTTCATCAAAACTGCGCGATCGATGGCGAGACAATTCAACACCAATTTCTTCACAAGTCGCGATCGAAAATCCATCAATTTCCAGATCATTGATAACACCAACCGACTGAACGTAAGTGCCAGTACCATAGAATTTCTTCATGATACCCTCTGCCATTGGCGAACGCACAGCATTATGATCGCAGCAAAATAGGACCGATTGTGGAAGGTCCTGCCCCATACTTAGCCCCCGAAATGCAAAACGCAGATCAATGTGAATAGACGGCGTGCAGTATCATTGTCGATATCCGCCTTGCCCTCTAACCGTTCGGAGAGAACACGCGCACCTTCATTATGGATACCCCGACGTGCCATGTCGATCGTTTCAATTTGACTGGGCGGCATGTTTTTGACAGCATCGTAATAGCTTTCGCAAATAGCCCAGTAATCTTTCACAACCTGACGAAACGGCGATAATGACAAGTGAAATTCGACCGCCTTTTCACCCGCCTCTGTTGACACATCAAATACCAACCGTTTTTCACGAATAGACAAATCTAAACGATACGGACCAGCCGGAACGACGCGATCATCGCGTTTCGGCAACGAAAAAACATTTTCTTCTAGTAGATCAAAGATCGCCACGCGCCGCTCTTGCTCAATTTCGGGCGTAGGCGGCGGTAGGTTTTGATCGTCGATTTCGATATATGCAATACGGGTCATAGTTCTTCACCTTCATATTTGGGCTACTTGACCTTTGAACGCTTTGCAATGGTTCTGTGTGCAAATTGATACAATCAGGGTGTGTTGATCTGCTTCAGGCGGGCCGTCACAGACAGTCCATGCGCTTCTAACCCTTCAGATGATGCAAGACGTTCTGCAGATGGCCCGATCTGCGCAAGGGCAGCGGGCGTCATACGCGACAGAGTCGTTCGCTTTACGAAATCCATCACGGACAAGCCTGAACTAAATCGCGCTGAGCGTGCCGTGGGCAGGACGTGATTTGGGCCACCCACATAATCGCCAATTGCCTCAGGCGTCCAAGCACCGATAAAGATGGCACCAGCGTGGTGAATTTTTTTGGAAACACCCATCGCATCATCGACACAAATTTCTAGATGTTCAGGAGCAATCCGATCAGACAGGGCAACGGCCTGATCCATATCTGAAACCAAAATGATGGCGCCATAATCACGCCAACTCGCAGATGCGATGGCACGCCGTTCCAACGTTTGCAGGAACCGATCAACCGAAGCCTCTACAGCGGATGCTAATTCTGCGTCATCTGTGATCAAAATGGACTGCGCGCTTTCGTCATGTTCTGCCTGACTCAGCAAATCCAATGCGATCCAATCAGGATTGTTATCTTTATCAGCAATCACAAGGATTTCAGATGGACCCGCAATCATATCAATGCCGACCTTGCCGAAAACCCGACGTTTCGCTGCCGCAACAAAAGCGTTCCCGGGCCCCGTGATTTTATCAACCGGCGCAACCGATGATGTGCCATAAGCCAGCGCAGCAATCGCCTGCGCCCCACCGATACGGTAAATTTCGTCAACGCCAGCCAGCTCCGCCGCCAAGATCACCAAAGGATTGATTGCCCCATCCGGAGTTGGTACGGTTATGGCAAGACGATCAACACCTGCGACCTTTGCAGGGATTGCATTCATCAAAACCGATGATGGATAGGTGGCAAGGCCACCAGGCACATATAACCCAGCGGCACTGACGGGCGTCCAACGCCAGCCCAGTTCTGCGCCATCTGTATCTTTCCACCAAGCATCATGGGGCAATTGTTCTGCGTGATAGGCACGAATGCGGCTAGCTGCCAATTCCAACGCGGCGCGATCTTCGGGCACAACCTTTTGTATTTCTGTAGCGATTTCTTCGGCTGATAACCTAAGTGTTTCAGCTGAGAGTGACAATCGATCAAACCTCTCCGTATATTCCAGCAATGCCGCATCACCACGCGCGCGCACATCGGCAATGATGTCTGCGACCACTTGATCCACATCTGGACTATCTTCGCGCTTAGCAGAAAGCAGAGTTTCAAACTCTGTTTCAAAATTTGGATCAGTTGTGTTCAAAAAAACAGGCATCGGTCACTCCAATCAGTCTTGGGTGAAATAGCGCTGAACCCCCGCGATCACAAGTGCGTCATCACACGTCGTGGTGTGGAACTTGTTTTGAGGGGGCGACATAGGGCCGCGTCACATCTCGCAAGGTAATATCAAGGCCGTCTATCTGCACCTTCATGGCTCCGTCCCCTGAAAACGTTAGGATCATATCCCCGACTCCATCTTCTGCACCAGAAAATTCAAGAGACATCAAAGATAGGATAGCATCCGTCTGCTTCCGATCAATCCCGTGAGAGGCCAACCCCGTCGCATTTTGGATGACCAGAAGGGATTTAACACGTTCAGGATCGCGCCCCTGCTTTTTGGCCAATTCGACATCTTCCCAACGAAATCGTTTCAGCAAAAACACCGCTTGTCGTTCCATACGGTTCCAATTTATTTCATCGACCGTCAGGACAGCATCCTGTATCAGTGATGAAATAACCTGTAAATCTTCTGCGTCCTGTGCACCTAAATTCAATGGGCGATCAAGCGCATCATTAAATCCCGCATCTTGGGTCATACCCCGGGCACCCTTTCTACCTTTGCTCCAACACCAGAGAGCTTTTCAACCAATCGCTCATATCCGCGATCTAGATGATACACACGATTGACCCTTGTTTCACCTTCAGCGGCAAGACCCGCAAGAATCAATGAAACAGACGCACGCAAATCGGTCGCCATGACGGGTGCCCCCTTCATGCGTTCAACACCCGTTACCTTTGCCGTTCCACCCTCCACAGCAATCTCTGCACCCATCCGCATTAGTTCAGGCGCGTGCATAAAGCGATTTTCAAAAATGGTTTCCTCTAAATTGCTAACACCATCCGCGGTACATAGCATCGCCATCATTTGCGCCTGTAAATCCGTTGGAAACCCGGGGAAAACTTCGGTCGTGACATCAACCGCTTTGATGTGATCCGAACGACGTTTTGTGGCGATCCCGTTCGTAGTTTCCCAAACATCCACACCCGCTGCGTCCAGTTTTTCAACGAAGGCCTCAATCAAATCGATACGTCCACCCAACAACTCAACTTCACCACCAGCAATGGCAGGCGCCAACATGTAAGTTCCCAATTCAATACGATCAACGACCACTGGGTGCGTCGCGCCACCCAGACGATCCACACCTTCGATTATAATCGTTGACGTCCCTTCACCCTCAATTTTCGCACCCATTTTTTGCAAACAGTGGACCAAGTCGACGATTTCAGGCTCACGCGCCGCATTTTTAAGCTCCGAAGTGCCCTTGGCCAATGTTGCAGCCATCACGAAGTTTTCCGTTGCACCCACAGAGGCAAAGCGCATTTCATGAACCGCGCCGGTCAATCGGCCTCCCGATACCTTAGCATGCAAATAACCGTCACGCAGGTCAATCTCGGCACCCAGTGCTTCTAATGCGCTGATATGCAAATCCATGGGCCGAGCACCAATTGCGCAACCGCCAGGCAGTGAAACAACGGCCTCACCCGCGCGCGCCAAAAGCGGCCCAAGCACAAGGTTTGATGCCCGCATCTTCCGGACAATATTGTAATCTGCACGTAAATTTGTCAATTCATGTGACGACATTGCCAGAACCTGACCGTCGGCCATAGCCCGCACTTCTGCGCCTAAGGACTCCAACAATTGCGTCATCGTTTTAATGTCAGACAAGCGTGGCGCATTCGTCAATGTCAGTGGCTCATCACTTAATAACGTAGCCGGCATTAGGGTCAGGCATGCGTTTTTCGCACCCGCGATCGGGATCTGCCCATTCAAGGGGCCATTTCCCGTCACCAATATGGAGTCCATTACGTATCCTTCTCTGCCGTCGCCTGCTCTGGTTTTGCACGCGCTTTGGCCTGAGCCTTACGTTTGGCCATGTTGGACTTTAGCGCTTGTTTAAGGCGATCTTCACGTGCTTGTGCATCATTTTTTTGAATTTTATTTTGCTTTGCCTGCGTCATAAGCCATGCTTACATCACAACTGAAAAAGCGTCCAGAATTGTCTTGCGCCTAGGCAATTTTACGTCTAAGCACCGCCTAAATAGGGCTGCTGTAGCTCAGTGGTAGAGCACTCCCTTGGTAAGGGAGAGGTCGGTGGTTCAATCCCACTCAGCAGCACCATCGAATTTTTCTTAACAATTACTTGGTTTAATCTCGTTATCCGAGGTTTAAGATCAATATGCCTCAGCCTTACATAGGTATCAGGCACAAACGCAATAACGCAAGCATTTTGGGCCGATACCCAGGAACTGCCGATCCTACAACCGTTGCGGAAATCAATTGAGAGTAAACCAAAGGGGCAATGAACATTGCCTCTGCCCATCGGTTAGCCAAAACAACCGGTGACACGACCGAAAAAGTGCCCATAGAAAGTTTAAAAAATTTACCCGGAAGACTCAAAATTCATCTATTAACATGCTTTAGATTTTCATGACGATGCAGGTTGTGCTGCCTGTCGCGTATAGCTTCCCTGTGTCTACATCAACTATTTCAGAAGTGGCTACTCCCGTCGAACGCCCAACATGGTTCGTAATGCCGATAGCGTGAATTTGGCGATTTTGCGGAATCGGTTTTATAATGTTAACTTTGTATTCAAGCGTTGTGTAGATCGAGCCTTTTGGAACCTTTGTCATCACCGCGCATGCCATAGCACTGTCCAGCAAAGTTCCATACCATCCGCCGTGCACAGTACCCATCGGGTTGAATGCATCAAAGCTGGGTGCACCCGAAAATACCACGCGCCCTTCTTCAACCTCGGTCAAATAATATCCAAGTGTTTTGCCAATCGGAGGTGATGGATAGCGGCCATCTAAAATACCTCGCATAAACTCCAAACCACTCACGTCACGCATTTGATCCAGGTTCATTAATTCTGACATGGAATTCGCATGAAATTGATTAGGCAACATGTCACTTACTCTTTATTATTCGACTGTACGCGCCCAAAATCTGGTGCGTCTGTGTCTTGGCCAGCTTCAATAATACCCCGCCGAATAGAACGGGTGCGCGTGAAATAGTCCTGCAGCATCTCTCCATCTCCTGTTCGGATGGCGCGCTGAAGCGCAAATAACTCTTCTGTGAAGCGCCCAAGAATCTCTAGGGTCGCATCTTTATTCGTAAGGAACACATCACGCCACATGGTAGGATCACTGGCGGCAATGCGCGTAAAATCCCGAAAACCTGCCGCCGAATACTTGATCACTTCGCTATCAGTGACCCGCCGCAAATCGTCGGCAACTCCCACCATTGTATAAGCAATTAAGTGGGGTGTATGCGATGTCACAGCCAAAACAAGATCATGGTGATCAGGATCCATTTCATCCACATTTGATCCAATTCCCACCCAGAAGTCACGCAAACGCTGAACTGCACTCACGTCCGTATCGGGCATCGGAACCAACAAACACCAGCGATTATCAAACAGGCTTGCAAAACCGCTTTCAGGCCCTGAATGTTCGGTGCCTGCCAATGGGTGCGCAGGAATGAAATGAATATCTGCAGACAAATGCGGGGCAACGGCGTCAATCACGGACCGTTTGACCGACCCCACATCGCTAACTGTTGCACCAGATTTAACCACGGGTGCAATTTCCTGCGCGACGGGTCCCATTGCGCCAACAGGGACGCATAGAACGATCAAATCCGCGTCTTTTACGGCATCCTGAATTGTGTCACACACACGGTCACATAAACCAATACGGCGCGCCGTATCGCGTGTATTTGCAGAACGGGCAAATCCCGTGACCTCACCCGCAAGCCCTGCGCGTTTTATTGCCCAGTACATAGAAGAAGCAATCAGCCCCAATCCAATGAGGGCTACGCGATCGTATACTTTAGTCATTCTTATGCCCTTTGAATTGCCCGACGGCGTCTGCAACCCGGCGACAGGATGCCTCATCCCCTACGGTAATGCGCAAGCATTCGGGCAAATTATATCCACCAACACGGCGCACAATAAGGCCTTGAGATTGCATGTAATCGTCACAGGCCTCTGCTTCTTCTTGAGAGTTAAACCGCGCAAGTATGAAGTTCGTCATAGATGTATCTGAGACCACCCCATGTTCGGCCAGTGCATTCGCCAACCAAACACGCAATCGCGTGTTTTCGTTCCGACATTTATCTGCATAGGCTTGATCCTTTACCGCTGCTTCTGCTGCAGCAAGTGCAGGTAGGGAAACGTTAAAGGGACCGCGAATGCGGTTCAGGGTGTTAATAATCTGTTTGGACCCATATCCCCATCCAACGCGCAGGCCCCCAAGCCCGTAAAGCTTGGAAAAGGTGCGCGTCATTACAATATTTTCATGGGAATGCACCAAACTCGCGCCACCATCATATCCCTCTACGTATTCCGCATAGGCGCCATCCAAAACCAGAATAGTATGTGATGGAATACCCTCGATTAGACGGCTTACTTCAGCCTCTCCAATCATCGTGCCTGTTGGATTATTTGGATTTGCAATAAAGACAATTTTGGTTCGTTCATTACAAGCGGCTAATATTGCATCCACATCGGTCATCCGACGATGTTCTGGCACTTCAACAGGTGTTGCACCGGCGGCCAAAGCAGAGATGCGATACATAGCAAATCCATGCTCGGTATGAATAACCTCATCCCCCGGTCCCGCATAGGCATAGCAGAGGAAACTGATGATTTCATCACTGCCCACGCCGCAAATGATATTGTCACAACACAAATCAAAAGCTTCGGCAATCGCTGTGCGCAATGGCAAATGATCTGTTGAAGGATATCGGTGCAGCATATGCGCAGTTTTACCAAGCGCCTCGATTGCGGCGGGCGATGGACCAAAGGGGTTTTCATTTGAACTTAGCTTGACCGTATTTTCGGCACCTATAGCGTGTGAACTTCCAGCCTGATAAAGTTTGATGTCCATAATCCCAGGTTGGGGCTGAATCTTTGGCATGCTATCACTCCGTTGTTATGACCTTAATACGCGGCGAATTTTATCAATTCCAGAGGCAAAACGAAAAAGGCCGCGGCGGTTCCCCGTCGCGGCCTTTTGCTTGAGACTTAAACTCTTAGTTTTGGGCGTAGTATTCGATGACGAGGTTTGGTTCCATAATCACTGGATATGGCACGTCGCCAAGACCCGGTGTACGAACAAATGTTGCTGTCATCTTTGAGTGGTCCGCTTCAATGTAATCAGGAACATCACGTTCTGCCAATTGTACAGCCTCTAACAAAACAGTCATTTGCTTTGAACGATCACGTACTTCGATCACGTCGCCCTCTTTTACTCTGTAGGACGGAATGCTCACACGCTTACCGTTCACTGTAACGTGACCATGGTTCACGAACTGACGCGCCGCAAATACGGTCGGAACAAATTTCGCGCGATATACAACGGCGTCCAAGCGACGCTCTAGTAGACCGATTAGGTTTTCGCCCGTGTCGCCCTTCATGCGGTCCGCATCAGAGAAGACACGGCGGAATTGTTTCTCAGTCAAATCACCGTAGTAACCTTTCAACTTCTGCTTGGCACGAAGCTGCAGACCGAAGTCAGACAATTTACCCTTACGCGCCTGGCCGTGCTGGCCTGGGCCGTATTCACGACGGTTGAATGGTGACTTAGGACGACCCCAGATGTTTTCACCCATGCGGCGGTCGATTTTGTACTTGGCAGCGGTTCTTTTTGTCATCGCTGATCTCCTTCGTTATGATCTAGGCCAAATGGCCACTATGAAGGGCGTTGTCCTTTTACCCGAGGGTACGACAGGCATCCTCTCGCGAGGGCCTCCAACACCAATGAATGCGCGGCTTATATAGACTCGCATGACAGAGTCAATGCACATATCAATTGAAACTTACACCTTTCACTTCACTTCCTTCCGGAGGCCAACTTTCAATGCGCTTGAACATCCCCGAACACATTGAGAACCTATTACAAACAGAACTCCAACAGCTTGAGACATCAGGTGACTTGGATGAATTGACGATTAGTGATTTCTTTGCATTGCGGACCCAATCGCAAAGAGTCGTCGTTAATTTCAGCGGTGGCATCCAGAAAGAATGTTGGCGCGTAACAAAATCCAATGGATCATACAGCGTGATCTATATGCCTGACGAAGGGTACTTTTCTCTTTGCGTCGATAGTGCGTTAGGGCCCATTGATATTGGCGTGCATGGGCCTGCAATTCGCTGTTTCTCATCTGTTTGAGATCCAACCCAACGCCCTATCTATACCCTGAACAGAGGTGAAATCATGCGCGTAATCTTAGGGCTTTTTATTTTGGCTGCGTCATCAGCATGTGCAGAAACCGAAATATTCATCTGTCAGGCCAATGGGTTTGGACCACAGCCACAGATTACAGTGAGACATAATCCGACAAAGGATTTACTGAAATTCGATGGCGGGTATAATTTTTTAGGTCAGAACAACCCCAATACACCGCTTGCAGCACGCGGAGCAGAAAGCCTGTGGTTCAAAGCAAAAATCAAACGTGAAACACTGAAAACCACCTACAATGTTTATCTGTATGATGATTGGATTTTAATCGAAACTATTGAGTTGCCTGTTTTGGACGAACCCTGTACCCCAATGACATGCGAAGAACAGCACACAATTTATCGGCTGCGACCGTGTGTGTTGGTTGATTGATTTCTGGTGACGCGCCACAGCATGTAAATCGCTAAGAATTTTAGCACACTGGGCACTAATGCATATGCAACGCTTAGGTTATAAATGCCTGCAGGCGTGAGTGATGTGGGATCAAATCCAGACGCTTCTAATCCTGGCAAAATAAGCCCAACAGCAAGCGCCAAAGCAAGTTTTGAGGATAGCGACCAGTATCCAAAGGCCTCTTCACTTGGCACATCCGAGTGTCGCAGAAACTTGATGAAAAGCATGGGCAGTAGGGTAAGGTCTGCACCGGTCAAAACACCTGTGACACCACAAATCACCGCAAATACAAAAATATCACCGGCATTGAGTGTAAAGGTGAATGAAAACGCTGCTAGAGATGCCAACATCGCACCCCCTAACACCCATTCAATCGCATAAGTTTTTGCCAATATCGTCCAAATCGGCACACCAAGTGCCGCAGCCCCGAAGAAAAGCAATAATAGGGGTCCAGACGCCACCTCAGATCCAATCGCGTATTCTACGTAAAACAAGAATAGGGTAGATGTGGTCGCAACAGGTATCGCGTTAACAAAGGCTAACATCAAAAAGGGACGAATCTGGATATCAGGTGCGGCAAACGCGAATTTTACGGATGCGGATTTCGTTTGATCCGACCAATTGGTATGCATAACCAGGACTGCAACCAAGGTCATAGCGATCAAAAACCAACCAAACCAAGTGTAGGGAGCATGACTTATCTCTGTAAAGATTGTGGGAGCAATTGCCGACAGACAAATTCCAATCAACTGTCCAGCTTCTCGCCAACGCGCGACAACAGGCTGCGCATCTTCCGCAAAATTATTTGCCGCATGGCTGTAAAACAAGATTACGGACAAACTGTAACCCGTGAACAACAGGATAAGTGAAAAAGCAAACCAAACCGTCGGATTAATCGGCGCAGCCACAATAAACAATCCAACTGCACCAGCGATAATTGAAATACCCGCACCAGCAGACAGGAACCTTTGTGAGACAATCTTGGTCGCAGATAAGCTTCCCAACAATGGATCTTGGATAAAATCAGCAACCCTCAGGACAAACATAATCACACCCAAAGAAGCTAGAGAAACACCGTATGCATCTGAAAAATACTTCGGAGCATGTAGGTATATCGGCAATCCGACCCCCCCCAACATTACCCCAAACAGGCCGACTGCAAATAGTGTGCTTCTATCAGGTATTTGCTGGGACACTTATCCTGCCTTCCCGCTTTATATTAAATATACGGCCTGAGTCATATCGCAGATCAACTGCCGTGGGTAATACGGTCTTCAGTTTTTACATGGGGGTCAATCGGCAGACCAAGGAGGGGTTGAGTTTCTCTATCATACTCGGTCCACCATTTCTAAAAAATAAAGATTGGCGACTTCAAATTTGGGCTTCTGATAAATCTAGCCTTTAACCTTGACGCTATTGTGCCTTTGCCTGTGACTGGCCGTTATG
>Ga0213864_10000024_pt1 | contig 62696 bp, 89 predicted proteins | sample PICome_5_FD_160078 | JGI IMG/M metagenome (GOLD analysis project Ga0213864, IMG submission 160078) | Coastal seawater microbial communities near Pivers Island, North Carolina, United States - PICO247 | ecosystem: Environmental > Aquatic > Marine > Coastal | place: USA: North Carolina... | reverse complement strand
TGATGCTATAACGAAAAGCGTGGACCCTGGCTATGGTAGTATACAGAAGTTATATGCTGAAGATACAAACCTAACAGTGTTTCAAGAGAATAAAGTTAGTAGAGCACTTATAGATAAAGACGCTATCTACTCTGCTGAAGGTGGAGGTACTGTAACTTCGTCAAACGTTGTTATAGGCCAGATAGTTCCTTATGCTGGTGAATTTGGTATTAGTAACAACCCAGAAAGCTTTGCTGTTTACGGTTATCAAAAATACTTTACAGACACAAGGCGTAACGCTGTTCTTAGATTATCTATGGACGGTATAACTGAAATCTCTAACTACGGTATGAAAGACTGGTTTAGAGACGAGTTCAATAACGGTGTTATAACTGGTATAGTTGGTGCTTACGATATACACAACAAAACATATACGGTATCTATACAAAACTCAAATACTTGGAATACAACCTACGAGAACAACTATTTGTATCTTGATAGCTTTAAAACCTTATATTTTGATGAGTCTATAAACGGTTGGACTAGTTTCTTAAGTTTTAAACCTACTTTAATGGGTAGTATTAGAAATAAGTTCTTTAGTTTTGTAAATGGTAAACTATATATACATTATTCTAATAATGTTGACAGAGGAGATTTTTACGATATAGGTATTGTTAATTCTAATATAACATTTATATTAAATCCAAATGTTAGCATGTCCAAAGTATTTAAGACAATTAACTATGAAGGTTCTAACGGTTGGGAAATTACATCTTTGACAACTAAAGATACTGGTAGAGGATTTACAGAACCTATTTTTGATATAGGTAATAGAATATACAGCTATAATGAAGGTGCTTACGATAATTATGGTAATGTATACCCAGCATCATTAACGCAACCTATAAGTCATGCTGGATTTAATAGAAAAGAAAATAAATATTTTGCTAATATAGTAAACGGAACACCTGTAAGAGAACAAGAGGTTGTTTTTGGAAACTCAATGACTGGTGTTAAAGGATTTTTCTTAACAGCACAAATACAAACAGACGCTACAACAAACGCTGGTGGAGGCAAGGAATTATTTGCGGTATCATCAGAGTACGTAGAGTCATCATATTAAATTAAATGGAATTAAATATACGTCGTCTTCAAGAAGAAGACTGGGAGACATTATGTTCGTGGTGGGAAGCTTGGCCTGATTGGGTTAACCCACCTAGAGACTTTTTACCTGACAACGGAACTGGTGGACTTATGGTTTACAAAGAAGATACACCTATAGTTGCAGGATTCATATATTATACTAACTCTAAAGGAGCTTTGTTTGAGTGGGTTGTATCTAACCCAAAATATAAAGAAGCTGACAGAAAAGACGCTATAGAGCTTCTTATAGTTGCAGCTGAAAATGTTTGTAAAGCTAATGGAGTTAATTACATGTTTACTATAGGTAGATCAAAATCTTTAATAGAAACTCATAAAAAACTAGGTTGGACTGTCGATAAAGGCACGTCCCATGAAATAACTAAAAGAATAAATTAATATGGCAGCAGTATCAGCAATAGTAGCTGGGGCAGCAGCAGTTACCAGCGTCGTAGGTGGAGCTGTAGCGGCTAACCAAGCAAAGCAAGCGGCTAAGGGGGCAAACAATAGAGCTAATGCTGCCGCAGCCGAAGTAGAGGCGCTTAAATCACAAAGGCAGGCAGTTATAAATCCTTACGCTGGAGTAAAAGATCTTAGCAGTATGGCACAAGACTTATCTGGTCAGATTAGAAACCCATACGCTCAGCTTGGTGTAGCAACTCAAGCTGCAGAAATGCAAGCTGAAGAAGCTGATATAGCATTAGCTAATACCTTAGATACATTGAGAGCTACAGGTGCAGCTGCTGGTGGAGCTACAGCCCTTGCTCAAGCGGCTTTAAAATCTAAACAAGGTATTTCAGCTAATATTGAACAACAGGAAGCTCAAAACGAAAAACTAAAAGCTCAAGGCGAACAACAAATGCAACAGCTTAAAATGGCTGAACAACAAAGAATTCAAGGTATTAAAATATCTGAAGGACAAAGGGTTCAAGCTGCTGAGGCTGAAGGTAAAGCTTTTGTGTTTGCTCAAAAAGAAAATAGACTTAATGCTGATCTTGACAGAGCCGCTGGTAAAGAAGATGCTGCTAGAGCGCAGGCTGCCGCAGCTAACCAAGCTAAAGCTGCTGCTTGGGGTGGTGTTGCTAGTAGTCTTGGTAGTATAGCTGGTGCGGCCGCTGGTGGTGGTTTTAAACCTGGTGGATAAAAAATAAATAAAATATAAAGATGAGTTATAGAAACCCACAAATAATTTTAGATCGCTCTGCAGAGTTTATGGTTGAAGGTTTTCAAAAAGCTGGTGAAAACTTTTTGTCAGCTTTTACTAAATACAGAGATCGTCAGAGAGAAGCTAAAGCTGCTGTACAAAAACAATTGCAAGCTAAACAACTATATAGCAATAAAGCTTTGCAACAATTTTTAAAGCAATATGACGAAACAGCGGCTGCTTCTGGTATAAAAGATAAAAGTCTTTTAGAGCAATTTAAAGGTACTGCTATAGATCAAATGACCACTGGTGAGTTGTTTAAATACAAAGGTGTTGATTACAAGATAGGTGCTATAGATGCTCAAACTGAATTAGCGCTAAATCCAAACTTAACTTCAGATCAAAGAGCTGCTTACTCTATGATCGTAAGTAACTCGCAACAATTTCAAAGACAAACGTTAGAAGCCGCAGGTGCTGTTATAGCTGGTTTAAAACCACTGGAAGATCAATCACCTTATACTATTGGTACTAAATTTGATTTTGCTGGTACAGGTATAGAAGAGTTTCAAAACATGGTTGCTTCTAACGCTTTATTAAATAGAGACGCTGAAGGCGTTAAAGTTAATAAAAACTTTAGTAGAGTTGCAAATGACAATGGTACTTATGATAACATCATGAGTATATCTGCTAGCTTTGATACTAATAGCGATCTATGGAAACGTATGAAAACCATGTATCCTGAACTTAAAGATTCAGATGCAAGTTTTGAATGGAAAAGAAACGTTGATAAGTTTGCTGAAGGAGGTTCTTTATTAACAAACCTTAACGAGTTTGATATGGATACTAACGAAGCTTTAAGAGCTTCACAATATATAGATGATCAAAACAACCCAACTAAAAAAGGTTTAATAGAAGAAACAATTGTTAGAGCTCCTCAGAAGAGAGGTCTTAAAACAGTTCAAATAGAAGAAACTCACTTTGATCCAGACATGCTTTGGAATGATCGCGTTTATAACGACGCTATTAAAGCTAAGGTAGATGGTTTTATGAATATGCCAGAGGATCAAATATGGAAATACATGCAGTACAATTTACCTCTACCTGATTCTAGTGCTGCAGCTAAAGAAAAGTTTTTAAATGCAGATCCAGCTAGTCAAAAAGCTTACGTTACTGATCTTATAAAACAAAAAGATTTAGATAGACTATATGGTGCTGATTATAAGTCTAGAGTAGTCACACAAGAAGATATTAATTTTTATAGAAAAAATGGTATTGAAATAGATTTAGAAACTGATTACAATGGTTTGAAAGTACCTACACATATTTATTACAAAGAAAAAGCTACTGATGTCACTAGTCAAATAGAAAAGCAGATTAAAGATAGCGAGCCCAAAGAACCTACTCAAGCTGAAAAAACAGCTAAAGAAATAGAAGATAGAGCGAAAACTACTTTAAATGAAATATTAAACCCAAAAAGAAGATTGTCATATTTAAGTGGTATATTTAAAAATGATCAAGTTCAGGAATCTAAAAATGATAAAGGAGATGTGATTATAACTTTATATCCAGGAACTAAAAATGAAGACGTTTTTAACATGAACAGAAAAGATGACGTCTACGCTTTGGCTAGACTATCTCAAGAAGGTGTATACGGAAAAGATACAACTACTGATAAAGTTATAACTGAAATAGGAAATCTTATAGAAGAAAGACGTAAAAAAAGATTACCTTAGTAAATAAAAATTAAATTATGTATAGATACGAAGGTTTTGAATATACATTAGATGAAGTAACTCAAGCTGCTAAAGACAAAAATTTAACTGTAGACGAATACGTTAATGAATATGGCTTAGAGCAAACTTCAACTGACCCAACTGATCCACCAGTAAAGGGAAAGACAAACGACACTGTGGAAACGGGTGCGCCTGCGGTGTCGGAAACCGGGCAAGCACCCGAGAGTACGGAATCAAACTCGGAAGAATCTTTCTTGGTGCCACCATCAAAGTTCGTTGAAAAAGGTAAGTATGTAAAAACAAGAGAGGGTGTAGAGTATGCTGAAAAAGGTTCTATAGTTTTAGCTGAACCTAAGGAAGGTATGCTTGCTCCTGTTATGCTACCTGAAGTTGTATTAACAGCTGAACAGTATAAAGAAAAACAACAGCAAGAAGAAAATGAAGCCGCTAGAAAATTAATGCTTCAAGTAACTGGACTACAAGAGCCAACGCAAGAAGAAATAGCAGTTCAAAAAGCTAAAGAAGGAGAGATTTCACCAATAACAGAGTTTGAAGAGACTCAAAGAATATCCGCTGGTGAAATGGAGTTTAGAAAACAAAAGCAAGAGAGAGCTGCTAGAGTAGCTGCTGGAGAAGAAGATTTATCTTTTGGCCAAGCTACTTTTGCAACTTTAATAAATGGTTTGGAAGGATTAAGATCGTTGGGTAGCCAAGCTGAATATTTATATCATTTTGCAGGCACAACAGGTTATGATTTCAATGCTAATATGTTTGGTAAAGAGTATGCTGACAAAGTTTACAAAGAAAACCTAGTTGGCATGGGTAACGCTATGGCTAAAATAGACGAATCAAACTCTATGATGCTACCGACACAAGCTTTTTACAACGTTGGAAAAAAAGAAGGTGTTTTAAATAAAATTGGTGGTGGTATTGCTGCTGGTTTAGATGGTGTTGGATCTCTTCTTACATCTGTTGTTTCAACACCAGTTGGATTAGGTGTTAGAATATTTAGTAATTCTATAAAAAACTTTAACGATACTAAAGCTAATGAACTTGGTATTAGCGTCGAAGAACTTTTCAACACTGGTCAAGCTGAGTATGTTGTTCCAGCTGGTTTAGCAGGTATTGAGTTGTTATCTGAAAAAGCTAGAATAAAAGGTATTGGTAATTATATAAACTCTTTGCCAACTTCAAGCAAGAAGCAGATGTATGACTTACTTTCTGTTGTAGGTACTAACTTTTTTCAAGAGTGGTTTCAAGGTGGTATAGGTGAGGTTAACACTAATCTTGCTAAGGGCATGGATTTAGACGAAGCTGGTTTAGCTGCCGGCAAGTTTATGATGTCTAAAGAAGGGTTAGAGCAAGGCTTTAAAGGTATGTTTGGTGCACTTGGTGCTAGCGTTGGTGGTAAATACTTAACCGCTAGCCACGCTGTTAGGACAACCACAGAGAATCAAAGAATACAAAACAGTTTAAATGAATTAACTACATTAGAAAAAGCTAAGTCTAGAAATAATATAACAGTACAAGAATTAGAAACCATAAACACTTCTCAACAGGAAATAATATCAAATTTAAAAAATCAATTTGATGAAAATGATGTTCTAGTTTCTGCTCTTTCTGAAGATCAAATAAATAAAATAGCTGAAAACTCTGAATTTTTAACCGAGTCAGTTAGCAGAATAAACGAAGTAAACGCCTCGCAAGATTTCTCTAAAGAGGAAAAAGATATAATGGTTAAATCTATTGAGCAAGCTAGAAATAGAGCTCAACAAGAGATTTATGATATTAGAAACGAGGGTGAGATATTAGTAAACAATATAAGAAAAGCTAAAGAAGCTGGTAAATATGTTAGTGACTTAGATTTTCAAGATTTTGCCAACAAAGAAGAAATAGATAATTTCTTAAAAGAACAAGGTTTAGATAAAGATTTAGACGCTAAAGCTTCAGAGCAACAAGGTTTTGTTATACAAAATCCTGAAACAGGTAAACAAACTATTATTATAAATAGAGAGGTTGCTGCTCGGGAAAAAGCTATGAACATTGCCGGTCACGAACTTGGTCATGTTATATTGTATAAAACAGTAAAAGATAATCCTGAAAATGCTATAAGTCTTGGAAATGCTCTATTAAACGAATTAAATAAAATAGATGCTGCTAAAATAGCTGATAGTAACTTCAAAAAAAGAATGGAGCGTTACGCTGATCAGGACGTTGATATTCAAATGGAAGAAGCACTTACTTTATTTTCAGATGCTTTAGCTACTGGCGATATAAAGTTTGAAGAAAACGTATTTACTAAGCTTGGTGATAGAGTTCGTAGAACACTACAAAGATTTGGTGTTAAAATTAAATTTAATACTGGCCGTGATGTTTATAACTTTATAAAAGATTATAACAAAAGCATAGAAAAAGGAGACCTTAGTTTAGCTCAAGTAGAAGCTGCTGCCAAAGGTGTTAAAGGTAAATTAGTTGAAGAAGCTAAAGTTAAATCAGATGAGCAAATCGTAAAAGAATCAAGATCTGAAGAAGCTTCTCAAAAAGTACAGCAGATATACGAAGAACAAGGTGAAGCTGGGGCTTTTGATATTATAGAACAATTTAAACCAATAGTAAGTAAGTTAGTAGATAAAAGACGTGAAGCTCCTGGTTTTGACCGTCAATTACTTACAGATGAAATAGAGACTGGAGATAGAGGTTTGTTCGATTTAATTAGAGAATATAATCCAGACTCTGGCGTTCCACTTGCTGCTTATATAAATAAATATTTACCAGCTAGAGCTATTGAAGCTTCTAAAAGAGTTCTTGGAGAAGAGTTTGTTGAAGACGTTACTGAAGCCAAAGGCGTTGTTACGGAAGAAGCTGTTACGGAAGTAGAAACTAAACCTAAAAGAGAAGTTAGAAAACCAAGTGAAAGCACTCAGTATTCTAATACTATTTTAAACAATGCTAAAGTTGAAAGTAAAGCTCAGTTAGAAGATAAAATAACTAAAGCTACTCAAGACGCTTTTAAAGATCAAGAGATTACTAGATTTGGTGAAACTAGAAATATACCTGAGTCTGTAGCTGAGATATACGGTGAAGCGTTTGGTATTAATCCACAAACTTTTGTAGATAAAAAGAGAAACTATCAGAAATATGATGCTGAAGGTTTAACTAGAGCAAAACAATTTTTAGTTGACAACGCTTCAGCTGACTACGCTAGACTTCCAAAAACTAAAGATGACTTTGGTAAAGGTACGTTTATTCCAAACAATGTACTTAACGTTATGTATACCGACGGTCAGTTAACTGGTACTTTAAAAGACTATATAGATCTTATCAAAGAAAAACCTACAAAACCAATTTACAGGGATAAAGTAGGTCAAACCATTAGAGGCTTAATGGGTCTTCATATACGTAACCGCATGCTTGAAAACCTTATACCTGTTAAAGCGGAAAGATTGAGAGCTGGTGCTAAGTTTTCACAATCTCAAAAAAAGGAAACAAATGAGTTTATAGAAAACCAAACGTTTGAAAAAACAGCAGAAGAATTAGCTGCTGAAAATAAAGTTTGGAAATTTATATCTAAAAAACTAGGTTTAGATTTTATAGATTCTAAAAACCCTGAAAATGTACAAGAGATGCGTGATTGGGTTGTTAATGAATTAGCTCCAAGGCTACCAAAATCATTTTTTACACAAGGTACTTTAGCAAATGCTGGTATATCTGCTGCTAAAAGAGGTTTTTTCTTTACAAGTATAGATGATATAAACACAGCTTTAGAAAATGCAGCTTTTGCTAACGAAGATTTAGATATTGCTAGTGCTGTAACTAGAAAAACTTACGTTACTGGAGGTGCTCAAGGTAATATAAGTAAAAATTTTTTAAACGAATTTAATAGCGATAAATTTAAAAAAGAGCAAGATGCTAAATTAAATGGTTTGAAAAAGATATTCAAAACATTTGAAACAATGATCCAAGAAGATAATCAAAACGCTAAATACATTATAGCGTTACTTGGAAGCACTAGCCAAGGTATGGGTCATTTTGTTAGAACGTCTGCTCCAATTAAATTTTATTCTAAAAACTTAGAAGGTGGTATAGTAGAAGAACATACTATGCCAGCTAGTTTAGTTGCTAAGTATTTATTTAAGGCAGCTATAAACGGAACTGTAGACGCTGATTTTAAAAATATACAGAATAATTATTTCCAAGGAGCTTTAGGTAAAATTGATGATAAAAAATTAAAAGGTAAAAAACCAGATGGTAAGCCTTTTAACTATACAGCTATGACACCAGAAGGTTGGAAAGTTACAGATAATATTTGGGCTAGATATTTCAATATAAATGTAGCAACAAATGATTTCGGTATTGATCCTAATAATATAGTTTTATCTAACGGTAAAACTGTTTTTGAAACTTACGGAATAAATAGCGCTGGTCATAAGGTTTCTGTTGAAATGAATAAATCAGAGCAAAAAGCTGCTGAAAAAAATAACAATACTTTAGTATCTACACAAAAAGTAAAACTAAGTAAATCAAATCCAAGTGTATTACCTGTTATGTCTAACATAGACAAGGCTATGGATAACGCTAGAAAAATAGATGCTCCAATTAAAAAGATTAGAGTGTTTGATTTCGATGACACATTAGCAAGATCTAAAAGCCAAGTTATTTATGAGATGCCTGATGGTACTACTGGCAAACTAAACGCTACACAGTTTGCTGAAAGAGCTGCGGAATTACAAGCTCAAGGCGCTGAGTTTGATTTCTCTGAATTTAGTAAAGTAATTGAAGGTAAGAAAGGACCTTTGTTTGAAGTTGCTAAAAAGATTAACGAAGCAAGAGGTAATGAAGATCTTTATATACTAACCGCTAGACCTGCTGATGCGGCTGGACCTATATACGAGTTTATGAAAGCTAACGGTATAGAGTTCAAGCAAGAGAATATTATTGGTCTAGGTGATGGTACAGCTGCTGCAAAAGGTAGATGGATTACTAGTAAAGCTGCTGAAGGTTATAATGACTTTTATTTTGCTGATGACGCTATTAAAAATGTTAAAGCTGTTAAAGATGCTTTAAGTGTGTTTGATGTTAAATCAAAAGTACAACAAGCTAAAGTTAAATTCTCTAAAAATATAGATGCTGAGTTCAATAAAATACTAGAAGATAAATCTGGTATTGCGGCTGAAAAAGAATATAGTAAAGCTAAAGCTGAAGTTGTTGGTAAAAAACTTAGGCTACCTAGATTTATACCTTACTCTGCTCAAGACTTTGCAGGTTTATTGTACTCTACGCTTAGTAAAGGTAAGAAAGGTGAGCAGCAGTTACAATGGTACGAAGAAACTTTATTCAAACCATTTTCTAGAGCTATGACTAATCTCGATAGAGCTAGAGTAGCAATGGCTAATGATTATAAAGCTTTAAAGAAAGGCTTAGGTATTGTACCAAAAAACTTACGTAAAAAAATACCTGGTGAAGTATTTACTAATGAGCAAGCTGTAAGAGTCTATATTTGGAATAAACAAGGTATGGAAATACCTGGTATTAGCAAAACAGATCTTAAAGATCTTACAAAGCATGTAATAGATAATTCAGAGCTGCAAGTATTTGCAGATCAACTAATAGCAATACAAAAAGGTAGAGAATACGCTAAACCTGGTGAAGGTTGGTTAGGCGGAACTATCACAACAGATCTTTTAGAAGGTTTAAATACTGGTAGACGTGCTGAATACTTGCAAGAGTGGCAAGCTAATGCTGATATTGTTTTCTCTGAGAAAAACCTAAACAAATTAGAAGCTATATACGGTAAGAAATATAGAAAAGCTATTGAAAATAGTTTACGCCGTATGAAGACTGGACGTAATAAGAATTACTCTGACGATTCGCTCACTGCTAGATTTACTGATTGGTTAAATGGTAGTATTGGTGTAACAATGTTCTTAAATACCAGATCAGCCGTACTTCAAACGTTATCTGCAACTAACTTTGTTAACTTCTCAGATAACAATCCATACAAAGCTGGTAAAGCATTTGCTAATCAACCACAATACTGGAAAGATTTTATGTATCTGTTTAATTCAGATTTCTTAAAATCAAGAAGAGGTGGTTTACGTATGGACGTAACAGAATCTGATATTGCTGACATGGCAAAGAAGGGTGGTCCAAAAGCTGTTGTTGGTAAGATATTACAATTTGGTTTTACACCTACGCAAATGGCAGATAGTTTTGCTATTGCATCTGGTGGAGCTACGTTCTATCGTAACAGAATTAATACATACAAGAAACAAGGTTTATCCCAAGCTGAAGCTGAAGCAAAGGCGTTTGAAGACTTTAGAGATACAGCTGAAATATCTCAGCAATCAAGTAGACCTGATCTTATATCACAACAACAAGCTGGTCCATTAGGACGTCCTATATTAGCTTATAGCAATACTCCAGCACAGTATACTAGAATAATGGATAAAGCCGTTAGAGATCTTGTAGCTGGCCGAGGAGACGCTAAGACACATATAAGTAAGATTATTTATTACGCAACAGCACAAAACCTTATATTTAACGCTTTACAACAAGGTTTATTTGCTTTTGCTTTTGGTGATGAAGAACCAGAAGAAGAAGAGAAAGTAGAAAAATATGTTGACGTAGCTAATGGTATGGCTGATTCAGTATTGCGCGGTACTGGTCTTGGTGGAGCTGCTATATCTGTTGGTAAAAACGCTATATTACGTATCATGCGTGAAATGGAAAAAGATCAACCTAAACTTGAAAAAGTTGGGTATGAACTTACAAAAATATCACCTCCTGTATCATCTAAATTATCTAAGATAAATCAAGCTGCTAGAGCTTATCAATGGGATAAAGACGAGATGATGGAAAAAGGTTTGAGTTTAGATAATCCAGCATATCTAGCTGGTGCTAATGTAATTGCCGCTACAACAAACATACCGCTTGATAGAGCAATTAAAAAAGTAAACAATGTTATTCAATCTACTGAAAGCGATCTTGAAACTTGGGAACGCTTAGCATTACTAGGTGGTTGGCAAGACTGGCAAATAGGTATAGAAGAAGAAGAAAAAGAAAAAGCCAAAAAGCCGAAACCTAAAACAACGAGAAGAAAAACAGTAAAAAGAAGAACAATTACAAGATAAATTATGGCCACAAAATTAGGAGAAGAAACTCAGGTAACATTGGATCTGAAGACCATTGGTATGGTTATAGCTGGAGCAATATCACTTGCCGCTATGTATTTTACATTGAAAGCAGATATTGAGATTGCTAAAGAACTTCCAAAACCCGCTATTAGTAGAACTGAGTACGATCTTAAGGATCAACTTATTCGCGAGACAATTATGAATACTCAAGAAAAAGTTGAAGAGAACAGTAAAAAGCTGGATAAGATAGATGAGAAATTATATGAGATAATCGAAAAGAAAAATTAAAATGAAAGCTTTAATCACTTTAATATTATTATTAATTGCATCAATATCTTATTCTCAAGAATATACTATAGCTCATATTAACGCGCATTGGAACGCAAGAAATGACGTTGATTTGCCTTTTCAGATTTTAGGATATAAAGTTATAAAAGGGGATTTAGAAGATCAACACGAAAACCTTAAAAAAGATATTTCAGCTGTACCAGTTGTTATACTGTTTAGAGATGGTAAAGTGGCTATGTTTTGGAGAGCTGGAATAAGTCTTAAATTAAATTTAACTGTAAAAGAAATAGAGGATGCGATCAGAAGGGATAAGCAAGCATATCAGCTTGCGAGAGGCAATTGAATCATACACAGCTAAAAGAAAAGGTATAGAAAACATGCCAAATGATTATCAACTAACAAACATGGTTGGTGTTGCTGAAAACGTGTTTGAACCATTACGCGAGTGGGTTGGTGGTCCAATAAAAATTAATTCATTTTTTAGAAGTGTAGAGCTTAACAAAGCAATTGGTGGAAGTTCAAAGTCGCAACATTGTGAAGGTCGTGCGATTGATATTGACGACGTGTATGGTCATAAGACTAATGCAGAAATGTACAATTACATTAAAAACAATTTAGACTTTGATCAATTGATTTGGGAATTTGGATCTGATGAAAACCCTGATTGGGTGCACGTGAGTTACGTATCTGCAGATGAAAATCGTAGACGTTGCTTGAAAGCTAGTAAAGAAGGAGGAAAAAGTGTGTATAGCATAATTTAAAAACAAAGACATGGGATCACCGTTATATGAAAAAATAAGCGCACCGTGCAAAGCTGCGGCAAAAAAGAAATTTAAAGTGTGGCCATCAGCATACGCTTCAGGTTGGGGTGTTAGATGTACTAGAGCTGGTGGACCCAGCAAAATGGGTAAAAAGAAAAAATAATGTATACGCAAAACTCACCGTTCCAAAAAAAATCTAAAGTAAAAGGTGGTGGAACTAAAAAGGTTTGTTTACCTGCTTCAAAGGTAAGATCAATGAGCAAGGCTGAAAAAGAAAAAGTTATTAGAGCTAAGGAGTCAGCTGCTAAGTCAGGTAAATACAGAAGATCAAGTAAGTCAAATATAAAAGGCACTCGCAAGAAAGGAGCTACGTTACGTGACTGGTTTGAAAAAGAAAATTGGATCAACGTTAAAACAGGAGAACCATGCGGAAAATAATTATTGCTACAGTCACCGCGCTATTTATTAGTTGCGGTAGCACAAAAGTAGTATACACAAAAGATATAACTAAAGAATCTAGTTGGTTAACTTCATCTGAAGATAATCCAATAATTAATGTAGTACAGAAGTATTATACTAATGATGACATTGAAATCATTATCAAAAAAAAATTAACGACTGACTATATTAAGATAATGCAAAGAAAAAGTCAAAGAACTATTAATAAGAAAACAATAAGGAACAAATAAAAACTGGGCGTACCATACCCAATCGTTCCTAATAAAGAAAGGGAGCTACGAAAGTAGCCCCCTTTTTTTTATTTGTAATGCTATATATTGCACTTTTAATGTAATTTGTAAACGTATACGCCTACATTTATAACAAAAGTGTTATATATTGCACTATCCGTCACAAGCAATACAGTCAGGATCCATAGCCTTTGCGGCAATGTCTCCACGTAATACTGATTCAGTCCTCATATAATATAAAGTTTTAACCCCTTTTTTCCATGCGTCTAAATGAACTTGGTTAATCCATTTAGGTGAAGCCTCATTTGGAAAAGCTAAGTTTAATGAAACTGATTGATCAACATATTGCTGACGTATACCAGCCTGATTAACTAACTCAAGTTGATTAATTTCTTTAAACGTTTTAAATACGTCTTTAACCATATCAACTCCTTTCAATTCAAGATCTACCGTTTGCTCATTTATATTTGTAAGTCTACGATCTACAAATCCCCAGTTATCAAGCTCATCAATACCTTGTATACTTCCACCGTCTTCTAATATCTTATTCCACGTTTCATCAGTATTAATACCAATTTTACGTAAAACTTTTATTAGCTCTTTGTTTTTCCTAATGAACGTACCCTTCGCACTTTGTTCCGTGAAAACATTAGCGGCCCAAGGCTCAATGCCAGGACTAACGTTACCAGCAAGCTTGCTATTACTAACAGTAGGAGCAATAGCCCTAAGATGAGTATTCCTAAAGCCAGTACCGCGGCACCAAAGAGGCTCCCCATAGACTTCAGCAAGTGCTCTACTCGCACGTTCGCTTTCGATTTTGATTTGTGAAAATATACGTCTAGTTTCAAACTGTGCTTGTAACCCTTCGAAAGGGATACCGTTTTGCTGTAGATACGTATGCCACCCCAAAACGCCCAGACCCAACGCTCTACCTTTTTCTGCAGAACGAATAGAGTTCTCAAATCCTTTAAGCCCTTTAGCTTTCTGGATAAACTCTTCAAGAACTCCATCAAGAAACCAAATGGCATCGTAAATAAGGTTAGTATTTTTCCACTCTTCATATTTAGCTAAATTAACTGATGATAAACAACAAACAAAACTATGAGACTCATCTGTATGTAGTGTAATCTCACTACATATATTAGTCATATGTACTTTTAGCGCATTGTCTTTGTAAGCTGCTGGATTCGCTTTATTAGTATTTCCCTTAAACAAAATATACGGCTCTCCAGTTGACTTTCGTTTTCTAAGAAGTTTACTCCATCTATTCCTAGCGTCTGCATCTCCTTGTTCAAGCTTACGCATAAATTTGTCGCCCACAACTGCGCACTGATGAAGGTTAAGCGATTGTCTATTGACATCTCCTTTAGGTTCTCTAATTTCAAGCCACTCTTCAAAATCATCATGTTCAATGTTGATGTTAACACTTGCTGCTCCTCTTCTAACAGAACCTTGGTTAGTTGCAAGAATTGTTGAGTCATATATTTTACAAAAAGGGACAACTCCGTCTGATGTTCCATTACCTGTTATTTTAGCTCCGGCAGGACGTATCATATTAATGCCAATACCAACTCCCCCACCGTGTTTAGCTAGCAGCATCATCTCTAAGTTTTTATTACCAATTTCAGCGATACTATCACCTACATCGATACCAAAACAGCTTATAGGTAATCCACGATCAGTTCCTGTATTTGATAATACTGGTGATGCTAAGTTTAACCAACCATTCCAAATATAGTTAAAAAACGTTTCACTTAATTCTGGTTTAAATAATCTTCTTGCAACTGTTGTTGCGACTCGTTGGTATGCGTCTCTTGGTGATTCACCTGATAATAAATATCCCCCGGATATAGTCTTCTTGTATACGTCTGTGTCACCCCAGGTTGGGTAATCAACGCCTTTTTTCCATTCATTATTCCACATTTGTATTATCGCTATTACTTGTTATATTCCATTGTTTATATTCTGGTTTATAAGCCTGACTTGGTTTATATGGATCCAACACTGGGGGATTGTAAAGATAATTTCTATCCCAAATACCATCCAACAAAATATGAACTTCATCTTGTGTTATATATTCTGATTTATATAATCTTAAAATTATGTCTGTTGCTTTCTTCATTATTTAAAAAATAAAATTGTATATGCTATTGCTACATTTAAATTTACCAACACTAAGTTCCACTGTTTTGCTACAATTACTTGAGGCAATGATAACAGCCCAGCTAGTATATATGTTTTAATACCTATTGGCTCTGGTAGAAGATGAGGGCTCGTCATCATAAATGCCGAACCCATATATCCTAATCTATTTGCTATTCTTTCAACAGGTGTTAATCTTCTATTATGTACTAAAGATCTAAGTATTCTTTGTTTAAGTCTAAACTCACATTTTTTGCAAGTCTTTTTTTTGTCATTCCGGAACTTCCAATTTGGCTTCTCCTTCTGACACTTGTTGCATTTCCTCATTTATATTCTTTAATTTTTCTAAAGCTTTATTATATTCTTTAAACTGTTTCAACAACTCTTGCTGACCAAATACCATGGTCTTTAAATTTTCTGTTTCATTTATTAACGCTTGAATAACTTTAACAGCTGCTGCCATACGTTTTTCAAGATTATCAACTCTACTTTGTTTCTGTCCTTGCATATTTATAAAACATTACTAATACTATTCTTTGATCTTTATATTCATTTGGATACTTACTGTGAAAATATTCAGAAGGATACGACAATAGTCTATTATCTCTATAACCTATAACTGAATTTAATTTCCATTTACTTCTGTCGTTAGCATCTTCTTCAAGCATCCGATTAAACTCTTTAACATCACTACTACTATATGTATAACCATAATCGTTGTGCTCCCAAAAAGCTGTACCGTGAATATTGTCTTCACTTGACTTTAAAAATAATACTATAGCTCTATCAGGTTGTTGACCTTCTATTACAGTATCATTATGTATTCTCCAGTCGTTATCTTGACCTTCTTTTGCTTCACGTAAAAAACTAAGTATACAGTTTATTTTACGTCCTTCAAAATTCTCTAGTGATTCAACGATATAATCAGTTAGCTCTTTTGGAACTTCTTTAATCCAGAAAGATTTACCAGGTGTTTTAACTTCTTTGAACTTATCACAATATGTTACAAGTTCGTTATATAAATTAGCTGGTAAAAAATTATCTACCAAATAAATCATCTCTCATTTCTTTTTCAGTTATAAGTTTACCAAATGTCTTCGAAATCCTCTCCTTCACCAGCTTTCGAATAATCCGTCGGCCGAATCGCGAAAAAATCAGTATGAGTGTGCCCCCCGGTAAGATGATAGAACCAATCAAGATTACTTGCTGCGTCTTTGTCAAATGGGAAATACGATCCAAGATCGAGGTAACCGAGTTCAACGAGTTTTTCATTTGCTCTCTTTTTTATAAAATGTATTAAATCATTTGCGCTAATGCCTTCAATATCACCAGCTTCAAACATCTTTTTAATGTAAGCTGTTTCTAGCTTTACCATTGTTTCAGCCGCTTTGATAATATCATCTCTACACAAACCTAATAGCTGATTATTCTCAGCGCACATGTCTCTGAATAATTTACAACCCATTTTACTGTGTAGTGATTCATCACGTACACTCCATTTCATTTGTTGTCCGATGCCTTTAAGTAGATTCCGTAGCTGAAAGCTGTACAACACAGCAAAAGCAGAATATAAAGACACGCCTTCTGCAAACGCTGAAAAGATAGCGAGACTAGTCCCAATTCCTTTAGGATTATCCCCACTATAAGCAACCAAATTCTCAAAACGTGCAGCAGTAGCAGGGTCGTGTAAAAACGCTTCAAAGTCTTCAAGGCCGAGTGTTTCATTTAAATAACTATAAGCAACTGCATGTATTGTTTCTTGGGATCCAAACATCATAGCCATTTGTTGTATTTCATGTTTAGGAAACCAACTAACAACTTTTTGTGTCCAATAATCTGAAACAGCACACTCGGTCTGAGCAAAACCTAGTAAGATATTTCCTACTAGGTTCTTTTCAGCTGGTGTAAGTTTCTCTTTCCAGTCCTTAATATCACCTTGCATTGGTATTTCAGTGTGCAACCAAAAAGCTTGTGCTTGTTTCAACCAACCTTCGGTATAGTAATCTGGATATTCAAACGGTTTGTACGCCACGCGCTCATCAAACAATCCCATTAGTGATAAACTTCAAGAGCAATGTCAATAAAAGGAAGATATAAAACGTAAGCTGTTTGCTCATCTTCTTCATAAGTTCTAATACCTAATAAAATACCAGGGTAAAACCCAAATGATAATGTCCAGTTTGGTTTACTTTCCTTGTCCTCTATATTTTTTGACATAATTTTTACTTTGTTTTAAATTACTAGTTTTTGTTTTAGCGTGTGTACCAGGTCTTCTAACCTTTGGCTTTTTTAAATAATTACCTAATATTAATTTAGCCATAACATTTTATTCCATATTTAGTTTGCATTTCTACTAATTCTTTATATATTAGTTTACCTCTATTTTCTATACTCCATTTAACCCACTTGTCAATTTGTCGTTCGGCATATTTTTGTCTTGCTACTTGTTTAGCAATGCTTAAAGAGTGTTTGCCTGATTTTGAATTAGCTTTATAGTCGCGTCGCATTCTGCTTGATTTTGTGGTTTATATAAAGTAATATTAGGAAATTGTTCTGTTACTAGCTTTTTAAATAGTTTCCAACGCATCGGAAAAGATTCATTAGCGCGACCTTTACATTCAATTATAAAGTTGTCGCCGATAAAATCTGGTGTATACTTTATTGGTAGTATACGTTTACCTCCTCTGTTTTGAAAACCACCTTTACCATTAGCTTGCCTAGCGTAACATTCGTTTTCAAAATGAAAACCGTTTACTAGTACAAAAGTTTCTCCCTCGTATTTAGCTTTAATTTTTGCTTTTTTAAGAGCCATATACATATAACGCTCAAGGCCTGAAGCAAAGTTAATACCATCATATGATATTTTCTTTGCTTGCACTGGCCCGCGTTTTTTGCTTCTTTTTTTATAAGGTTTCTTGATCATTAACTTCCATGTTATAAAGCTCATAGTTAGCGCATGGACTTAAATCATAATGTAAACCATCGTTTCCATTTTGACCTATTATGTTCATGCGTTTTAACATAGCTTCTTCAATTTCATCTTGCAAACAAGTTTTTGCTGCTTCGATATATAATAATGCATCCATTAGTTCTTCTTGAACATCTACTAAAAACCTATTTAAGTCCTTGACCTGGTTTTCAATTTCACCCATCATTGTAGCTCCGTACTTTTTCTGACCAACTAAACTACGTTCGTCCATTTTAGCAAGCACTCTGCGTACAATTTCGTCTTTAGTTTTAATTTTCATCTTTAACAAATGTTCCGTTTACCATAGATCCAGTTCTATTGCTGATTTCGCTGTAGGCACTATCAATACAATGTTCAATATCGAAACCACCCAAAGTGGCAAGATTGGTAAGTACCACAACGGCATCACCAATAGCATCAACGAACTCATCTTTATCGTCTTTGAGAATTGCTTTTGCGAGCTCGCCGACTTCTTCCATAAGTTTGATATACTGCGTTTTAACATCTCCATTTTCATATATTCCTCTTTTATCAGCCCAATTACGAATATTACCAAACACTGAGACTGCATCCCAATTACTTTTCTTTACGTGTTTAGTTTTTTCATATGCTGGTTCAGCTATGAACGCTTCGTAAAAAGCTTTATTATAAATATAGCAACGATTATTATCGTACATAGACGTTTTTACATTAGCCAAGATCCATGGTATGGTTTGGTCATTAATTTCAAATTGTCCGTGTGGAGTGTGCCATGTTAAACCTTTGTTATCCAATAAGTTGCCTTTGAGTTTAGCAACGGGTACTGGGAATGTTGATGTTTGCTCTGTTGGATTTATTCGCATTTTATTAAAAAGATTTTTATATAATTTTCTATCAACCTTATAGCCATAAGACTGTTGAAGTTCTATTTCGCGGTCTGATATATAATCTATATCGTCTGACTGCTCAAGAACTTCATACTCTCCCTCCTTGTAACCTTGTACAAGAGTAACCCGAGTATTAAGATCACGCGTAATGCCGATCTTTTTACCCGGTATGTGATATAAATAATACATTTAAAGTTTATTGTTATATAAGTGTAAATTGTGTGCGTGATGATAATAACTACCTGTTTCAATAGATAGCTTTTCTGCAACTAATTGTTGTAATGATGCAAATTGATATTGATCATTACAGAAACCGTACCAGAGATCATTAGAACGCATATAGACTGACATATACAGTTTATTATTTACAACTGTAAATTGAACAGCATACGTACAAGGTGTGTCATGTTCATATTTCCACATTTCCTTAGCATCATAAATTGTTATAGCTGCCTGTCTAGTGTCTTTCTGCTTTTTTAATAACTCTATTACGTTATGCAATTGGTCTTTACGTTTCCATTGCCAACCGTAGTTTGAATTAACTTTACCTTTATCATCTGCCATACGTTGCCAAATTGGTGGTATACTACCATATAGTTCACCTAGTTTCTTAATACTAGGGTTTCCAGATAAATACCATTTCCATTCAGCTTCCGCATATCTGTGATTCCAATCACGTTCTTTATTTGTGATTATTTTGTCACTTGGATTTGTTATTGTAAAACCAATATTAAATAAAGCTTTAGTATCGCCAAACGAGATACCATTTACAATGATCTCATTGTGGTAATACTCGTAAGCTTCATTTGCTGTTTCGAAAATATTTCTCATAATAATATTCGTAGTATTCGTAGACCTTTTTCCAAATGTCGCCTGCTATGTAAGCGTAAGGAGATCTGTTTGTTTTTCCGTTTATTGTTATATCAATCCACCATTTACCTGGTTCCTTAGCGAGAGGAGAAATGTGTATAGCATTTTTGATACACCACAGTCGAGCTTCTACTTGCTCTTCTGTTGGGTTATGCTCACCCATATTCCATTCGTTCTTTTTCTTATTCCAAGCCGCTGCCATTATTCCCAAGGCATTGGCTCAAGATCTGTAACCATAGGTACGTGAGGAAGAAAACAACCTGACTTTGGTTCCCATTTGAAATGTGCTTCAGCACCGTTTTCACCAAGGTTTTGAAACTTAACCTTAAGAACTTTAGCTTTAACTGTTTTCTCTTCGTAATTGCGATGTACTAATAAACCGTGATAACTAGCATCATACCATTCACCACCGCCCTTAATATTATACATCGTCGGCTCTTCGATATTTCCATCTTTATCTTTATACATTTTAGTTGGATGCGCTACAATAAAAACAAGTACATCATATTTCTTACAGAACATTTCTATCTTCTGTAAATAATCCATTGTGTATCTGTTTATGTCTTCTGTTTTAGCATCAACATCTCGTACTTTATTAAATGGATCAATAACCAAACACTTAATACCTTTACGTTTCACAAGTTCAGCACCTTTACGTAATACAGATTCAAGGGTATAACGTTCCATGTCTATAAAAAAGAAATTGTCGTTTACATGCTCAGCAACCTGCTTCCATTTATCACCACCAATATCTGATTTATTAGGCATGTCACCCCATACTTTACGCATTAACTTATGTGCGTGTAAATAAGTCGGAGCATTTTCTGGCGAAGCAAATGCTGTTTTCCACCCATAGTTCGAATTATAGCCAACCACCATTTGGTCAACAAAGTCTGACTTACCGCTGGACGGAATGCCAGTAACAGTAATGAATTGACCAGTATAAGTCGAAAATATGTCATCAAAATTCGGAAGGCCAACTTGGTATCCCGGCTTGAATCCGTTAGTAACGAAGTCAGTAATCTCGCCTTCGATGTCTTTGAAAGTTGTAACATTTTCCAGTGGTACTGGTCTTGCTTTTGTAACACGCTTTGCCAGCTCGTCTTTTCCATATTTAATTAAGTATTCATTAGCATCTTTACACTCATCAAAGTCTATTAGAAAACAAACTTCAGCTCCAAGCCTACGAATAAGCTCTTGCTGTAACATCTGTCCAGCTTCATCTGAATCAACTGCAAGTAATATTCTTTCTTTATCTTCGAAATAATCAATACAATTATCTAAGTAATCTAAATTATTATTTGTAAGTGTAGCGCCATTTGGAACTGATACTACGTTTTTAACACCAGCTTCATGAAAAGCTAGTACATCCATTTCACCTTCAGTAATTATACAATCTTTATAACCAACAATACTATTAATATTGTAAAATACTTTTTCAGCACCTTTATATAGTTTAAAGTTTTTCCTGCCGTCTCGGTATTTAATATTAATAAGTTGATCGCCCATTAAATAATTAAACTGTATGGTATTCTCGGTCTTACCAGTCTGCGGCATCCACTCAGGACCTTGACTAACCTTAAGATCGTCAAGAGTCCTTTGTGATATACCACGATTTTCAAACCATTCAGTTACCTTATCTTTAACTGGTGGATAATGAGTTTCTTCAGGTCTAACATAAACCTTTTCACTAGCACCTTTACGTTGATAACTATGTAACTGAAAAGTTGTATTACAATTATGACAAGTACCAAGACCACGTTCCCAATCGTATGAAGCACATTTTGCTTTCTGGTTTTTGGGTTGTCTATCAGACGAACACAGGGGACAAATCCCCTGCGTTTTACCTTCTTCTAGACCATATTGATTGAACGTGTCAATCAAGAATCCATTGATCTCTGTTGTCTGCATAAATTAAAACGGTAGATCGTCTTCAGGAGCTGGAGCCGCTGCCATTGCTGGTGCTGCTTGTGCAGGCTGTCCATCACGTGGTGCTGCGGCTACATTCTCGCCATTAGTCCATACAACTTTCACATTACCAAGATATACTTTATCTTGTTTCGCATCACGTTCTTCTTTAGATTGTGTTACGATAACTGGACCGTTGTTTCCGAATTGATCTACCTCATCATTTAAAGTTATTGTAATAGGTAAATACTTACCCTTTTTTCCATCAATGATCTTATTCTTTGGGATTTTAGTAAGATCAATACTTGTTGCTATAATACTAGCCATTATACGTAAGAATTAATTTGGTTAAACATACGCTGTAACTGATCTTTAGTCGCATTACTATTACGTCTAAGATTATCTACAGCTTTTACATGATTTTGATTAGCGTAAAAATTATTTACATCGGTTTCAATTCCTGTTACTGTACAAACTTTAGTTTGCGCTTTTCTTGTTCTAGCCATATTACGGGTTTAAAGGGTTTTTGAAATAAAATATTGTGAGGGGTCGAAGTCCTCTTGCTTATAAAACAAATCATAAGCAGCATTAGCTCTTTGCACTTTATCAGCGCCACGCTCATAAAATTCAGGCGAGCAATCGAATATACCTATTTGGTGAGTATCTTTATCTATAACTATAAACAGCATTTCATATCCAAATAATTTACCATAGATATAAGCTTGACTATCGTAGTTATATTTATTAGCTGACCATCTAAAACCATCAAGGTCACTAGTAGTCTTCAAATCAATCACAAGTTTTTCATCGTGATTAATTATATCAGCTTTACCTTTCCACATATTGGTTCCGATCTCAGCAATGCCAGGCACTTCATACTCGACGTTCTCTCCACGTATAAGACCTTCGCAAACTTCGTTGCTTAAGACTTTATCAGTCATTAATTCGATCTTATCAACTTCGTGTTGTAGTAAGCACAACTCACCGCCTGACATCTCTTTGTAATCCTTCGTGTTTCTTGTAGATGATTTTATCACTTTGTATTTCTTAAGCTTATCTGGCTCAAGTATAGCTGTGTGAAAATAACCACCTACTAAGAAAGCAGCTGAAGGTTGAGAGGGTTGGCCGAAAGCAAGAGGATTACTAAGAAGAGCTCGTATATCTGAATTACTAATGTATTTCTTACCAAACTCTCCGTAATAATCTTCATCGTTTCTTAACTTTTTTATTATTTGTTTTTTATCCATCTCTTATTGCAGAGACGCAGACTTTAATTCAGCCTTTGCCTCTGGCGTCATTTTATATTTCTGGTTAATAGCTTCTAATTTACCACCAGATTTAACATATTCAAGAGCTTTTTCAAACGCTTGAGTTTTTGTTGCAAGTGTTGGCTTTACTGTTTTACCTGATCCGTGATCATTTGTAGCATCGCTGTCTTGCGTATCGTCGATAAGAAATAAATTACCTAAAGCATATTTCTTACCGTAGCTCGAAGCAGATCCGAACTGTTGAGGTACTTGCATACCTTTCTGGTTTAAATCTACACCAACTATTGCGGTTGCTTTTATAGCATTTTCACCATCACTAATTGTAGCTATAGATTTTATCATAGGTGGATAACCTTGCTTATCACCAAATAAATCTTTTACTAGCTTTTCTTTAATGGTTACTGTTACTCCCAACTCTAATAGATAGGGTTTTGTTGCTTCGAGAATGTCTTCGGCTGATCTGAAGTAGTATTTGCCGAACGAATTAAATCTAGATTTTTTAGATTTAAATTTAGTTTGAATTGTTGCTAACTTTTCGTTTAAAGTCATATCGGTTTTGTGGGTTTACTTATTAATATAATTACACATAAAAATACAGTTTTACATACTAACCTATAGATAATCAATCACTTGTGAGTGATCAACGCTGTCTATTAATTTCTGCACTGCTTGCTTTTTTAGCTCACTTACACGCACATAATTACTTGTACCTTCAATGTCTAAAATATCCGCGATTTGTTTAGCTGAATGCTTGTCGCAGTCTAGTCCATAGCTTAAACGTAACACCTGATATTCTTTTTCATTTAGATGCTTTTGTAATAAGCTTTTTAGATACATATTAAGTAGAGCTATGTTATATGGCTCAGACTTATCTTGTATCTGATGTATCATCGTTTCGCCTTCATCATTTGAAGGCTGAGCATCGATAGATAAAAACATAGAGTTAAAAAACATTTCAACCATTTTCTTATCTTTAGGGTTTTTACGTATCTCATTCATTTTATGTTCTGGTATACGCATATCACCTCTAGCCGCATCGATACGTCTACGAATAGCGCCTTTGATGCGTTTTGAAAAGAAAGACTTTAATGTTTTTTCTATGTCATCTGAATCAGAGAGAGTACTATACTCTAACTTATCTACAGCTTTTATAAGACCTTCGCAACCATCTTGAATCAAATCGTTTATACTTAACACACCAGATGCTTGTTGTGATGTTGAAAATTTACGAGCAAGATTTTCCACAAGTGGAATAAACTTTACAATTAATTCATCACGCGTATAGTCTAAGAAGTGCTTAGTGTGTATAGCATTTATTGACTGCTTCAAGTCGTTCTTAAATCTTACGTAGTTTTGTACGTTATATTTCTTCATACTAGTTCTTCTAATACACCTATAACCTCGCTTGCTATTAATATTCCTACAGCAAATTCTAAGTTAAAAGGTATGAGACAATAGCCTACTACTCTTATAACACTCTTTGTCACGCTAGCCCAAAAGTGTTTGTCTGGGTTTGGATAATTCATAATTGTGAGTTTAAAAGTTCTTTTTCTTTTTTAAGTTCGTTACTCATATTTCTGTGTATTGTTCGCTCTGAACAGTTTAATGATTCAGCTAAACGACTAATAGTTATCTTATCATTATTATCATTTATTTCTATCATACATTCGTATATAGCTTCTTCATCAACAGCTTTACCCTTACCCATGATCTGACCTACAATACTAAGTTTTTCATTAACAGTTAATTTACAACCATCTTTGAATATAACTTTACGTAGTTTATTTTTGGGTGCAGCTTCAAGATCATACATGCTAACATCGTAGATAATATTGTTGAATAACTGCTCTGAAACATTAAACGTTACAAAACCATTATTCTTGTTTACAATATGTCTAGCTACGTTTTCAAAATTATCTTGATCAAGCTGTGGATTTAAATACCATATAACTAGCAGATGCCACTTAAGAGATTTATAAGTTGTTATCTTAGCTTTAGTACGAAACAACTCATAGCACTCGTACGTACCGTTAGTATATACTTCACCCCAAGGATAAACCTCATCCGGCTTATCTTTAATTGGTGATCGTCTATACACGATGCGGTTGTCGTTAAGAAACTTTAAATTTCTGTCGTGTGACATTAGCCTATTACTTATTTATATTAGGGGCTGTTGTCACGGTCCCCTGTGGTTCTAAAGTACAAAATATAATATGGTTTTTTAAAAATTCATTTTGAATTTCTTCTTCCCTTAATCTTGTAAATAATTCTTTAGTTATCCCCATTATTTTTAGGTTTTGGTTTTGCTTTTCTACTTTGTTTAATCTTATGCGCTAAGTTCATATAGTTTACTCGCGTCATGTGGTCGTATAATTTTCTGCTCATTTTTATTTCTAACTAAATGTTTTTCTTGTTCATAATAATTCCAATACGCTGATACTGAATCACCTTCTACTTTGTATTCATCAGGCATACACTGCGGTGGTTCTGTAAATATTTCAGAAGTAATACCGTCAGGACAAAAGCTTAATGCGTGTTTGCATTTATCTATAGTCATATGGACTTTACCATATCTTTTAGTATACTCTTGCCCTAACGCTATCATGTGCTCGTATAACCAAAAATAATTTGGTCTGCTTTCTCTAGCCCATATCGTTGATGGGTGGTTAAGGTGCGCCTGCCTATATGGCACATCGTCAGGATTACCATACACATGATGAGCTGTGCAAAGCATTTGAGCGGATTCCAATATCATTTTAACTTTATGCTTGTCATAAAAATAACTAGCAGCTTTATATGGATCTTTATCTAAATAAAATATATTCATTATTCATAATGTTTATCTAATAATATCATAGCAACTTCATAACTAATCATATTAGTATTATAAAGGTTCCAAATAAGTTTACTCATAATCACGTATACATTTAAATTGCGGGTGACGATAGCTACCTGCTTTAGTTCGTTCGAAATAAGTAAAGGTTGCTCGCTTGCCTACGTAGTCATGTACATTATTTAGTATATCAGCTAAGTCTTTGTAATTGAAACCTTTACCTGGAGGACAACCGAACTCCACACCTTTATCATCTATCATAAAGAATTTACCAAGCGTACCCGCGCGTTTACCTTTACCAGCTTCATAACCTATAATTGTAGCTTCATCATCACTGAAGTCTTTGAACTTCATAAGATTATAACTACGTTTCTGTTCGTAAGGACGATTCAAACGTAAGATAGAACCTTCATAACCTTCCTTTAAAAATAACTTATGCGTTTCTGTCGCGTCTCTATAACTGTACACATGTAAAGTTTCAACTGGAATAACTACGTTGTTAAATAATTTACGTTGTGACTTTAGCCAGTTAAGTCTTTCATTGTAATCAGGACCTTCAGCTATGCAGTCGTACACGTGATATTGTATTAAATGCTGTGCGTTTCGGCGGTCCTCGTCAGTCGGTTTTTGTTTTCTTACTAATGATATGATTTGTTCGAAATCGTCTCTTAGAGCATGATTATACAACTCGCCGTCTAGCACGGTAAAAGGGTGTAACTTGAAGAAATTTTCAAGTCTTAACTCGATATGACGTAAGTTGTAAAACTTTTTACCAGTACGAGAATAAGCCCCGTCCTTAGTAAATATACAACGAACACCATCAAGCTTTGGTTGTATAAAAACTTTCTCACTGAAGTCAATTTTATTATCATTAACCTTGTGAGCTAACATTGGTTTAATCATAGTCTATCTAATTGATGTTGTATTCTGTCTATTTTATTTTTAATTATAGCAGCTTTCTCGTACTGCTCTGTCTCTTCATACGCTGACAATAGGGTCATAAGTCTTGCTAGTTCTGCTACGTATATTTCTTCATCTGTTGCAGCAGGATATTCTTCAACTTGAAAATGTCCACTACTAAAAAGCTTTTCAACTATTTTTTCAGCTAATAAATCTATTTCTTGTTCTGTCATATTCTTCCATTTGGTTTCAATTCTTTTGGGTAATCTGTTATAACCCACTCAATATAAAAAAATATTAAGTGAAGTACAATTAATCGGTACGGATTATTAAAGTATATATAACTTATACCTATACCCCAGGAATTGTGGTAGTTGCCTATTTTTAATTTCACGTTAACGCGTTATTTACTAAATTAATTAACTGTTTTACTTCTTTAATAGTTTTAAATTTTATCCATTTATAGTCAAAAATTTTTACATACCAACCGCTAAATTCTGCCTCTTCATTATCACAACTGATTAAAGAAAATCCACCTTTAAAATCATAAGTGTAATAATGCCAGTCATTTGGGTAACCACTAGACTCTGCCGTTTCATGGTTAATTTTAAATCCTAATTCTATTAAATCTTGTTCTTTCATTTCCAATAATCTTCTACTGATTTCGGATCATATATTGCCGACGCAATGCGGTTTATATACCCCATAAAGTCATCTAAACTAAGGTCATTATGTTCTAGTTCAATACTTATTTTTTCATCGTAATGTTCTACTGTTATTTTCATTTCTATTTTGTTTTAAAAGGTTTCATTGTAACCATACAACGGAAGTAATATCGTACCAATCTAGCCTCATTGCACCACTTCCATCATCTTCGTACATTGGTTTTAATGCAAATCTGTACCAATGTCCATCAAGAAGCAAATCATTGTCATAGTCTCCAATTGCTTCTTCAAATTTGTCAAAATCGGATTTTGTTATGTAAAAATCATTTTCAACGCCGACCACTCTGATGTTTATTAACTTTTTGTCGTTAAATGCTTCTACTGTTACCATTTCTTTCTATTGTTTAGCGTTAAATGTTTCGTTATAGTATTGCTCTGCATATTTATCATTTATTTCACGCCTTGCTCCTGTATCAAATTCTGATTGCCCATTAATATGAGCTGTAATAATTACCTCTTTTTCTTTCTCAAGCATCTCATAGTATTTATCAAACAAATCATTACCTATAAAGTATTGATATTGTTTCATATACTTATAGAACTCTTGCAGTGGTGTTTTCATTTTTATTTAAAGTTAAATGTTTTTAAAAATTGCTTGGACTAAATCTTCTTGCTTTGTAATTCTTGATACATTCCTCTTTTAAAATTGATTCTATTTCTCGTCTATCGTTTATAGTAGAATAAGTATTGTTTAATTTTCTAGAATAATACCTATACTCTTTTTCTGCATCACCATTTTTCTTAGCTTCAATATAATTTTTGTAAGCTTTTTTTACTAAGGGGTCTACATGATTATTTATTTTCATACCGTTTCTTCTTGTTCGTATTTTTCTAATACTTTATCTGGTTTACCTACGAATATAACTTTTTCTTTATACGCATCGTATATAGACATGTAAGTATCGTGACCTTCTTTAGGGTATAGAGTATATATATAATCAATCCAACCAATCTCATTATCTATTGGATGTAAATACAAACCGCCTGGTCGATCTTTAAATTGTTTAATAAACTGAGCGGCAAAACAACCTACACCATTTGCGTATTTATTAAGCTCTGGATCTTTACCTAAGCCATTACCAATACTAAGATCTTTTAACCATTTAGCATATTCTACTGCCATATATTCAGGATAACCATCATATTGCTGATAAATATTCACAAGCGCAAGCTCTGCTCGCCTGTGCCCATCGTCATAAGCTAAACCTTCTTGACGCGGTATAATTCGTGTTAGTGATCTTGTTCCCATTATTTAAATTTAGCTGCGACTTCACGTATTTCTTCTTTGTCATCGCTGTCAAGCCCAGGTGTTTGCTGGGCGTACATTCGTAGTACATAATGCACAAATGTAGCGTCGCCTTCTGTTAGTTTAATTGTTTTAAATTTTGTTTCTTTAAATCCCATTACAATCCTGATTTTTGTAAGAAGTAATTGTATACTTCTGGTATATGTTTCTTATAGTAAGGTTGTTCTTGTGCAACCCAACGTTTAAGACTTTGCTTGTCGTGGAATGGAGCGCACATATTAAATATAGGTTCTATATCGTCAATGAAATCACCGACTGTCCAACCTTCCCATATGTGTTTATCTCTATTCATATTCTTCTAGTATTTCTTCGATTTCATTTTCAAACTCTATAATAGTACGTCCTAGTTCTAAAAACTCTTTAAGAGCTCGAACCTCATAATTGCTTAGCTCGCTTGTATCACGTTCTTCAATAGCGTTTAAACAATCTTGCATATCATTCACCGTGTTTTCGAAACGGCAATAACTCATGTTAGGCATAATAATTAATTTTAAAGTTAGTGGACGCGGCGGGATTCGAACCCGCGTTACAAATTGTTCACTGTGGGCTCACTTCTGAACGAAGTTACATCGCCTCCCCAATTTGTCTAACCATTTCACGCCCAGTAGACACTAATCTAATAGTGTCATATACGCTGAAGGATTAGCTGATCTAAACCAGTCAATACCTTTACGCATTTCATTTATTAGCTTTTGAGATGCAAAATTAGTACGTTCTAGTATCATGTTGCAACCCATAATAAAGTCATACATACTAAGCTCATTAGCATTTAACTCTGCTGGCATACCTGTAAATATGTTTTTTACTGTATCACCTTTTGGGTACACTTCACCATTAAACCACTTCGGTAACGGCTTCATCTTCGTTTTCGTATTCGTAACCATCATCAATTAATTTTTCTTCTAGTTCTTGTTTTTTATCGTTATAATATTCTTCATAAACATTTAAGATAACCTCTTCAAAGTTGGGGTTTTCATCATTCAGTTCTTGAAAGTAAATGTTATTACCATCTGTCATAGCATCTTGCATTTTTTCAAGCCAATCACTTTCATAGTAATAAATATCATCATTTATACTAGGTTTTTGGTCATCATCGGTGGCAACCCACACCTCATATCCGTCAGCAGTTGTCTCTGTATAGAAAAAATATGTTGTGTTAGCATTCCACTCGTCTGTAATTTTAAAGTCAAAATGATTACTTGCTTTACTTAACATGTCTGCAAAGCTTGTATCTTCAGCTACAGTCACACCATCTTCAGCTAATAATCGCTCAAGTAATTCTTGAGTTAGTTTATTGTTTTCCATTGTTTTTTATAAAAGTTTTTTAATACGTAGTTAAATATAAAATCAATACGACTTTCTTCTCCGTATATCATTATGCGTTTTGTACTTGTCCAAGTTCTAAGTTTACCATCTCTACCAATTACTTTGTAAGGTACTTTGTATGTAGGATTTACTTGATAAGCACTATGACAGTTTCTGTCAATTCTAACATAACCCGTTTGATAAGAGGCTATTGTCACCCGCTTACCTCTTATATAATAAGGTAAAGCAAAATTTCTAGTACCATTTAACTTTTGTTTAGGCGTTGTAATCTCTTCAATGCCCAAGTATTTCATCAGCGTAATCGTGTTTTCCATAGTCTAATTCTATTAGTTTCATTATATAATTCCAAGTTTCAAGTTCTCGTTTAGCTGACTCTAAACAGATCTCTAACTCATGCATAGTTATAACACCTGTGTTTTCTCTTTCCACATCATACTTTAACTTTCTGACTTTCAATTGATTAGCATGGATTTGTGCCATTGCCTTATCATGCGCTCGTAATTTAATCGTTTCCTTTGTCATCTTCAAATAATTTTTCACACCACATTAGCTCGTAAGCGGATTGGTCCATGTAGTCAGTGTCAGAAAATATATGAATATTTCTAACATCACTTAGCGTTAATTCAGAAACAAACTTGTTACTGTCAAGTTTAGCGATAATGTTACGAACACTTTCACTGTACTTTCTGTCTTGTTGCAATAGTTTGTCTTTAATTTCAGGCTTTAACCTTTCGTAAAGTGTTTTCATTTCACTCATATTTTATAATTTTAGTGGACGTGGCAGGAATCGAACCTGCGTTTGAGATACTGTCGTTAGAGGTCTTACACGCCTCACAGATACTGTCTCGCCAACCATTTCACGCCCTAGTAGCCTGCCGCTAACAGCAGCACCTTCCAGCTACTTACGCCGCCAAGCTCTGTGAACACTTGCTGATACTTCTTGGCTAACGATTTGAATAGTATTGCCTGTCTTATGCTCAATGATAGGTACATAACTATAAGTCTGCATAGTTGAACAGTCTACACAACTTTTGTAACCTAAATTTATTCGCACAGGGTGCACAGATTTTCCGCATCTACAATACATATTTGTTTATTTTTGTTTATTATATTATCCAGAGGTTATTATTTTTTGTTTGTGAACCACCTGTTATACAGTATTTCCACTGTTTTTGCTGCAATAGCTTCTTGCGCTTCATAGTAATCGTCACCTTCAAGATCTTCAAAGCTACTCCCATCCATAGACCATTCCGCATTTGACATAATAGTATCATCAATAGAATCAGCAATCCACGCGGCTATTTCTTCTAGTTCTTTTGTTTTACTCATTTTATTGTTTTTTTTTAAATCTCTACAAGCTTTTAATCTATCTGTTACATCAACTTCATCACTAATACTTGTTAAATGCTCTTCAAAGTGATCAAGTGCTATTTGTAATACATTTCTTTCAAGCTCGTTCATTATTACTAAACCAAATTTACTCATTTCTTCTTAGTCATTAGTTTTAAATCCCATTTCTCATGCGTCTCTTTCCACATGGCATGATGAGTGAACTTACGAGCTTTAGCAAAGCTTGACTTTTGTTTATGAGTTAAATTCATATACTCTTTGTCAGTAAGTCCACGACATCTGCCTTCTGTGGCGAATCTGCGTCTATGCTCCGCAGCTCGCTTGATTCTTTCTTGTTTGACGTAAGCGCATAGTTCCGCCATTGTAGTTGGATTAGAGTGCATCATACCAACCTTCTTTCTTTTTAAGATAAGTTAAACCTTTGTAATTGAACCATTCTGAGTGGCCTTCAGTGAAAGTACCATCACCATTGTCTTGATATTTGAAGCCAAAACTTGGTGGAAGATCGCCAACTAAGTATGGTTTATAGATCTCGCCATTGATTTTAATAGTCTTATCTGACTTGAATTTTATTGATTGCATAGTTAATTATTTAAATGTTCATATATATTATCCAAAGGATATTATATTTTGTTTGTAATCTTGTAACCAACTTCACTTATTAGTGATCTAGTTTGGTTAAATCTGTCTTCCATATTTTCATAGTCAGCGAATTTCTCGACTATCATGAAAGCATCTTTCACCATTACATCCCACCCGTCTTGCTTTGCTACTTCAACGAGCGTGTCAATTGTTTCTTCATTACAGTAAAGTCTTTTGTATCCCATAGTTAATCTCCTTTATATTCGCCCATTGAATCGTAGAATTCTTGAGCTGCTTTGTTATTTAGTTCACGACGACGAGTGTATTCGTCTACATTGTCAAGATAATCATCTATACGAGCGATCATCTCGGCTTCAGTCTTAGTGGCAAAACTTGCTACATAATATGGTGAGAAGTTAAAATGGTCACAGTCATAACCGCTAACTATCTTACCATTCCAAGTGATCCACTCTTTGTAGTTGTATTTTACGCCTCTGTGTTTCATAGATTATTTGATTTGTAGTAGTCAATACGAGTTTGAACTTCTTCACGAGTCATCTCACCTTTCATTTGAGATAGTATATATGAAGACATATCTATTTGTTTACCGTTTTGACAAGTTAGTATAAATTGCATAGTATATTATTTTATATTATTATCCAGTTAGTGTAATGTTTTGTTTGTGATTAGTAAGTACCGAAAGCGGATTCTGGTACTACTATTTCGCCTGTTACTAAACCAATTATTAGTGATAACGCTCCAATTACTGATAAACCAGCGAGTGAAAAGGCGTAGAGTTTTAATACTACTTCAAGTAGATTTGTGTGTTGAAACTTTCTCATAATTATTTGTATTAGTAGTCACGAGTGGAATCGAACCACTATTAACCATTGTGACTAATCTGTTCAACTTTATTTATAGTGGAGAGAACACATTTCAACGCCCACTTTTGTAATAAAGTTATTGATTAGATAACTTCAGCATTTTGTAATACTTTTGGAATTGAAGTAGATGAAGTGTATGATTTATATTTTTGAAAACAGTTTAGTTTTTCAAGATTTGACTTCATTAGTTCAAATGCTTTGTCATGATTATATTTGAAAGTTTTGCCATTTTTGAAAGTGACTTCAATGATTTGATTTTGGCCTACGAGAGATTGACGAATAACAAAGCGTTTTGATTGAATTGAATTTTGCATAGTATTTAATTTAAAAGATTTATATGTTATATTTAGTTTATTATATTATCCAGTTAGTTAATTATTTTGTCTGTAATAAGTGTATTATTGTTTATTAGTTTAATTTGTTAGAGAAGTATAACACTCTTTCTCTTTGCTTACAGTAAAGTATTTTATTTGTTTCATTATTAATTTACTTACATATATATTATCCAAACTAAATTATATTTTGTCTGTAAAAAAGTTTAAACAGTATAGTAATTTTGTACAAAATGTCAATATGTATACGCGTAACGCATTGAAAACCAAGGGTATATAAACGTAAATTCTGAGAAAAAGGGGGACCCGCTAAATTAAAACGTGTTTTGTAATTGATTGATTATCAGTGGGATAGGGGGTAACCCCATACTCCTATATATCTAACGTCAAAAAAAGTATGACATTAGCCTTATAAGTAGTATAAGTAACAGGCTATTGTCACTGTTTCAATGCTTATGTAAAAATTCACTATAATCTGTAAGTATATATCATATAAACGAATTTTAAAAAGCTATGGCTATATTATACTCTTACCCTATAACAGAAACGGTCAAAACAACAGACCAGTTTGTCTTAAGTGTGGCGCCTTCTGCAGGCGTAGGAGCATTTCAGACTAACTCAATAACTTTCGAGACACTGCGTGACGCTATTTACACAAGCCTTCACGATGGTACAGCGACATATATTCCAGTGTATGACACGGCTACACATACTGTAGATTCAGTGTTAAAACAAGATAGTACTTCAGCCCCAACATCTTTGACAGTATCTTCAGGTGTTACACTAGCTGTTACTTCAAATGCTACGGTGGGTGGAACTTTAGGTGTTACAGGTGATGTTACAATACCAGAGACTGCTGCTACGGTTGATACAGATAAGTTCGCTGTACTAGATTCTGGTGTTATTAAATATAGAACCGGTACACAATTACGAAGTGACATCGGGGCTGGAACAGGTACAGTTACAAGCACATCAAGCGCTCAGTATATTCCTAAAATGAGTAGCTCAACAGCATTAGCTGATTCACCAATATACATAGAGGGTCTTTACAACCAAGTGTTGGTAAATAGTACTAGCATTGTACACACTGGATCAACAATGGAGATTGTAAGAGACGCTATATATGAATCTGCTCCAGCGTTATATTTAGAAAACAATGAATCTGATTCTAATGACAGTTTTATAATTAATCAGCAAAACAGTGACGTAGCTATACGCTTCCAAATAGCTAATGTGACAAAAGGAACTATATCCTTGAGTGGTACTGGTACTGCATATAACGAAACCTCTGACTACCGTTTAAAAGAAAATATAGTAGGAATCACTGGTGCAATAGATAAAGTAAAACAACTAAACCCAAGTAGATTTAATTTCATAGGAGATAGCAACACTGTTGACGGATTTATTGCTCACGAAGTGCAGAGTGTCGTGCCAGAGGCTGTAACAGGAACGAAAGATGAAGTAAACGATAGCGGCGAAGCTATTTATCAAGGCATTGACAAATCTAAACTAGTCCCACTACTTACTGCAGCTCTACAAGAAGCTATCGCTAGAATCGAAGCCTTAGAAAACGCATAATAAAAAATAACACATGCCTATAATATCTTCGTATATTGTAAATAACGAGGTAGAGCCATCAGATATAGTTATCGGAACTGATGTTTCTAAAAATCAGACGAAAAACTTTAACGTAGCTGGTCTTTCCAATGCAATGATTAATTTGTATTTGGAAAAAATCAGTTGGAAGTTTGTAGTTGTAGATCCATCACCAGAACCCACTGAAGAAGGTACTATATTTTTCGACGGTTACGGAGGTCCTGGTACCGATTGGAGTACAATGACATACATCGACATCATGACAGATATGCCAGCGGCTAATAATGCGCTACCATATTTGGAAAGATTAGTTGGTGAGGTAATCGTTTTTGAAGATAGGAAAGATATTGCTAGATTTGGCGTATTTAGATTAACAGCACTTACACAAGTTAGTGGTCCAGTTTATAGAATGGCACTAACATTTATACAAGGTAACCTACTTTTAACAGCTTTACAGTACTATTCTATTACAATGGATATGAATAGTATTGAAGGTGATAAAAATTACGTTCATACGCAAGATACTCCAGCTGTAACTTGGACTGTTAACCACAATCTAGACAAATATGCCGCTGCAACTATGGTTTTATCCACTGGGCAGAAAGGATATGGTGATATACAATATATAGATGAAAATACTTTAACAATAACATTTGCCGGAGCTGAAACCGGTAAAGCATATATCAATTAATTATGGCAATACCGTTTCTTAATAATATAAATCTCGACGACAATCAGCTGCAAAATGCTAAATTGCATGTAACGTCATCAGCTCCAACTGCCGCCGCGGCACAAATATACTTTGATAGTACCACAGGTGTAGAGGCAGCTAAGTATTATTCCAACGCTACAGACCAATGGGTGACGCTAAGCGAGTATGGTTTCACTGGTGATACGTTTATAACTGTAACAAAAGCTGACACAAACTCTACAGATGCCAAGCAAACTGTTACTGTTGAGCTTTCTGCAACTGGAACGCCTAGCTCTTCTACATATTTAAGAGGTGATAACACTTGGGCTGCTGTTGTAGATACTGATACTACATACGATTTATCAGGTTATGGTTCTACAAATGGTACTGCTGGTATTCAATTAATAGGTAGCGATGCCACAACTGACCAAGTTGCTATTACAGGCGCTGGAACAACCACCGTAACGCAAAGTACTAACACGATAACGATTACATCTAACGATCAATACGTAGGAACAGTAACATCTGTTTCTGGAGGTGATGGTATTGTAATAACAGGAACTTCTACAGTTAACCCTACTGTAAATATAGATTACTCAGGTGCTGATAACTACTTGCTATCAGCTGGAGCTGCAACGACTGCAGCTTCTACAGATATAATCAACTTTAGTGATAGCGATGATAACGAGGTTAAGCAAACTACTTTAGGTAATATACCGGTAGAGGCTTTAGCTGATGTTAAAACATATATTGATAACTCTGTTGCTGGCGGTGTTTATTATCAAGGTGGGTATGACGCTGCGACAAATACGCCTAACCTAGACAACTCCCCTACTATCACTATTGATAAAGGATTCATGTGGACTGTAACCGCTGATGGTTTATTCTTCACAGAACAAGTTAGAGTAGGTGATGTACTTATCGCGGAGATTGATTCACCAACTACTTTAAGCGACTGGACAACTGTTCAAAATAACGTAGATTTAGCTACACTAACAACTGTTGGTCTTGGAAACGTAAACGCTGGAACTGGAATTAGTGTTTCTTATTCATCTGGTACCGCAACAGTAACAAACATAGATACAAACTCTGATAATACGTACGCTACAACAATTTCAGATACAGCTACAATTACACATAGCTTAGGCACGCAAGATGTAATTATACAATTATACGATACGGTAACATATGAAACAGTATATGCTGATGTAGATAGAATTTCAACATCTCAAGCAACAATTACATTTGCCGCTACTCCAACAAATAGTATTAGAGTGCTAGTACAAAAAATCGGATAATAATTAAATAAAATTCATGGCTAATAAGTTTTTAACTGATATAGAACTTGACGCAGGCCTTGTAGATAATAACGACGTAAACGGTGATGCCGGTGATGTATTATCTTCTACAGGAACTGGTGTTGAGTGGATACCGCAATCTAGTGTAGTCGCCACCTCTGACTTTATGTTTTATTACGTAAAAAATTCTACTGGTGTTACTATTTCAAAAGGCAAAGGAGTTATGGCAGTCGGAACCGATGGTAACTCTGGTCATATACTTGTAGATGAAATGGTGGCTGACGGCACTGTTGAAGCTAGATACTTCCTAGGTCTTATGGAGGAAGATATAGCGAACGGTGAAATTAAAAGAGCTATATCTTTTGGTGAACTAGATCAGTTTAATACTACCGGCCAAAATGGAGAAACTTGGACTGGTGGCGATGTTTTGTGGTGTGATCCAGATTCTGCTGGTGATTTCACAATTACAGAACCAGATGGACCAAACGTAAAAATTCCAGCTGCATTTGTTTTAAAAGCATCCACCCAAGGTAAAATACAAATTAGAGTACAAGCTAACGAAGGCATACACCAACTACATGATACTAATATAGGTACGCAGGCAGATGGTGAATTTCTAGTGTGGAATAATACTACTGGTGTTTGGTTTAATGATGATACTATAATATCCGATTATACTAATGGTAGAATTGGGATTGGAACAGCTAGTCCAAGCACTAAATTAGATGTATCTGGAGTAATAACAGCTACTGGAGGAAATTCAACAGAGTGGAATACTGCTTATGATAATTCTATAGTTTCAGCTGTTGTTACTGGTACAACTACAAAAACACTTACGCTTACACAGCAAGACGCTGGAACAATTACAGCTAGTTGGACAGATTATACTAGTGGGGTTACCAGTGTAGCAACAACTGCACCAATTACAGGCGGCACAATTACGTCAACTGGAACTATTGGTATTACACAAGCAACGACCTCTACTGACGGTTATTTAAGTTCCACTGATTGGAATACTTTCAATAATAAAACTTCAAACACAGGTACTGTTACAAGTGTAGGTGTTAGCGCTGGTTCCGGTATTAGCGTAACCGGATCTCCAATTACAACCAGTGGAACTATAACTGTAACTAATTCCGATCGAGGATCGTCTCAAGCTATATTTAAAAACTTTGCAGTATCAGGACAAACAACCGTGGTTGCTGATAGCAATAATGACACTTTAACTCTAGTCGCAGGTTCAAATGTTACTATAACTACCAATGCAACTACAGATACAATCACAATAAATTCATCTGATCAATATACTGGTACGGTTACAAGTGTAGGTACAGGAAACTCAACATTTATAAGTGGGTCTGGAGGTCCTATCACAACCACTGGATCATTAACTTATTCATTAAGCGCTACTGGAACCCCAAGTTCTTCAACTTATCTTAGAGGCGATAACACTTGGGCGACATTACCTGCTGACAATAATACATATGTAACTTCTGCTAGTTTTAACACTGGAAACGGTGTGTTAACGCTAACCAGAAACGACGCCGGTACAGTTACAACGGATTTAGACGGTAGGTATTTACTTGACACAACAGATACGTTAACTGGTATACTAACGGTAACAAGTGATATTAACGGCCAAGGTTGGGTTTATGCTGGTGAATCAAAATCAAGTGCTACTTATGCTTTCGCTATAGGTAATACTGAAATAGCTTCAGCTCCATTGGATGTGAATGGTAATGCTACTCAAATAGATTACGGTGATTATAACGCGCTTGACATACCTGTTTATATAAGACAAAATGACAATCCTGTAATTACTCTTTCTGCAACTAGTGGTGTGGGTATTTACGACACAAGTCCATCTTATAGTTTAGATGTTAACGGTACATTTAGAGCAACAGGTGTGTCTTATTTAAATTCAGGCGCTAGAATACCAGGTGGGCAGAATTTAGTCTTTGAAGATTACGACAATGATTTATTCCATATAGCTAACTGGACCTCCGGTGGTGGTGATGGTCTTCATATTGGTAGAGGAGCAACAGCGTCTGGAACGCCTGATTTATTTGTTAGTGATAGCAGTAGGGTTGGTATTAGAACAGATTCTCCGGCAACAACTCTTGATGTAAACGGTAACATTAAAATGACTGAGACTGCAGCTACTATAGATACAGATAAGTTTGTTGTTTCAGATAGCGGAGTTCTCAAATACAGAACTGGGTCACAGGTGCTAAGTGACATTGGAGCTCAGGCAAGTTCTAATGCTGTTACAACAAATACAAGCCAAACAATTTCTGGTTCTAAAACCATTTCAGCTGGTACTCTGACTTTTAATTACCCAAGTGGTATTGGGAATAATCAGATTTTATTCCAAACAAATGGTGTGAGTAATTCAAGAATATATACTGACTATACTTACGATTTAAAATTACAAACTTATAGCACGAATGGAGATATTGAACTTGGTACTACAACAAGCACTAAGGTTTATATAGACAATGGGCTATCTCGTGTTGGTATTAACGACACAACACCTTCATATACTTTAGACGTAAACGGTACGTTTAGAGCTACAAGCACAGCGTATTTTAATAGCACTACTTTTTTAAGCGGAAGCACTTATTTAGGCCCTAACACTTATGTTGGTAGTGGTGAAAAAATATGGTTTGAGGGTGACTATGACAATATGTATATTGAAGCTAGTGGAACAAGCTATGGGCAATTAATGGTTAAAGATAGTGGCGGTAATAGATTTGCAATGTTTGATGGTGATAGTCAAGGTTTTTCTTTAGGAAATATAACGCCTAGCTATAATTTACATTTGCAATACAACTCCGCAGCTAAACCAACCTCAATATATTGGACAACAACATCTGACGAAAGAGTAAAAACAAATATAAGACCCTATGAAAAAGGATTAGCTGAAGTTATCCAACTACAGCCTAAACTTTACGACTATAATGGTAAGGCTGGATTTGATGCTAGCGTTGTAGATAATATTGGTATTATTGCACAAGAAACAATAGGCATATTCCCTGAGGCAATAAATACATATCAAGCTAAGCTTGAAGAAACAGACGCTGAGAAAACAGAATTATACAACGTCGACTTCCAAGCTATTACGTTTGCAATGATTAATGCAATAAAAGAATTAAATGAAAAAGTGCAAACTTTAGAACAAGAAATAAATACGCTAAAAAATGGCTAATACTTATAATTGGACAATAAACAAACTTGACGTACGTCCAACTCAAGATTCATTATCAAATGTAGTTTATAATATTCATTGGGGATATACAGCCACTTCTGACCAAACTGATGCTGATGGTAACGCTTATTCAGCTACTAATATTGGGGTGCAAATTGTGTCAACGCCTGATCCATCTAACTTCACAGCGTTTGAAAGCTTAACACAAGCTGACGTTGAAGGTTGGTTAGAAGCAAGTGATTTAGATGTAGCTGGTTTAAAAGCAAGTTTAGATTTACAAATTGAAAAGTTAATTACTCCAGATTCAGTGGCATTAGATGCTCCTTGGCTAGTGTAAAAATCACTAAAAACAAGTGATATATAAGATATGGCACAAAAGTTATCATTGAAAGCCCGCATAGCTAAAAAAGCGCGAGACAAAAAGTTTGCCATGACTCCTGATAGGAGAAAAAAGAAAGCAGAAAACCAAAGACTACGTAGGAAAGCCATAAAAGAAGGCAAGAACATAAAAGGAAAAGACTACGACCACGAAGACGGACATTTTGAGTCTGTGAAGAGAAACCGCGGAAACGACGGCAACGGAACCAAAAAAGAAGGTAAAAGATAACCTGGCCCAGGAAGGGCAAAACCAATTATTAATTTTTAAAACCAAAACCAATGACACTGTATTACAGAACCTACACTTGGGGTAACGCAAATACTCCTGGTGTAACCGAAGAGGATCTAGATTTCTGGAAACATTTAGTTGAAAAGAAAAACTGGAGAATTGTACAACTACCAAATGGGTATTACCAAACCGAATACCTCAATCCTAAAAAAGAAAACGACTGGGTTGACGTTACGCGAAGGGAAACTGTAGGTGGTGCTGAATCAGCGATTGATGCTTCGATTGAACACTACGAAAAACGTTTGGACTTTGCCAAAGGACCAATAGTTGTAAAAACATTTGAATAGGCACAAACTATAAATCAAATTTAATTAAATCCAATATGTCTGACGCAATTGTTAAGAATTTAAACTTTGGCGACGAAGCCAGAGACAAAGTATTTGAAGGAATACAAAAACTCACAAAAGCCGTTAGCTCCACACTTGGGGCTAGCGGTCAATGTGTAATCTTAGAAAATGATCAAGGAAAACCTGTTATCACTAAAGATGGTGTAACGGTTGCTGACTCGGTTATACTTTTAGATCCTGTAGAAAACATGGGTGCAACGCTTTTAAAGGAAGCAGCTAGGAAAACTGTAAAAGAAGCTGGCGATGGAACAACAACGGCTACAGTGCTAGCGCACTCAATTTTAACAGAAGCCTACAAAAGATCTAAAGAAGATAATCCGAGAAATATTAAAAATGGCATTAATTCAGCTGTAGAAAAAACTATAAATTATCTACAGAAAGTTAGTATACCTGTTGAAGGTACAATGCTGAATGATGTTGCTACAATTAGTTGTAATAACGATGAAGAGCTTGGTAGCATAATTGGCAAAGCTTTTAGAACTGTAGGTGAAAACGGTGTTGTTACAATGGAATCAACTCAAGATGATAAAACTTATTTTGAGCTTGTAGATGGTGTTGAATATGATAAAGGATTATCTAATCCACACTTTATTACAAACATCGAAAAGAATGTAGCTGAACTAGAAAATGCTCTTGTACTCATATTAGAATCAAGAGTTGAATCAGTTAGAAAAATACAAAGCGTACTTGAGTACGTTATAAAAGAAAAGAAACCTTTACTTATTATTGGTGATTTAGAACAGCCAGTATTAGCTACGCTAGCAATGAATAAAGCTAAAGGTAACTTAAAAGTTAACGTTGTTGAAGCCCCTGTATATGGTATTAACAAAAAAGATACACTGAGTGATCTTGCTGTTTTAACAGGTGCTACAGTTATCAACGAAGATTTAGGTGATGATTTAGATGTTATACGCCCTGAGTTTTTAGGTCACTGTGATAAAGCAACAACAAATAACGAATCAACAATTATACAAGTTGATACCGACACAGAGCAAGTTAAAGCTTTAATAGAAAGTGTTAAAGAACAACTTGATAAAGCTAAGTCTCCAGGTGAGGTAATCAGATTAGAAAAACGTTTAGCTAGACTATCTGCTAAAGTTGCAGTGGTAAAAGTTGGAGCAAACTCAGAAATTGAATTAAAAGAGAAAGCAGATAGAGTTGAAGATGCTATCTGTGCTACTAAAGCCGCGGTAAAAGAAGGTATAGTTTCTGGTGGTGGTATAGCGCTTTTTGATGCTTCTAAAAAGATTAAAGCTAAAAGTGTTGGTGAAGAAATACTACTTGAAGCAATAAAGGCACCATTTAATACTATACTTAAAAATGCTGGACTTGAGAACGATGGTACGCCCAAAACTGGTTATGGCGTTGATGTTATTACAGGTAAGTTTGTCAATATGGTTAAAAACGGAATCATTGACCCACTGTTAGTAACTAAAAGCGCACTTAGAAACGCGGCTTCAGTAGCTACTACTATTTTATCTACAGATTGTGTAATCAATAATTTAAGAGTTGGTGATGAAAGCAATAGGTAGAAATATAGTTATAGAAATAGAAAAAGAAGATAACATCAAAAAAACTGATGGAGGTCTTATGCTTGCTAACTCACAAAGAGTTGATGTTAGATATAAACAAGCTAAAGTTCTAAACTGTGGTAGTGACGTTCAAGGTATTAAAGAAGGTGATACCGTTTATTTCGATAGAACACACGCTCACAGATTAGAGATTGATAAAGAAGTTTATCATGTTATTACAAATCACGACGTTGTAGTTGTTTTATGAGATTAAGTGCTAGCGATATAAAAGACCTTAACTTATTAAAACACTATCGTATAATAAGGAAGTGGGCTTGTAAGAACAATGGGCTTAACGATGCTGATCTTGAACTATTAATCTATTTAGATTGTCTAGGATTGTTTAGTAAAAGAGATTTTGAGTTAGGGTCTTATTCGTATAGTTGGGACAATAGAAGATGGAATAGATTGCTTAAAGAAGGTTGGATAGTTGTATTTAAGACTAGAGAACAAGAAGGAAGATTTAATGTATATCAAGTTTCATTTAAATGCAAGCAACTTATACAAAGAGTATATAGGATAATGCTTGGTGAAGAAGATATACCAACTAGCACTAGACGAAATAAAATAATGAAAGGTGGGAGTTATATAGATAAAGTTTTAATAACTTCCATAAAAAACGTAAATAGCGATAAAAATAGATAATATGGCTTTTAAAATGACACCATTCCACTTAGCGCAACCCGATAAGGTGCAAGGTGGTAACTATAGAAACCCTGCTACAATTATAGACAGGAGCGCTGAAATTTTAGGTGCTGGCATACAATCAGGTGTTAACAACTTCATAACTACTTACGCTGAAGCTAAGAAAGATGAGGTTAAAAAAGAAAAGCCAAAGGAAAAGCCAAAGGAAGAGCCAAAAATAAATGAAGAAGCTATTGAAGAAGAGTTAAAAACAAATTCTTCTGATAATGCTTTTGAAGACGTTAGCGTTAAGCTTAATAAATTTAAAGATTTTAAACCTGGTGAAATAGAAGTTGTACAGCCTGATTCTGCTTTTGCTATGCAAGTTGGTAAAGGTTCTCCTAATCAACTTGATTTTAGAAGTATGTCTGATGCTGATTTAAGAGCTAAATACGATCAAATGTCTGGAAGAGGTGGTTTTTTTAGACCAATAGCTGGCATTTATGAAAAAGAAATAAAAAGAAGGCAGTCGTTAGGAGATTTCGGTATGGAGACCGCTGTTGGCGCTGCTCCTGCTGAAGCTGGTACTGTAGCTGCTCAAGCTCCAATTGATACTACTGGTACTGCTCCCGCTGCTAGTGGAACAAATCCTTTTGAAGGACAAACATTTACAATTACTCCAGCTCAAATGAAAGCTAACTTAGGAGTTTTTGGTGAAAAAGAATCTAGAGACAGATCTGTTAAAAGATAAATAATTATGGCAAAATGTAGTAAATGTGGTTCAGTAGCTTGTATGTGTGGATCACCAAATCATATGATTGACCCAGAAATGGCATCAGTGGGATTAGATCCTCAAGTAACAAAAGACTTACCTCTTCAAAGCAATCAAAAAGGTAATGCTAAACCATTGTTTAATCCAATGGCGCAAGCTTCAGCTGAAAGTATATTTGGAACTACAGAGCAAAGACAAATGTCTATGCCCGATGCTCCTGTGTTCTTTAAAGATCAAACGGGTGATGGGAAAATAACACAAGCTGACGTTATAAAAGCTCGTATAGAAGGTTATAAAAAATAAATACACAAACATGGATAAACGTAAATCAATTATCGACAAACCATATCTTGAAGGTCAAGTAGGTGAATCTCATTTATGGGACGGGCCTTTAGATGTAACTGGTTTCCCAATGGGTAAAGGTAGTAGCTCTGGTAAAAACGGAATGCAAATTAAAAAATACCCTTGCGATCCAGTATCTGGTCTACCTATCACTGAAATAGCTAAACAAAGATCTTAACATGGCTGCTAGGGTAGACAAAAAAAGTCTAAAGTGTAATACGCCTCGTAGAACACCTAACCACCCTAAAAAGTCTCATATTGTTAAGGCTTGCTCTGGTGGAGTAGAAAAACTCATTAGATTTGGTGAGCAAGGTGCTAAAACAGCTGGTAAACCAAAAGCAGGTGAGTCTGACAAAATGAAAGCTAAGCGTGCTAGTTTCAAAGCACGTCATGCTAAGAATATTAAGAAAGGTAAAATGTCAGCCGCATATTGGGCTGATAAAGTTAAGTGGTAATGAAATCAAAAGGTTTAGGAGACGATATAGCGAAATTTACCAAAGCTACAGGTATTAAATCTATAGTTGATAAAGTTTCAGAAGGTCTTAATATACCATGCGGTTGTGCTAATAGACAAGCTTGGTTTAACGATAAATTCCCATACAAACAATAATGGCTTTTAAACTAACAAATCCACCATATTCAGTAGAACCTACTCCTATATATCAAGTTGATATGGAAAATGGTGTGCTAGGCAAAGCTAATAATAACGGTACTATTATTGTAAATAAAGACGCTCCTGTTGAAATGCAGAAAGAGATTATTGCTCACGAGATGGTTCATATAAACCAAATGCGTAGAGGTGATCTTGATTACGATGATGATAATGTATATTGGAAAGGTAAAGTAATACCTAGATCTAGTATAAAAGAAGGGGCAAAAAACTTGCCTTGGGAAAAAGAAGCTTGGAAAGTTAATAAACAATTTAAATAATTTAAAAAATGGCATACAATTCACCAAACAAAATGGTTAAAAAACATGGCAAAGGATCTTTAATGATGAAAGATTCCGCTGCTTATTTAGACCCAACTGGAGAAAAAGAAGAAACTAAAGAAGTAAGCTTATCTAATGTAGATCTACCAGCACAAAAAAAAGGTAAATTTTTAGGTAAATATCAAGATGTTGGATACATAACACCAGGATCTCAATTTCAAGATCCAAGTGGGAAGAGACAAGGTAAAGAATTTACTTTTGGAGAAAATGTTAGTCAATCTCAAAAAGAAAACGTGCTTAAAGCGGCTATAAAAGAAAGAGGTCGTGGTGGTGCTAAAATAGTTGGTAACGTATTGAGAGTTTATAGCTCTTAGTTTTAATTAAGTATTAATAATAAAAAAACAAAATGGCTAAACAACCTAAAAATTTCGCGCCAGTACAAATGAAAAATAAAGCTGTTGGATATATGTCAGCTTTACATTTAGATCCTGATAAAAAACCACAACCATTTCAAGACCCTGGTGCTCCAGAAGATTTTAAAGCGGATGCTCCAGGTGTAACAGGAACAGTTAGGAAAGTTAGTTCTGAGCCTATAAAATTTGGAGACCATGGTTATGGTATTAGTTATCCAACTGTTAGAGATATTGAAGGTAAGGAAATAAAAGGAGCTGGGCGCAAACTAACTAGAATCATGGAAAAAGAAAACCCAGCTGCTAAACATATAAAATACAAAGGTGCTATCCCATCTGAAAAAATAGGCAAAACATACCTTAAAGTAACTGTAGATAAATAATGCCAAAAAAACCTTTTAAAGAAACTAAAGTTGGGAAGTTTATATTAGATAAGCTTCCTGGCTTTGTTGCTGGTACATTACCTGATAGTGGAGTTTTAGGTGTAGTTAAAAATCTTATAGATAACGATCCTAAAATTACACCTGAAGAGAAAGCGCAGATGCATCAAGAGCTTGTACAATTATACGAGCTTGAAGTTGCAGATCGTGATTCAGCAAGAAAACGTGAAGTAGAAAAAGCTAAAACTGGTGGGTTTGATTTAATGTTTAACCTAACCGGTTTGACTGGCTTAGCGGCTTTTGCGTTTATTATATACGCTATTGTGTATTTAGAAATACCAGAAAATAATCAAGAAGTATGGATACACTTAATTGGTATATGTGAAGGTATTGTACTTTCTATATTTGGTTACTTCTTTGGCTCTGCAATAAGGAAAAACAAAGATTAATAAGTGACTATAAAATAGTAAATTAACTTAAATTAAATTAAATGGCAAATTCAATTACAGCTGAAGAGCTTGAACTTATCAAAAAACAACAGGCGGAATTAAATAACGCGGTTGCTAATATCGGAGTTTTAGAAACTCAGAAACATTCACTATTACATCAAGTTGCTGATATGAACGGTAGGCTTGAGGAAACTAAAAAAGCTTTAGAGGACAAATACGGTTCTATTAGTATTAACCTAGAAACTGGTGAATACGAAGAAATTAAAGCTGAAGAAAAATCTGAGTAATGTCTGCTGTTATAAGAAAAATCAGTATTGGCTCTGATTATAAAAATGATGCGATGCACTATGCGTTAGGCCAACAGGTTTACGGCGGTCATGAAATATCGCATATATTATTTGAAGACCAAGACGGTTCTTATAACATATTTATAAAGAAAAACGGCGAGGTATTGCCATGGAAGAAATTTAATTCTAACATGGCGGTATCCGTTGAATATGATTTAGAATATTAATGAGAAGCGTTTTTGACTTTATAATAAAACCTTCAAACAAACGATATGACAACGAAGTTTCCATAGATGGAAACAATCTTATTTTAAACTCTGGTATAGAAGATCATAAGTTTGTAAGTAGAGAAGCGATTGTAATAGCAACACCAACAGCTTTTAAAACAGATATAAAAAAAGGTGATACAATAATTATTCACCATAATGTTTTTAGAAGATATTATAACCACCAAGGCGTACAAAAAGATAGTAGTAGACTATTTAACGATAATGAGTTTGTTTGCGGTATAGATCAAATATATGCTCGCAAAGACGGTGATAGTTGGAAAACAATAGGCGAAAGATGCTTTGTAATGCCTATAAAAAATAATGATCCCTGGTCATTAGAAAAAGAAAGAAAGAACATAGGTATAGTCAAGATTGGTAATAAGACACTAGAGACGCTAGAAATAAACGAGGGTGATCTAGTTGGCTTTAAATCTAACAGGGAATTTGAGTTTTTGATCGACGGTCAAAGACTTTATTGTATGGAATCAAATGATATATTAGTGAAACATGAGTTCAAAGGAAACGAGGAAGAATATAATCCAAGCTGGGCGGAAAGCAGTAGATGAGCTTATCAAAGTAGCAGAAGAGAAAATTATTACAAACACTGATGATGATGTTTCTGCTGATAGACTTAAAAACGCTGCTGCAACTAAAAAGCTAGCTATATTCGATGCTTTTGAAATATTGATGCGTATCGAAGAAGAGGAGAATACCTTGAAATCTGAAGACAATAAAACTGAACAAAAAACGTTTAGAGGTTTTGCTGAAGGAAGATCTAAGTAATGTACGAACAAACTTTAGTAAGAACAGTACATGACCACATTAAACCATCTATACTAAAAAAGAATAATAGATACAAAAAATGGGAGTATGGATATGATCCCGAGCATGATGTAGTTATTATTAGTAAAGACGGCACTATAGGTGAGATTATAGAAATACAAAATTTAACTATAGCTTTACCAGCTATTCCTGAAAATGTATACGCTTGCTCTGATAAACAAGAAGAGCAAATGTGGCAAAAACTTGATTACCCACAAGAGTTAGATAAAATTAAAAGTAGATTTGAGTGGGAAAGATTTCCATTAAGTTTTAAGGAAAAATGGTATGATTACATAGATAATGAGTTTACTAAAAGAGATGAAGGTTTTTGGTTTTATAACAACGGTACTCCAACTTACATTACTGGTACTCATTACATGTACTTGCAGTGGTCCAAAATTGATGTTGGGGCACCAGATTATAGGGAATCAAACAGATTATTCTTTATATTCTGGGAGGCTTGCAAAGCAGACCAAAGATGTTATGGTATGTGCTACCTCAAAAACAGACGGTCTGGTTTCTCCTTTATGGCGTCTGGAGAAACAGTTAACCAAGCGACAATATCAAGCGACTCTAGATTTGGCATATTATCGAAGACTGGAGCTGATGCAAAGAAAATGTTTACCGATAAAGTTGTACCAATATCGATTAACTACCCGTTCTTTTTCAAACCAATACAGGACGGAATGGATCGCCCAAAGACAGAGCTTGCTTACAGAATACCAGCGTCTAAACTTACTAGAAGAAAGTTTGATGATGGAGAAGCAGCTGAACAGCTTGAAGGACTTGATACAACCATCGACTGGAAAAACACAGGGGACAACAGCTACGACGGTGAAAAGCTTAAGCTCCTTGTTCACGACGAAAGTGGAAAATGGGAAAAACCCGACAATATATTAAATAACTGGCGAGTAACAAAAACTACATTAAGACTTGGTGCTAGAGTAGTTGGAAAATGTATGATGGGCTCGACCTCTAACGCATTAGATAAAGGTGGGGCAAACTTTAAAAAATTATACGAAGATTCAGACGTTACTAAACGCAACCGCAATGGACAGACTGCTTCGGGATTATACTCTTTGTTTATACCTATGGAGTGGAATTACGAGGGATTCATTGATGCTTATGGATACCCTGTATTCGAAACACCAACAGGAACAGTCAGAGATGCCAACGGAGATTTAATAAGAGTTGGTGTTATAGAACATTGGGAAAACGAGGTAGATGGTCTTAAAAACGACCAAGACGGTTTAAATGAGTATTATCGTCAATTTCCGCGTACAGAAAAACACGCGTTTAGAGATGAAACAAAAGAGTCTTTATTTAATCTAACTAAGATATACGAACAGATAGATTATAATGAAGATATAAAAAATCAAGTATTAGTTACACGTGGAAGCTTTCAGTGGGAAGGTGAAACAAGAGATACTAGAGTAAGATTTGTACCAAATAAAAACGGTAGATTTTTAGTTTCTTGGGTTCCACCTGCGGAAATGCAAAATCGTGTGATAATAAAGAATGGGTTAAAGTATCCAGGTAATGAACACGTGGGAGCATTTGGTTGTGACTCTTATGATATATCTGGTACTGTTGACAAAAGAGGTTCAAAAGGATCTTTGCATGGACTAACAAAGTTTAGTATGGAAAATGCTCCAGCTAATATGTTTTTCTTAGAATATATTGCAAGACCTGAAACCGCTGAAATATTTTTTGAAGATGTACTTATGGCATTACATTTTTACGGTATGCCAATACTTGCAGAAAATAACAAACCTAGATTATTATACTATTTAAAAAGAAGAGGTTATAGAAACTTCTCAATAAATAGACCTGATAAAGTTTATAACAAACTATCAGTTACTGAAAAAGATATAGGAGGTATACCAAACTCCTCAGAAGATATTAAACAAGCTCACGCGGCTGCTATTGAAAGTTACATCGAAGATCACGTTGGTATTAATAATGATACTTATGGTCAAATGTATTTTCAAAGAACGTTAGAAGATTGGGCAGCGTTTAATATAAACAATAGAACAAAGCACGATGCTTCTATTAGCTCTGGCTTAGCTATCATGGCGTGTAATAAAAATAAATACGCACCAGTTTACAATATTAAAAAACAACCTGTTAATCTTTCATTTAAGAAATATAACAACAGTGGATATAGTTCAAAAATAATATAATAGATGATTTATACTAACGTTAACAGTTCTTTCCCAAGTCAGGTAGTACCTGATGAAGAGAAATCAACGTACGACTACGGCTTAGCTGTAGGAAGAGCTATCGAGAATGAATGGTTCAGAGGTGATAGAGGAACTAATATAGGTGGTAGATTTGGTAATAGCTGGCAAAGATTTCATCAGCTAAGACTTTACGCTAGAGGTGAACAAAACGTTCAAAAATATAAAGATGAGTTGTCTATTAATGGTGACTTGTCTTATCTTAATTTAGACTGGAAGCCAGTTGCTGTTTTATCTAAATTTGTAGATATTGTAGTAAATGGTATGACAGATAAAGGTTATAAGATAAATTCATTTGCTACAGATCCATTTGCAACAAAAGAAAGAACTGCACATGCCACAGCTATAGCACAAGATGCTTTCGCAAAAGATTTAATGGCTCAAACTAAAGATCTTCTTGGTGTAGACTTAAAAAGAAGTAATGTACCAGAAGATCAGTTGCCAACAACCAAAGAAGAGTTAGAGCTTCACATGCAGCTTACTTACAAGCAAGCGATTGAAATAGCTGAAGAAGAACTTATAGAAAATGTATTTAGTTTTAATAAATACGAAGAAACAAAGAAACGATTAGCTTACGATTTAACAGTACTTGGTATAGCTGCTAGTAAAACTGATTTTAATCTAGCAAATGGTATTGAAGTTAAATATGTAGATCCAGCGAACTTAGTATATTCATATACAGAAGATCCTAACTTCGAAGATATATATTATGTAGGCGAAGTAAAAAGTATTACATTAGAAGAGCTTAAGAAGTTATTTCCTTATTTAACTGATAGTGAATTAAAGGAAATAGAGAAATATCCAGGTAATATTAATTATACTAGGAACGCTGCTGGAAATGACGATGATTATAGTCAAGTTCAGGTTTTATTCTTTGAATATAAGACTTATAATAATCAAGTATTTAAAATTAAGTATACTGAACAAGGTTTAGAAAAAGCTTTAGAAAAACCAGATACTTTTTTAGATGCTCCAGAAAGTGATAATTTTGAAAAAGTTCATAGAGCTATAGAAGTTTTATATAGCGGTGCTAAAATACTTGGTCACGAAAAAATGCTTAAATGGGAGTTAGCTGAAAATATGACTCGTCCATATAGCGATCAGACTAAGGTTAGAATGAATTACAATATCGTTGCTCCTAGAATGTATAAGGGACGCATCGAAAGCTTAGTAAGCAAATGTATTGGTTTTGCCGATATGATTCAACTAACGCATCTTAAAATACAACAGGTATTATCTAGAATGGTTCCTGATGGTGTTTTTGTAGATGTTGACGGTTTAGCTGAAGTTGATCTTGGTAATGGTACCACATACAACCCGCAGGAAGCACTTAACATGTATTTCCAAACAGGTAGTATCGTTGGTAGAAGTATGACACAAGATGGTGATGGTAACAGAGGTATGATACCTATTCAAGAGTTACAATCATCTTCTGGTATTGCTAAAATACAAGCTCTTACACAGACGTATCAATATTATTTACAAATGATACGTGATGTAACGGGACTAAATGAAGCTAGAGACGGTAGTCAGCCTAGCAAAGATTCTTTAGTTGGTTTACAAAAACTTGCTGCAGCTGCTTCAAATACAGCTACAAAACACATACTACAGTCTCTTATGTACTTAACGGTACGTAATGCTGAAAATATCAGCTTGAGAGCTGCGGATATGGTTAGTTTCCCATTAACAAAGCAAGCGTTGATGAATAGTATTAGTACTTTCAATGTAAATACGCTTGAGCAAATGGAAAAACTAAACATGCATGAGTTTGGTATTTTCTTAGAATTAGAACCAGAAGAGCAAGACAAACAAGTATTGGAACAAAATATACAAGTAGCTCTTCAAACTGGTCAAATTGATTTAGAAGATGTAATAGATCTAAGAGAGATTAATAACATTAAGTTGGCTAATCAATTGCTTAAAATAAAACGTAAGCAAAAACAACAAAGAGATCAGCAAGCCCAAATGGCTAATATTCAAGCTCAAGCACAAGCAAACGCTCAAGCCTCAGAACAAGCTGCTTTAGCTGAAATGCAAAAACAACAAGCTTTAGCTGAAACTCAATTACAAATAGAGCAAGGTAAATCTCAGTTTGAAATACAACGTATGCAAACAGAGGCTGAGATTAAAAAGCAATTAATGGCTGAAGAGTTTAATTATAATATTCAACTCGCACAAGCTAGAGCTAAAGCAGAAGCTGATAAACTAAAAAATATAGAAGATAGAAAGGACGAGCGCACTAGAATACAAGCTACGCAGCAATCTGAACTAATATCTCAAAGAAAAAATGATGAACTACCTAAAAACTTTGAAAGCGCAGGTTTTGATTCATTAGGAGGATTTGGACTAGAGCAGTTTGAACCTCGTTAAAAATAATTTTTATTAATTTTATATTATCATATCATGTCAGAAGAAGTAAAAAAAGAAGGGGAGTTTTCTCTTAAAGGTAAAACTGTAAAAAAACCTAAAGACTTAAGTAAAGCTTCAGAATCTATGACAAAGGTAGAAATACCAAATACAGCTAAAGAAGCTCAAGGAGAAGTAGATCCTGAAGTTATTAAAGTACAAATAGATAAAAAAGAAGAAGAAGAAAATGCCGTTCAAAAACGAATCGCAGATGCAAGCGATGATACTGTCGGACAACCCGAAAACAGTAGCGACAGCAAAGAAGTGGTTGAAGAAGTACGGGCCTCCGACTCAAATGTCGAGTCTCCCCTCACCGCTATCGAAGATCTGCAAGAAGAAGAAGTAACTGAAAAACAAGTTGTTGAAGCTGTAAAAGAAAGTCAACAAACAGGTAAACCTCTTCCTGAAAATATTGAAAAACTAGTTTCTTTTATGGAGGAAACTGGTGGTACAGTCGAAGATTACGTTCGACTAAATGCTGATTACTCTAATATAGATGGTACAACACTACTTAGAGAATATTATAAACAAACTAAACCTCATTTAGATGCTGAAGATGTGAATATTCTACTAGAAGATTTTTCATATGATGAAGAGCTAGATGATGAGAAAGATATACGCAGGGCAAAACTTGCGTTTAAAGAAGAAGTTGCAAAAGCCCGTAACTTTTTAGATGGTTTAAAGAGTAAATACTACGATGAGATCAAGTTGAGACCAGGCGTAACTCAAGACCAACAAAAAGCGATGGACTTTTTCAATAGATATAATGAAGAGCAACAAGCTGTAAAGCAACAACACGAGAGTTTTATTAATCGTACAAAGAGTCTTCTAAACGATGATTTCAAAGGTTTTGATTTCAATGTCGGAGAGAAGAAGTTTAGATACGGTATTAAAAACCCAAGTCAAGTGGCAGATGCTCAATCTGATATTACAAATTTTATCAAGACGTTCTTGAATGAAAAAAATGAAATAACAGATATGCAAGGATACCACAAAGCTTTATACGCAGCCAGAAATGCTGATACTATAGCGCAACATTTTTACGAGCAAGGCAAAGCTGATGCTGTTAAAGATGTAGTTGCTAAATCAAAAAACATTTCAACTGAACCACGAGCAACCGCTGCTGGTGATATTTCGATTGGAGGTTTTAGGGTAAAGGCTATTAACGGTGTTGATTCTTCAAGGTTAAAAATAAAAACTAGAAAATAACTTTAAAAATTTATTACAATGGCTTTAAGTCCTTTATTTGGTGACATCGTCCCATCTCAAAAACAACAACTTTTGGATAGCAACTATCTAAAGTTTAACGACAGCGCTAGTGGTACTGACACTTTCGCTCAACAATATCTACCTGAAGTATACGCTGCTGAAGTAGAGCGTTACGGAAACCGTACTCTCTCTGGATTCTTGCGTATGGTAGGTGCTGAAATGCCTATGACTTCTGACCAAGTTATCTGGTCTGAGCAAAATCGTTTGCATATCTCTTATTCTGACTGTACTAACGGTGGTGTTGCTAACACTGTAACTATCCCTGTTTCTGCTACAGTAAGAAACGTAATCTCAGTTGGTCAAACAATCGTAATTGTAGATGCTCTTGGAGCTGAAGCTAAAGCTGTTGTTACCGGATCAAACCAAACTACTGGTGTTTTGACTGTAGCTCCTTACGGATCTGCTGATCTATCTGGTTTGGCTGCTACTGTTAAGATCTTCGTTTATGGATCTGAATATGCTAAAGGTTCTTCTACTCCTAATAACACTGCTACAACTGGAGCATTTAACGGTTATGTAAGTATTGACCCTGATTTCACTCAATACTCTAACTCTCCAATCATTATCCGTAACAAATATGTTGTTTCTGGTTCTGATGCTGCTCAAATCGGTTGGGTTGAAGTTGCTACTGAAGACGGAACTTCTGGATACCTTTGGTATTTGAAAGCTGAGTCTGAAACTCGTTTACGTTTCGAAGATTATCTTGAAATGAGTGTTGTTGAAGGTGAATTAGCTGCTGGTTCTTCTGGTGCTGAAACTGCTGGGTACAAAGGTACTGAAGGTCTCTTCGCTGCCGTTAACTCTCGTGGTAACGTTGAAACTGGATTTGCTGGATTAACTTCTGCTAACGCTCTTGCTCAGTTTGACCTTATCCTTAAAAACCTAGATACTCAAGGAGCTATTGAAGAAAACATGCTTTTCTTGAATCGTGAAACTTCTTTGACTATCGACGATATGCTTGCTGGTTTGAACGGTGGTAACGCTGGTGCTGGTTCTGCTTACGGTTTGTTTGAAAACTCTGAAGACATGGCTCTTAACCTAGGTTTCTCTGGTTTCCGTCGTGGTTCTTACGATTTCTACAAAACTGACTGGAAATACTTGAACGATGCTTCTACTCGTGGAGGTTTTGTTGAAGCTGCTGCAACTGCCGCTCCTGTTTACGCTATCGATGGTGTACTAGTTCCTGCTGGTACTTCAACTGTTTACGATCAAATTCTTGGTACTAACATCCGTCGCCCATTCTTACACGTACGATATAGAGCGTCTCAAACTGACGATCGTCGTATGAAGTCTTGGTTGACTGGATCTGTTGGTGGTGCTGCTACATCTGATCTTGACGCTATGGAAGTAAACTTCCTTTCTGAAAGATGTTTATGTGTACAAGGTGCTAACAACTTTGTGTTGTTTACAGCTGCCTAGTAAGTAGGTAAATTATGTAAGTTTTTACCCTCGTCTTATCGACGGGGGTAATTCTTACTTTTATTAACATTTTTATTATATTATATCATGGCAAAAACAAAAGAAGTTCCTAGCGTTGAACAAGGCTGGGAAATTAAAGATAGAACATACTTCGTTAAAGGAAAATATAAACCACTAACTCTTAGGATACCGGCTAGACACAGTAGAAAGTTTCCATTATTGTGGTTTGATCCCGAAACTAACGAACAAAAAGAATTAAGGTACGCTACAAATATGTCTTCTCCGTTTGTTGAAGATCAATATGGTGAAGTTACATTAGGTACTATTTTATTTAAAGACGGTGCTTTGTTTGTTTCAAAAGAACATCAAGCACTACAAAAACTACTTTCATTATATCACCCGTTAAAAAACATACGATATACAGAATATAATGCTGTAGTAGAAGCTGAAGACGAACTAGATGTTATGGAACTTCAGATTGATGCTCTTAACGCTGCTAGAACTATGGATATTGATCAAGCAGAAGCTATACTAAGAGTTGAAGTTGGAAGTAAAGTAAATCAAATGTCTTCTAAAGAAGTTAAACGAGATCTATTAATATTTGCCAGGAAAAATCCAGCATTGTTTATAGAACTTGCAAACGATGACAATGTACAGCTTAGAAACTTTGCTATCAAAGCAACTGAAGCTAAGATTATTTCGCTAGCTGATGATCAAAGATCGTTCATGTGGTCATCTAATGGTAAGAAACTTATGAATGTACCATTTGATGAAAATCCATACTCAGCGATGGCTGCTTTCTTTAAGACTGATGAAGGTGTAGAAGTCTTTAAGTCTATAGAGAAAAAACTTAAATAACATGTAACAATAGTATATAGGGCTCGTTCACTCGGGCCCTTATATTTAAATAAAAATATAAATGGCAATAAACGTAAACAATGTGTATCAAACCGTTTTGCTTATATTGAACAAAGAACAGAGAGGTTATATGACACCTAACGAGTTCAATAAAACAGCAACACAGGTTCAATTAGATATATTTGAACAATACTTTGATGATTTAAATCAACAACTACGTGTTCCACAGGTTGACATTGATTACGCTGATAGACAAAGTTCTATAGATGAAAAACTAGCTACATTCAAAGGTATTGGTTCTTGTACTTATTCAGCTGGAAGTTTTTCATTACCAACACTTGATGATATTTCTGGGCTTACTATAATATATAATGATGCTCCAGCAAGTAGCGATCAAGTTTCTTTTTATAAATTAGGTGCTGTAACTTATGAACCTACAAATACTGATCCTATAGAATTACAGCGACTTCAAAGGTTTGATTTTTACAATATACAAAAATCACAACTAACAAAATCAACGACATCTTTCCCAACTTACTTATACGAAGGAGGTAAAATAACTGTAAGACCTACGTCTATACAAAGTGATATAGTTGCTTCATTTGTACGTAAACCTAAAGACGTTGTTTGGGGATACACTGTTGGTAGTTTAGGTCAATATACCTACAACTCAACAACATCTACAAGTTTTGAATTATTACCATCAGAGCAAGTTGAAGTTATATTAAGAATACTACAATACTCTGGTATAGTTATAAGAGACCCACAAATAGTACAAGCTGCTGCTAGTGAAATAGCACAAAACGAAATGAATCAAAAAAGTTAATAAATGGCTTTACTAACAGAAAACAATAGACAATATTACGAAGGCGCTCAGGGCTTTAGAGGCGATGGAACAACTGTTAGTTTTACAGCTACATTTGATACTGATTTAGTTTTTGGAGCTGCAGAGCAAACTGATGTAAACTATCAAAGAAATAACTTTAAGTTATATACTAGTCCAAATGGTATACCTGGTACTTGGACTGAAGTTGTAGCTGATTATTCAGTTGCAAATAATATTATAACATTTGACACTGCTCCAACTGACGGACTTTTTATAGTTGTTCAGTTAAGAAGATTAGATGGTGGTCAATATGGTAACACTACTCAAGATAAAGCCTATGGTTCTGTAGTTGAGCAAAACTATGGATCTTATGCTTATACTAAGTTAGATGATATTATTAACAATTTCTTGATAGCTTATGTAGGTCAAGATAAATTAATACCATCTGTAAAAAGAACTGATGTTATATTCCATGCTAAGCGTGCTATGCAAGAACTTAGCTATGATACACTTAAAGCTATAAAATCTCAAGAGCTAAACATACCACACAACTTAAGCGTTGTTATGCCCCAAGATTATGTTAACTATGTTAACTTCTATTGGTTTGATAACCAGGGCGTTAAGCATATTATACTACCAACAAACCTAACTAGCAACCCATACACCCAACCGCTTCAAGATTCTGAAGGTATACCTATGCAGGATAACTTCGATAATAATACTAGTGGTACTTCTATAGCCGAGCTAAGATGGCGAGATAATGTACTTGGTGAAGAAAGAAACATCGATAACATTATTGAAACATGGGAGTACGGTTATGGCTGGGGTGATCCATTTTATGGACAACAATATGGTATGGACCCAAGATACGCTAATGCAAATGGTTATTTTACTATAAATGATAGAGAAGGTAAAATATCTTTCTCTGCTAATCTAGTTGGCAAACTAATTACTTTTGAATACATCTCTGATGGTTTATCAACTGACCTAGATACCAAAGTGCCTAAACTCGCTGAAGAAGCAATGTATGCATCGATATTGCATGCTATTATATCTACAAGAATAAATCAACCTGAGTATATAGTTCAAAGACTTAAGAAAGAGAAAAGCGCTAAGATTAGAAACGCTAAACTTAGACTTTCAAATATTAAACTTAATGAGCTTATCCAAACTATGCGTGGTAAATCTAAATGGATTAAACACTAAAATTAAATGGCTGAAGTAAAAAACGCTTTCATCAAGTCTAAGATGAATAAGGACCTGGACGCAAGATTATTGCCGTCTGGAGAATATAGAGATGCAATGAACGTTTCAATCAGCAAATCTGAAGGTGCTGACGTAGGAGCTGTAGAAAATATAAAAGGTAACGAACTTTTATTTGATATTTTTGAAGAAGAAAGTTTGCTTATAACAGCTACTGTTGATTACTGTGATACAACTGATATATATATTACAACAGCTCCAGTTGGTATAAAAGCTGGTGATGAGGTTTATATCAATGATGTTCTTATAGGTATTGTAGTTGAATATCTTCCTGGTGATTTTGATGTAATAATAGATAGAACAGCTGTGGGTAATCCTGGTGATACGGTAGAATTTAGACCTGTTGTAGATATTATAGGTTATTATTCAGATGAAGCTACAAACAATTTATATATATTCTCAACAGATCAAGATGTGCCTGTGGGTACTCAAGTAGATCCATACGCAAATTGTTTTATTCATACATATAACTTTTCAGACTCTTCACCGATAACCAAGAAAGCTGAAGGCGCTTTTTTAAACTTCTCAAAACAAAATTTTATTAGTGGTGTAAACCTACTTGAGGATTTATTATTCTTCACTGACAACAGAAACCAACCTAGAGTTTTAAACGTATCTAAACCATATACTTACTACACTAATGAAGACCATGTTTCTGTAGCTAAGTTTGCTCCATTTAAACCTATAAGTTTATTAGAAGAGCATGAAACAACAGTGACTAGTGCTTCTATAGCTGTTGGTGATATTACTTTCACTGTAGCGCCACCTCACGATATTAAAGTAGGTGATTATGTTGTTTCTGGAACTAAGCAGGTTGGTAGAGTAAAATCGTTTGCTAATCCAACGGTAACTTTAGATAGAGCTTTTAACGCTAATACTATCATGGCAAACGGCGATGAAGTAGTATTTAGAAGATCTACAATGATCAATAGAACTGAAGAGTTTTTAGATAGTTACAACAAATCAACAGGCTCTATTCAAAATCCTAATTACGATAGTACATGGCAAGGTGATTCTGATTTTCTTGAAGATAAATTTATAAGATTTAGTTATAGATTTAAATTTGATGATAATCAATATTCATTAATAGCGCCGTTTACTCAACCTATTTTTATACCAAAGCAATTTGGTTATTTCCAAGTAGATGATGAGACGCAAACCTACAAGTCATCTGTAGTTAGCTTTTTTGAAAACTTTATACAAGAAGTTGGTCTTAGGATACCATTACCTTCTAATACAGAAGGCGATGACAACTGGGGTAGTAATAGGTTTAAAATTAAAGAAATAGATATTCTATACAAAGAGTCTGATTCATTAGCTTTAAAAGTAATGAGTACTATAGTATCTTCAAATATTACGTCAAGCAGTATAGTTGGAGAAGATAATTTGTATACATTTAATTATACATCGAAAAAACCATATAAAACTCTTCCAGAAAAAGAAATAGTTAGAGTATACGATAGAGTGCCTATAACAGCTAAAACTCAAGAGGTTATAAGTAATAGAGTTGTTTATGGTAATTATAAAGATAAAAACAATCCTCCAACAGCTTTACCAGATTATTATGTTTCTGCTTTACCGAAAGACTTTGCTAGATTTACTACAACAGCACAGTATCCAAGTCATAGCTTAAAACAAAATAGAACTTACCAGGTAGGACTTATACTTTCCGATAGGTATGGTAGAAGTACTTCTGTTTTATTATCTCGTAAAGATGCTCAAACTGATGGTGCTGGTTCTACTGTTTTTAATAGTTATAAAAATAGTATATTTTTTACAGATGTAGATGGGGTAACTTACGAAGGAAACCCAGTTGAGTGGTGGGAAGGTGATGCGTTAAGATTTACGCTAGACTCTCCTATAGAAACCAACGCACAGAGCGACTATCCTGGTTTATATGCTAGTTCAAATAATGGTAACAAATCTTGGGATTTATACAATACTGGCAGTTCTACTCCTTATGTAACAAGTAAAACTTCGACCACGTATACTATAAACCAAAACATTAGCTCTAAAGTATTAGAAGGTGATTACTTAAGAGGTAAATACATTGACTATACTAAAGTAACTGATGTTACTTGGAGTTCTCCAAATACAATTATAACCACGGAAGAAGAAATTTCTGATATTTACACTGAAACAGTATCTAGTTCAGTTATTAGAGAAGCTTACGAGATAAACACTCTTGGTTGGTATTCTTATAAAATAGTCGTAAAACAAAACGAACAAGAATATTATAATGTTTATTTACCTTTAGTTATAAATGGTGGTTATCTTTTAAATACCGGCACACCATCAACTAGTGATGATCAAGATGAATTAGCACAAAGTGTTTTAATTAATGATAATATAAATAAAGTACCTAGAAACTTATCTGAAGTTGGTCCTGATCAAAAGCAATATAGCAGTGACGTTAAATTATTTGGTAGAGTTGCACCAGAGAGAGCTACTGGAGCTACGAATAACATACAATGGTATCCAAGTATCGCATCAGATCAAGTTAGTAAAATAGCTACAGCTATAGACTCTGGTTACGATGTTGATTACCCGCAAAGTCCTAGTGCTGCTACAGGTTTTTATTTTGGTATGTATAATCAAAATACTAATCCTTCAATACTAACAATATCATCTCTTGCACCATCTGGATCAACAGAAACTTTAGGTAGACTTCCTAATAGTACAACGTCGATAACACAAAATTTATCTGTATATGAAACAAACCCTACAATATCTTTGTTAGATATATTTTGGGAAACATCAGCAACTGGTTTGCTAAGTGATTTAAATTTAGACGCTTTAAATCAATTTGATGGAGCTATTGGTGTTGATAACACCACATATTCATTTAGTTTAAGTGAAGATGATGCTGCTTCAGTTTTATCTCCGTTCAACTGTACCACAACGCCTTGGTACTTTGTTAATTCAGAAGGACCTATAACAGTTGGTATTGGAACTGTAACCGCTGAGCTTGTTAGTGTTAAAGATGCTAATGGTGATAATGTCCCATTCCACGGTTTTTATTTAGTAGATAATTTAGATAATACATTTAATTTATTTACATCAAAGAACTTTACATATATTCAAGATAGTAGTGAAAAATTCGATTTTACATTTACTTATAATGTTACTTTAGATAAAGGTGGTGGTGATGTTTATGAAAGCGTTATAACTTCTACAGGATTTTTACAAAATATAACGCCAACTATTCAAGATCCAGGTGCTTTAAACATTGAAGATGCTGACACAGATATATACGACTTTTTATCAGCTGCCGGCACATCTAATGGATCCGCTATAACTTCAGAACAAAAACAACAACTTGTGTTTACTAAAGTTAAAGAGATTTGGAGCTATGATGGTTCTAATACTAATGTTTTCTCTGTAAACTCAACAACTGGTGTTTTAACTAAAAATGTTGAAGGTTTAGAAGGTGAAGAATATACTATCCAAGTGAAAGTTGAAGACGCTAATTTAGGTGTTGGATCTTTATCAGCTACAACCCCTGATATAGAAATACAAATAGGTGATGATAGTTTAAATATTAAACCTTGTCCAAATCCATGGGGAGGTCTTGTTACAACGTCATCTAGTCCAAATAGAACTTTTGTACAATATTTTGGTGCTAATACATCAGGTGAAGGTGATCCTGCTGAGTATACTAATAATTTGCCAAGTGGCACTTATTCGCTTGTTACAGGTATACATAGAAACAATGTTGATGGAACCGAACAAGGGCATCAAAAAGGACAAATGAGGTTTAAACTGCAATTGTTTGCAGACTGCGAAAATCCTTTTGGCACGTTCACTGGCTTAAGCACTGACTATTGGATTCAATATAAAGAAGTTGGTGCGCCATCAAGTACTTGGCAAACTTACGCTGGTGGTAATGGAAGCGGAAGTATATCAGTAATAAGCGATAGCTCTAGTACATCTGTTTATATACCTTCAGCTACAACAGCTATAGATCCTCAAGCTGGTACTGCTCAAGATCCTTATTACGAATGGAGAGTTATTATAAATCAAATAGATTCTGATAGAACTTGTTCTCCAAATGATCCTGATTCCGGAACCGGTTTTGATAGAATAGAACTAGATGTTGTAGATGTTGGCGGTTTTACTTACACATGTCCTTAATAATAGTAATAATTTATATAATAGTGTAATAATAAATTATGGCGATAGAAGTACCTTACTTTAATTCTTTCGTTTTGAAAAGACTACAAACCGCTGCTAATGTGAATACATTTCCAAATTGGCTGGGTGGTTCTCCTAATAATTCAGGTACGCTTAATGCTGATGGTGTAATGTGGTATTTGGAAGAAGCTCGTATTCGCGGTGGTTATAATAATACAAACGTAGACTACGGTGTTAGAGCTTCTATAGTTGAAGATGATACTAGTTCTCAACAATTAAAAAATGGTCTTATATATTCTGGTATATTCAATTCAAAAACAGGTGTTAACAATTCTAACGTGTTTTCAGTTGGTGATGCTATAACTAAAAGCGTGGACCCTGGCTATGGTAGTATACAGAAGTTATATGCTGAAGATACAAACCTAACAGTGTTTCAAGAGAATAAAGTTAGTAGAGCACTTATAGATAAAGACGCTATCTACTCTGCTGAA
>Ga0213864_10000023_pt1 | contig 63217 bp, 80 predicted proteins | sample PICome_5_FD_160078 | JGI IMG/M metagenome (GOLD analysis project Ga0213864, IMG submission 160078) | Coastal seawater microbial communities near Pivers Island, North Carolina, United States - PICO247 | ecosystem: Environmental > Aquatic > Marine > Coastal | place: USA: North Carolina... | reverse complement strand
TAACTGTTGATTTCTCGCTGCTTCCTGTTTCTGCATCATTTCGTTCTGGCGTTCTTGAGCATCAATATTAGCCGCAATTCCCTGCATTGACTTACCTTGTTGTTGAGCTAAAGACTGAGCTAAAGCTGCAATACCAGTTCCGCCACCAACACTTCTTAAGGCATCTAATGTATTTGCCATTCCTTGTTGAGACTGTTGTGCTTGGAAATCAGCTGCTTGTGTACTTACTCTTAAATCCTCAGCAAAATTTTCTAAACCTTCAAATGTATTACTTAAATCCAGAGTTTCATATCTGGTCATATTTTGTTCAAATTCTTTCTGAGCAGCTCGCTGTTCTCTTCTTCTTGCACCACCTCCGAAAATTCCGCCTAATGATCCAAGTAATCCTCCAACAGCACTTGATAACGCTTTAGCTCCTAATGCAGTTATTGCCATATTATTACTAGTTTTTTTTAGTTGTTATCTATTATTATTATTACATGTTATTAGCTACTTATAAAGGCTTCTGTACCAACTGAAAACAATTCTCTGTATTTAGAATTATCCACAGTTTGCATGTCAACTTCCATATAATAACCCTTTAATCCTCCTGTGTTTACTACCTTAGATTTTGAAAATAAAACATATTGACCTACAGAAGGTTCAGGATCTCCTGATGGAACCGTAACAGTTATTGTTTTGCCTGAAATACCTTTACATTTACCTAAGCTTTGTATATCATCGTTGTTATCTATAAAATATATAGTATCACCACCTATATGAGAATTTGCTTCATCAAGGTTTGCTTGTAATGAAACATTTAAATCGTTATCAAATGTAATTTCTAAGGTACCTGATCCTGAAATACTAGAGATAACACCAATACCTTGAGTATTGAAGTTACTAGTATCTAATACTTCCGAACCACCTTTTATATAATTGTAGAACTTATCTTCTTTGTTTACAAACTCATCTACTTTTCCAGTGTCTAGATTTGTAGATATAGAAGGTGAATACCAACCGCTGGTACCTTCATAGTTTAATGTTTTGAATGTTTTAACTGACGATGGGTTTGCGTTATGTATTAATTTAACAGAAGATATATATTGCACTCCGTAAAAATTCGCGATTGATCCTTCATGGTGTAACCATAAACTTCCTCCTTTAAATGTGTAATATTTACCGTTTAGATAACATCCTTGCTCTGGGATAAAACTCAACCTACTGGTCCATCCTTTAGATACTCCTGAATAAGCTACACTTTCGTCATCTTCGAAAGATAATATATATTGAGATGTATGAATATCATAAGAACCAATTATAGAGCCCGTATGAGCCTTTAATTTGTCTCTAAAATAAGAAACAGTATTTGCCATTGAAATAGGAGTTAAACCGTCCATAGATAGCCTTAAAACGACTCCTCTAGATTTGTCTGCAAAATATGTTTGATACCCATAAGAACAAAAAGATTCTGGATTTTGAGTTCCAAATTCACCATTAAAAGGAACTGCTTGACCTATAACATTATTTGTCGATGTTAGATTTATATTTCCGTCAGCATTGTAAAGAGCATCTTTATTAGCTAATAGCTTTAAAACTTTATCCTCACAAATAGCAATAAGGTCTGTATTCCTAGTATGTAGTAATTGAATAGATCCATATTCAGGATTTAAATCTTTAGTTATTTTTAACCCTGAGTTAAATTGATTTAAATTATTAACCGCTCCTCTGGAATTAAATAAACCTGACCATATAAGGCTATTCTTAGCATTTATAATATTGAAGTCATAAGATACCGTAGAAGATACGCGAACTCCTTTCTCTAATTGTATCTCATTAAAATCATCTTTGATCCTGTTGGATTCTAATCCATTACCAAAATTAAAGCAATTATACCAAGATAACGTTTGAGGCGATGTAACTGTCCCTGAAGCATATGTGTTACCGGTTTCGTAATAAATATCTAAAAGATCATCTTTCACTGTAGTTTCAAAAATAGCTGGTATAACAGATAAACCTACTGTTCCTGTAAAGTGAACGAAAAATCGTACATCTCTATCGGAAGCTATAGATTGCGCATAAAAGACTATATCTGTAATATCAGGACTCTCAGTAGGGTTATCCCAACCGTCAGTTACAGCTAAAACCGTATCACCAACTGTAACATCAGATGTAATATCTGGCCCAAAACTAAAGTTGTCAGAAGATCCTGTGCTTTCAACCCTATATATTTGACCATCTTTATAGTAATAGTCATATCTTATAAATATCCCTGAACTCGGCTCTTCTTCGTACTCTAAAAAACCTAAAGTTGATTTAGGATCTGAAGGCACTGTAGCAACATCAATAACAGCATCTGGCTCAACAAAATCTGATTGACCAGCTAAACCTAAAGAGGATAAAAACTCTGTAGATATACGATCATCCTTGTTAATTTTAATAAAGAATCTTCCATCAAAATTATCAGACGAATCTACATTGTCAGGCTTTGAAGTTTTCACATCTAACACTTTGTATTTAGCATTAGCATTGTTAACTGGAGTATTAGTATTTGCTCCTTTCTTTAATAATAAAAAATCACCTTCTTCAAACTTATTGATCTCGTAACTAGGTACGCTTAACCAATACGCGGAGTTATCACTGTTATCTTCAAAAGCTTTATCAATTAAAATATTATAATACTCTTGAGAGCTTTCTTTTATGTATATTTTGTATTTTGTTAAGTCAGCATCTGTATTAGGAAAGTTGTTTAAGGTAACTTGGAACTGCTTATTGTTGCCAGCATCACCATAAGGGACTTTATAAACAAGGTTAGGTGCGGTCACAACAGGTGTTTGTCTACCATAGTTATCTTCGAATACAACACCGAATTCATAAGATCTACCTGACTTTATAGATCTTAAATCATTAACATTAGATCGTGATACTAAATCTATAGTTAAATTAGGTACATAGTCTTCTAAATTAAACCCTGTTTCATAATTACCGAATACTAATCTATTACCAATAACCTCTAAGGCTTTTGCTTTTTTAGGAACCATATCGTAAGCTCTTAGCAATTGAGAACTTTCTAATACAGCATATATATTTTCTTTTTCAATATCTAAGGTTAATGTTGTAGGAGCTGATACCACTTCGCGAGAGTAAACATATATATTAGTATTATTGGATTCTTTATAAAGTATCTCAACTTCTTTAACTCCCTCAGGTACATCAATATTTTCCAGTGTTAAATCTGTTATAGAGTTAGTCATTTTATTATTATACCCGTCTTCGATAGAATACTCCTTATAAACATTAGGATAAAAAGCAGTATCTGAAAACGGTGACATAACTGAATATTGATCGTTATCGTATTTCCAACGGTAACCAAACCTAACAAACTTTTCTTCAAATAAAGGGTTTTTAAATATACGTATTGCATACACAAACTGCGAACTATTAGTAGCAGCATTATGATTTCTATATACTACTTCAAGATTATCTGTAGCTGTTAAATTTTTAACTTTTGTTTGAACGACATATTGATCTGAAGTGTCTGTATACGTAAATTCTATAATATCACCTACAACCGCATCTGATAAACCGCTAATATCTATAGATACTAAATCACCTATGCTAAAAGTATAAAAGTTTACACCTGGTGAAGATATGTTTATTGTCCCATCTTCAACTGTTGTTATATTAAGTGTAGGAGCGTTTAGAGGCTTCTTTCTGATAATTGTAATATCATCTAATGTTATCGAGCTAGGATTTAATTTGGACTCTTCTATGTCGATTATTTTAGGTTCATTAATATTGTCTGTCCATGCTATAAATCCCTCAAATAAAACTACTCCTGTAATAATATCATCTGTAAATTGCAAAACCACATTAGTTGAATCATCTACAACTTGGGTTGTTGTTTCTGTTGACGGATCGTATTCTAATATCTCTGAACTTACAGTGTCTTTAACAAACCAATATATTTTATTATTCTCATTATCAACAACTGTTGCTATACACTTTCCGGTACCTGTATATTTAGATACATTGCCTTTAAGTGTTTGAATAACACCAATATCACTACCATCAGTACTAGCTACTTGAATATTCAATGCATCCCTGTACTCATTATTCGATAGTAGTCGCTCATCTAAGTCTTTATTCATTCGACCCGATGTAAATACATTTTTTATTTCTGGCATATTTTAGTGTTTAATATGTTTAGACTTACCTCTAAGTAATTGTGTAAGTTCTTCTATCTTAATATTAGAAAGTCTTATTTTTGCAGTTCTTTTAGCTGAAGTAAAATCTTTTCGAAATCTACGAACTAAATATTCTTGAGAGGATGGCATGTTTTTAATAATAGCATATTGAATATATTTATAAATAGCATCCTCCGCTAATTTATGAATTTGTGTATCTTCATCTTTAGCTAACCCATCACTTATATAGCTTAATTTAACAATCTTATTTATAAGATTTGAACTAAAATGAATAATACCTTTAGTATTATCAATAAAGAAAGTACCATTACTTTGCTGCATTACAGGATCCAATCCATAACGTCTACCACCGTATGAGTCCCTAATAAAGTCAGGTAAATCAGTATTTAAATCTCCACTTTCGGTTATTTTTTTAAATTTTTTTATTTGCTCAGAATCATTAGCCTCTAATAATTCGCCTTGATCGTCAAATAAATATTCATAGTTAGAATCTTGTAATATAGCGGGTGGATTAGATACTTTAGAATTAGGCTGTAAAACCCTTTCATGACCATCATTACCAATCCAAGATAACTTAATATAATTAACATAATCCTGAGGTAATATCATATATAAGTTACTAGAAATTTCTATTTCAATACCTTTATACGAAGGTAAAACATCATAGTTTAATTCTTGTAATCCTCGCTTAGCGTGAAATAATATTTCAGATCGACTAGCTTTAGAAATAATTTTGTTGCTTCCCACAAAAGCAAACATAAAGTTATTTACAATATCATTTAACGATAAAAACTGATAATTTCCATAATTTTCATCTAGAGAGTTCCATAAACTATCTGCACCTAAATAATATTGTTCGCTTGTTTCGTTTAATAATCCCATCTATTATAGTTTTTCTAATTGTAATTTTTCTTTTTCTTCAATGTCTGCGTATTGAGCAATATCCCCTTGTTTTATAGATACACCAGCTAATTCAAGTATACCTAATACTACATCAACCTCATCTGATGAATGTAACTCAAAATCTGTAGAAGTTGTTGGATCATATAATGGATTATCCGATACCGTCCTGTAACCCCAAATAACATTTGATGGCTTTTTAATATAATTACAAGAAATATTAGTTATTAACTCAGCTTCCCCTTGAACTTTTATACCATCTTCATTTTTAGTATAAATAGGAAAAGTATTTGTAGGTTGTGTTAATTTTGATTTCATAATGTCAATAAAATCTTTTTGACTAACTCTCTCTACTTCTGTTGAATTATATAATACTGTTCCTAATCTATATAAATCTGCTGGTAAATTGAAATGATCGGTATCATACACTAAAGATGCATTTTTTTCAAACAAACTAATTTTTTCTTCTAAATTAGTTAGCATATCTGAATATTCTGTATCATTACCTTTTAATCTATTAAATTGATTAATATCATAAAAGTATTGTTCAAATATATCTAACTGTACTTGATTCGCAAATAAGTTAAACTCTTGAGGTGTGATATACCCTCTTTGTTCTTTTCTAGCAATACTTAATACTCTTTGGTATATTTTATCGATGTTTATTGACATTTTTTTTATTTACATTAATAAAATAGGCTACGTATTTTTCGCAGCCTATTTATTTAGTTTTTACATTTTTAATTTCTTTACTAATGTTTTGTAAACCTCCATACCTTCATCGGTTTTAAACCATGCTGCTAATGCTGAATATGGATGTTCATCAAACGGAACGGTCATCAATTTCCTATTTGAGTCTCCGTATGTAAATGTTCGTTGATCTGGAGATAATTTAATAAGTCCCATGCTATTAGCTTTTACACCAATGTTTCTCAACTCAACATTTTCATCATTTGCTAATTCTAAAAACAATCCTGGTTGTCTTTTTGCAAATATCATTAAATCTCTTTTTAATTCAGAGCTTGTCATTTTATCAACTTGACTTCCAATTTCAACTCTCATAATAGCTTCCGCTAAGTCAATTGAAATATCTCTAGCCATCATCAATGCATCTATTTCTAGATTAATTACTTCCATTTCATCTACAGATTCCTGTACTGGATCGTATTCCTCGTAGATAACATCTTTTAACGGATGATATAATGATAATAATTTTTGTAAAGCTTGGTTTGTTCTAGGAACGTTCAATGCTCCATCTCTGAAAATAATTCTACCTAAAGTAGCATCTCCTTGTTGCTCATCTGCAAATGGAGAATTCATATTTGTAGCGTACCTAATTTCTTTTAGTGTTCTAGTAGACTCATCAAAATATTGTAATGGTTTCTTGCCAGAATGTTTAGAAGGGATGATATACACTAAAGGTTTTTTATCTCCTTTTAATACATATAATCTATCCTTGAATTCAAAAGTATCTTTAGGTTCTGATTTTCTTGTTGTTGCTGTCGCTTCTTCTTTTTTAGCCACAGGCTTTCTTTTTTGTGTTGCCATGATATAATAATATTAAATAGTTTTTAAAAGCGCGACATAAGGTCGTTATATAATAATAGTAGTGCCCTATTGTCGCATAAAATAAAAAAGACATACCAGTAGCATGAACCACCGGTATGTCATTATGCTAATTATGCAGTTTTCTTGAAAAGAACGAAGTTGTTAGCAGCTTGAGTAACTAAACATCTTTCAGTTAGATATTTAATCGCCATCTCATCAGCAGCAGAGTTGTTTGCTCCACCAGCAGATCCGATAACCCAAGACTTCATTTTTCTGTTCTCAACTTGGTTAGCTCTATAACGTACGTGTAAGAATGGACGCTTGATATTTCTACCTAAGCTCTTGTCATATACGCTAGATACACCAGCTGGAACTAAAGCTCCTTCGATATCTCCGATCATTCCACGAGTAGAACCATCGTTCAAATATTTCCAAGAAGTTTTATAGAAATCGTAAGAACCTCTACGGAAATCGCTAAATCCTAAGTTCAAAGCCATATCAGCTGAATTTTGGAAAGCACCGTAAGAAGTACCACCTGTTCCGTAAGAATTTTGAGCAGCTAACATATTGTCGATCTCAATTTCCTTACCTCTATTTAAGAACATTAAGTTTTCTTCAATAGCACCTTGCTTATCTAATTCTTGTAAGATTAAGTCAAAGTCGGAAACTCCGTTAGTATCAAAGTCAGAATTAGCGAATACTAAACCTCTATCTTCAATAGCTTCGAAGAAACCTTCTGTACCTGTAACAGTTTTACCTTGTGCATCAGTGATTGGCACATCAGCAGTCTTACCTTCGATTAAAGCCATTTCACAATAATCTAAGAAACGTAATCTTTGCTCTGCGCTAGACTTTAAGTACCATAAGTAACCAGTACCTCCGTTTTCAGTTGTAGCTTCTACCCATCCAATTTGAGTCATATCAGATCCACCGATCTCATACTCCTCTCTCATAATGATTGGCTTGTTAGTAAAAGTTGTGAATGGAGCATCGATTGAATTACCACCGTCAGCAGACTTTTTACCATACTCAGACCCGTAAACAAATACTTTTAAAGTACTTCCTGCTTGTCCTTCAGTAACGATTGTTGAATTCAAATCTGCTTGAGATCCATAACATTTTACTGTTACTTCTTGTCCTGATACAGCTGTTACTAATGCTTTATCTACAGTTAAACCGTTAGATGTAGCGATAACTAAAGTCATATTAAGACCGATAACATGACCTGCAGGGAATTCTAATACATCAGTAGTAGCAGCTTTTACAGCTACATCATCATAACCAATGTGTAATCTTCCTTGCTCTGACCATACGATTTCATCAGATTCTAAAGCTTCTTCAGCTCCAACCTTAGTTAAGAATCCAGCTACTGTTCTGTTTCCAAATCTTTCGATTTCTTTCTCATAGACTTCAGGTAAAAATTGTTTTGTGAAGTCAAAGTCACCACCGTCAATAGATAAATAGTTATCTGCAAACAACCCTTGGATTGGACGTGGAGTTAAATGTTGTAATGCACTAGCACTACCTGAAAATGTTCCTGCCATTTTAGTTTAATTTTTAAGTTTTTGTTTTTTTAGTTTCTATTTTTAATTGTGAGGAACAATACTTTGCTTAAAGAACTTTAAACGTTACACCTTTTATTTGAGGTTTATCAGTATGAACTTCATTAGGGTCCATATCAATGTTTTTTCTGCTAGATCCAGATTCTTTAACCTGATCAGCTCTACCTTGATTGTAAAAGTGTTGCGCAATTCTGTCAGCGTTCATAGCTGTGAATAAAGCTTTATGATAACCGCCTGCGTCAGCAATTTCACCTTTGTCATCCAGGAACCTCCCGATAAAGTTATTTAAATTGCTTTGAGCAGATTTCACATCGTCAACGTTGTTTACATTAAACCTGTATTTTTTTTCTCCAACACTGAAATCAAAACCTTTGAAATCTTTAGAGAATACTTTTTCTGTTCGGTTTAAAAAAACTTTTAGTTGAGCTTCAGCTATTCTTTGCGCCTCCTCTCTTTCTTGTTTATAAACTAAAGCTTCTTTTGCTTCAGGTGTTAACCTTGATCCTTGCTTTAGTTCTGTATAATATTTTTCTTTTAAATCACCTAAATAGTCTTTAGCTTTCTTTAACTCTTCTTTATAAGCGATTTTCTTTTTTCTAATATCTCTATCATCGTCTAATTCTTCGTCATATGAAAAATCTTCTAATAATAGATCAATATCTTCTTTATCTAAATAAGATCTAGTTGACTCATAATATTCCCTGAGTAATTGAGTTTCATTCAACTTATCGTAATCTTGATTTAGTTTTACGTAATCTTCAAAATTACCCCCGGTCTCTTGCATGAAGCTCCATAGCTTTTGTAACTCTTCAGGCATTTCGCTAGTAACTTCTTCTGTAGTTGTTTCTGTTCCACTAACTACTTCTGGTTCGTCTTCTATTTCTTGTGTTTCGGTTTCCGGTTCGTCGGTAATTTCCGTTAGAGCTACAAATTCTTCTCCTTCAGGTTGTTCAACTGTTGCTTCAGTTTCTGTAGCTTCTTCTGTAACTTCACTAGTAGGTTCTTCTGTAACTGTTTCTTCAGCTGTTTCTACAGATTTTTCTGTATTAATTGAAGTTAAGTCTAAACGATAGTTACCGTTTTCTTGAAACCCGTTTTTTGTTTCGTTTACTGTATCAGTATTTTCAACTGAATTGTTTTCTACGTTTTTTTCCATGATAAAATATTATATGATTGTGTAGTTTTTGCGGTGTAACTACTTTATTTATTATTACTTGGGTTCAAAAGAACCTAAATCAAATCCTCCGGTCATTACATCATTACCCGAAGATTCAAAACTTTGTTGTCCGCTTTTTGTTTTTCTTTGTTCTTCAGCCTGAAGTTTTACTCTATCGTCTTTACGATCTTCTTTATAAGTGTCTTTGTTTTTAGCAGCTTCAACTTCTAACCCTTTTAGCTGCATATTCATTTCAAATTCTAAGCGCATCAGGTATTCTTTAGCTGCTTTTTCAGATTCTAACTTCTGTATCTCTAGTTGCGCTTTTAATTCTTCTATTTGAGCTTGAGAAGCAGTCAGTGCTTGTTGTTTTTGAACCTCTAGTTGAGCTGATACTTGTTGTTGTTGTGCGTTTGCTTGAGCTTGGGCTTGGATATTTTGCTGTTGCATTAATTGGTCGCGCTCTAATTTCTTTCTTCGTTTAATTTTTAATAGCTGATTAGCTAATTTAACGTTCTTAACATCGCGAATATCTATAGCATCATCTAAATCAATAAGACCAGCTGATAGTGCTGTTTGAATATTGTTCTCTAAAATAGCTTTTTCTTCTTCATCTGGAGCTAATTCAATAAAGATAGCAAAGTCGTGAAGATATAGGAATTTTAATTCTTCAAGAGTAGCTACGTTATGCGCTCCTATTTTTTGAATAAAAGTTTGCTTAGATGGAGAATACTCTAATATATCTGAAATTCTTAACGATAAGTTTTCGGCTAATAATCTTGTTATAGCTACATTTGCATCTAAAATATGTCTAGTAGCTGTATTAGAATTTGCTGCCGCTAATTTTTGAACACCTACTAAAGCTCTAGAGTCAGGTGTACTTCCGTCTCTCGCTTCGTTTAATCCCGTAGCATCACGAATCATTTGAAGGTAATAATTGTAATTAGCTATTAATGTTTGAACTTTATTACCACCTGCTCCTGATGTAATCTCTTGAATAGGTATTTTGCCGTGATTAAATTCACCCTCACCTGTCGTTGATCGGCCTAACACAGAACCTGTTTGTAAAAACATATTTAATGCTTCCGATGGGTTATAATTAGTTCCGTTACCTAAATCAACTTCAGCTAAACCATCTACATCTAAATAGATACCATCTGGCACCATTCTAGACATAACTTGTTGTAGTTTTAAATGAGTTAATTGAATCATATCAGCAAAACCAGTTATACGGCTTACTAATGACTCAATTCTACCTTTATACATTCTAGGAGCTACAATGTGATAAGGCATGTTAACTTTAGTTTCATCACTTTTAGGCCTAACCATGTTTTTAGCTAGATCCCATTTTAGCATGATATTCGTATCAATTACCATTGCTCCTTCGTATAACACCTCGATAGTTCTTTCGTTCTTAATAAATCTATCTGTCATATCCTGAGAAGGATTAAACCTATCGTCTTTTTTAATAGCTTTATCTGCTCCAGATGCTGTTTTCTTTATTTTATATACCTCTTTGTTGTATGTTTTATAACAAAAATACAAAACCTGTACAATGTTATTATCGGTTTCATTATGTGTATTAGCATTAGCACCGTAAGGGAATCTTTCTTCTCCTTTTGATTTTACAATGCTTTCTACTTGGCTATCCGTTAAATGAGGAAATTGTTTTCTAAGCTCATTTAGAGGTATAGATTTTACTTCACCAACATAATATATATCACTAAAATAAGGGTCCTCCGTGTAAGACCATACTGTATTTGCTGGATCTACATATTCAACCTTAACTCCTTCTGCTTTGCTATACCTATCCTTAGCTGCTGCGATACCTAAAGTAGTTAAATCATAAACGCACCTCTTAGAGATCAGATCATACTTATTGCTTTTCATCATAACAGCTAAAGCTTGCTCTTCTGCTATTTCAACAGCTTGCTTGTAGTTTAACTGCATGTGTAAATCCAATTCTTCTTGAGAACCAGGTAAAGTGTCAGGGTTGTTTTCATACATTTGGAAACCAAAGTTTTCTTCAACCATATCATTAATCTCCTTAGTCATCATATCTCTGATGATAGATTCCATATATTTCGTTCGTTTCTGAACTCCATATGGATCTTGAGATTGTACTTTTACGTCAAAAACTCTTTCTGATATACCGTTAACTACAATATCAACAAACTTAGGAATAATAGGTACAACCTTCCAATCTAAGTTAGTATAACTCAAATCTCCATTTACGGCAAATTCATCCTTATATTTTTTAACTGATTGTTCTCCTCTAGCGTATAATCTTAATTCGTGAAAGGTATTCTGATTACTCTTGTACCGTGAAGCTCCATCTATAGAACTAAACCATTCGTGAACAATAGCTTTACCTACTCTCTGCCCATAATCTAGGCTATTTTTTTCTCCATCACTAACCGCTTGGCTAGGGAAATAACTTGATATAACTGACTCAGCCATATGTTTTATTGAAATTATTTATTTATTATTGATTTAGTACCTGTATTTTTAAACCGACCAACATTCATTCTAATTGTATTAGATACTCTCTGTCCTATTGGTTTATATAGATTCTTATTGCAAGCCATTATAGCTAATCCTGAACTAATAGCTGCATCATATTTTGTTCTGTCTTCAATTCTAAAATGCAACCAATCGTGTAAAGTTCTATCGAAATACATATTACCAAAATTACCATCTTCTAATACGCCTACATTATTGTTTATGTAAGACTCTATAGCTGCAGCATGATCTTGCTTTATTTGTTCTCCTGAGTTAGGTATTCCGCCTATTTCTTTTTCTGTATAAGATAACTTGTTCCAAAGTTTATCTGGTCTATTCATAGAAAAAGCTCTATAACCTCTCTGTTTTATATAATAGAGTAACCGCGGTTTATTGTTTTCTGCTAACAAAGGCATACCGTAAAAAACAATAGCCATTAGTACATCTTCAAAAAACATTTCAGCAGTTTCAGGCCTTGCAATATATTCTAAAAAGAATTGATTAGTTGGTGCATTATCCATATGAAACTTAGTAAGACCGCTTAGAGCTCCGTTAGATCCCCTTCCGCCTACTGTACCTGATATGTCATATGAGTCACACCCAAAAGCACCTATATGTTCGTTACCTGGGCTTTTCCTACCGTTTTTTATTATTACAGCATTTTGCATTTCAGGTGAGGGTATCCAAGATAACTTAAATCTACCTCTAGGGTTTGGATGAAATTCTACTCTTGTATCTCTAGCACCATTAGCCCAACTAAAACTACCTGTAGTCACAATACCTGAATTAACAAGACCTTGATTGTAATCTAACTGCTCGTATATTTTTACAAGATTAAATAAACTATTTTTAGTTTCATCACGGAAAGCATGATCTTCCGATTTAGGAAATTGTCTATACAATTCATTTAAAGCATCTAAATCATCTTTTAAACCGTTTGCTTCGTTTTGCCAATGTTCTAATACCCCAATTCGTATAAGCTCTCCATCAATTCCGAGCACTGGTTCTTTAGGAGTATCAAATACAGGGTATCCATAAGCATCAATAAATCCTTCATAGTTCCACTCCATAGGAATGAACAAAGAGTATAATCCCGAGCTTGTTTGGCCGTTCCGGTTCCTTTTAGTGACATCTGACGCATAATAAATGTCTTTAAAATTTTGTCCTCCTTTATCTAAAGCGTTCGACGTAGACCCCATCATACATTTACCTATGATTTTAGAACCTAACCGTAAACAAGTTTTTGTAACCTTCCAGTTATTTTTTATATTATCAGGCTTCTCCCATTTACCACTTTCATCGTGTGCTAATAACCTTAGTTTTTCACCATCATAAGAGTTATCACCTGTGTTTTTCCAGTCAATTGATGTATCTAATCCTTCTAACTCTTCTTGATCCTCTGTTTCTTTTATTGATTTTTTTGTCAATTTAGAAGCTGGGACCCTATACGCTAATTCAGTCTTAGGTCTATCCATACCGTCTTGTATAGGTTTGAAAAAGAATGGATAATTTATTGATATTGGAACAACTTTGTCTGTAAACATCTTTTTAGCATCCCAACCAGTTTTTGATAGTATACCAAATCTAGAATCCGACGTAATTGTCGCTTGGTTAACCATTTCCGCAGAGGACATAAAAGAAAAACCAGAACGACGGTTTTTAAGATAACACATGCCATAACATCTGGTATCAACTTTGCACGCTTCCCAAAAAATAAAAAACAATCTATTCGATTCCCTGAAATCAGGTAATCCAATATCAATTTTAGACCACTGTAGGTACATATAATGAGCGCCTGTAATATATGTAGGTTTACCGTTGTTTACAAACCAGTAACCCTGTTCTCGCCTATCAAACTCAGTTTCTATGTAAGGGATCCAAGTTTCTTTAAAACTATCAGGATATTTATTCCAGTGAAATATAGTGCTAATCTTTTTTAACTCTTTAGGATATTCAGCTGGAACCCATTTATCACCTCTATCATCTATTTTTTTTGGAGCTAAAGGTAAAGCTATTTTTAAGTTTTGGATCTCATATATCTCTCCTATTTGACCCGTATCACTTATTACAACTATATCAAACTCTTCATTATAACCCTTCTTCCATTTTTTTCCTCTGTTCATCCTGCTGACAGTGGTTCTTTTGATAGGTTCTATTACTTTATATAATGTCTGCTTATACATTACTTACTTCTTCTTTCAGCAAACCCAGATATAGTACTTTTTTTCTTTTCTACAGTTTTATCCTCTAGCAGCGCTTCCTCCTCTTGTATCCTGGATAGTATTTCAAAGGCATCGAAAATAGACAACTTTTTTGTAGCAGCTGCATTTTTTAATTTATCTGCTGTTAAATCATCCTCTGAGTCTGTTATTATTTTTTCTTCAGCAACTCTAATTAGTTCTTCAACCGCTTTGTATCCAGCTTGGATTATATTTTTCTTCCGTTCCTTGATAGTCATATTTAATTGTAATTGAATTAGTAGGTACTCTATATAGTCTTTGGCCATCAATTATAAATTCGTATTCACTGCTTGGTCTAAAACCAACTATACTACCTTCTTTTATATTATTATCTTCAAGATATTTATCAGGATAAACCATCACACCTTTCAAAGGTTCTTCTTTTTCCAGACTAAACATATCGGTGTTTTTTAAAGGGTGTACAAAGCAATATCCTCTAACCGCTTTCCATTTATCTTTTCTCTTGTATAAATATACCTGATCCGGTTGAGCTAAATACTCTGTTCCGTTAAGATAACTTCTCGAGTTTTTAATATCTCCTCTTATATCATAAAATGTTCTAAATACATTGTGGTGTACAATCACCTCATCTCCTTCCTCAACATCAGTTTGTGTTTCTATAGGTACTCCTACAACAATAGCATTCCTATTTACATACTGATGATTCTGCATTTCAGTATTTAGAATTAATTTTTTACCGTCTATATCTATAGTTGAATTCGTAGCATTACCTTTTGGTTTAATAACAAAATTAAATGTACTTCTCATTAATAATTTAAATTATATTTAGTATTACGTTATTTAAATTTATTTTTATTTTTTTAAAATATTTTAAAAATACAATTAAAAAAAATGTTTATCTTTCTGTTATTTCTAATACGTTTATAAATCCATATCTATTAAGACCTGATACATCAATATCAATATTATTATTAGCATCTGGAGAAACACCTGTAATAGTTGCGGTAGTTGTTAAGTTACCTGTGTTTGACCCGGCGGTTTCGTTTCTGTGGTCAATACTAACGGTGTCTAACCCAATAGTAAATACTGTAAAGCTTCCAATATAACCTCTCGAAGAAAAGAACGTAAAGTCATAAACTTTTGCAGGGTCACAATTCTGCAATTGTATTGTTGCACTCATATCCCTACCGGTTCCCCAACAATCTCTCGAGGCACTTTCTACATACACTTCAGTAGTTGCTGCTGTATTTGCGTGATAGCCATCAAAGGCAGATGTTATTTCTAAATCTAAGTTTGTAGTGTTACCATTAGTATCAGTTAGACCTGTGATGGTTTCACCTCCAGACATATTAGTGACTCCTGTTGTTTGAGCAGGAGATGTACCAGTTGCAAAGTTATTCCAAGGAGATGTGGATATAAGGTAAGACAGATTTCTTCCAAAATCAACTTGCATTGTAACTCCAGTGGGAGCGGGAGTACTTTGTGGTTTAAAAAAAGCTGTCGATTGAAACATAGTTATGAAAAGTTTTCAGCAGACACAGCTAAATAATGAGTTCCATCAAATAAGCAGGTTATTATGCTTTTTGAATTAGCAGCTATAGGGATTGTAGGTGCAGTTCCTCCAGGAAACCTAAACAAGTTTCCGTAAGATAAAGTATAACCCCCAGTAGCATCTTGTTCCACTATAAATTGATATTGAGCACCACTTATAGGGTTTGACCCGTTTTCTAAAGTGCAATTCGAAGTTAATACTATTTTATGAAGGTTTCTACCGTCTGCATTCCAGTTAACAGAACCCGCTGATATTGTTAAGATTACTAATGTACTGCTTATAACATTAGCAAAAGAATAATTGCTACCTGTTGGTTGTACTGCGCTATCCGCTTTAGTTCCTTGAGCTGTTGTTGCAAAGTCCTCTCTTTTCCAACCTGTTCCAATAGAGCCGTCAATAGCCGCAATAACTTCGCTAGGTGTTAATTGGGTATCAGTATCGGTTTGCCAGTCTGTATTACCTAATTCACTATTTATTGCAGAAACCACTTGAGCATTTGTAAGCTGTGTGTCTGTATCAGTTTGCCAGTCTGTATTACCTAGCTGTGTATTTATAGCGGTAACAACTTCGTTGTTAGTTAATTGTGTGTCATTATCAAATTTCCAAGTTGTACTGCCTAACTCGAAATCAATAGCTGTAACAATTTCAGCGCCAGTCAAAGATCCGCTACTACCCCCACCACTAGATTGCCAAGTAGTTCCACCTAGTTCTGTATTAATAGCAGCTACAATTTCTGCATTAGTCATAGAACCAATATTATCCCTAAAGTAATCAAGTAATAGCTCTATATTATAATTTCTTGTTTTACCCTGGGAACTAGACCCTAGTAGTTTATCCTCTAACTCTACTGTATCATCATTAGGAATAGTCCGTATTTGTGCCATTTATTTTATTATTTTAATTAATAATCTATGTTGTATTCAATTGAAATAGCCATATTTTTATTAAAATCTTTCCACACTTTATACTCAGCACCTAGTTTTATATAGATAGAGTACTTTTCTTCTTCTTCTATAATATGAGATATAATATGACCTCCATACACCTCTTGATTTACAGAGTAGTGCATGGAGTCATTTTTATAATCTTTACCTATAGTTATTTTACGAATCAGGTTCATTAAGGTTTGGTTCTTTTTTAGCAACACTTATTTCTCCGGTAGAAATATCAATAGCGTTATCTTGAGTCAACCCGTAGCTCTGAGATAAAAATTGAGTAAATTTTTGCCCTTCGCTTTGAACAGCTAAAAGCTGATTAATTGCATTTTGTTTTTTTAATTCGGAATCTGCAATAATAGATGTTAATTTATTAGTCTCAGCATTATATTGCTGTAAAGTTGCTAATTCACTGGCTTTAATCTTAACTGGTTGTAATTCTTTTGTTTTTCCCATTTTTTTAAAATTTAATATTAGTTTATTGTTTACATTTATTTTATTACGTAGGTTGACTGTATTTTTATATAAGTACTGAGATACAGAGTTTTTTACTAGTTATTGTCATTTATCTCGAGAGTAACGCTAACTGGGTTTATTGTGAGATTAATCATAGATTCAATACCAGATTCAATACTAACCACCTTTTCTTCTCCCATAGCTGCTTTAACCCACTCAGTTACTAGCTCGTTTGTTAACTCTGAGAATGGTGTAAAATCTTCTATGCTTCCAGTGCTTAATGCTTGCGTTCCATTTTGAGTAAACGAATAAGGTTCACCTTGATCATTTAATTCGTTCGATGTACCTGTTATTCTATAATGAACATTATAAACTACTTGCTGTAAATCCCCTTGTGTAGGATACACGTCTACTGTTTTGCAATTCCAATTGTAAGTTATCATTGTTTTTCTATTTTAAATGTTAAATATAATTTTTTTTTAGCTAATAGCAATAAGTATCATACCAACAAACCAAATAGCAACACCACTACTAACCCCTGCTATAGCATCAAAATTGTCATAATGCCCTTTACCTGTTTTCTTTTGCCAATACTCAATACCCCAATGAATAAAAGCGCATGGTATTAAGCTTAGTGTGTAGCTGGTGTAAATATTGTTTAAAATCATATCGGTTAAAATTGTCGATATTAATATTGCAAAAGGGTTTAAAAATAACCCTAAAACTACGTGAGACTTCTTGTCTGACGGTAGGTTGTCTATAAATTCTTTTAATTCTTTCATTTTTTTAGTCTGATAGAGTCCATGTTTTATTATCTGGCGACGGGACAGTGTCTATAGTCGCTGAATTTACAGTTATTTTTACTGTAGCCGAGTCATTTGGGTGTGCCCATCCACTTGGGGTTTGTACTAGCACTATATATACTTCATAAGCAGATATGTCGGAGTTGTAGTTGTCATCAGTTAAGTTAAATGTAGTACTTTGTCCATCACCAATTTCTACATCATGGTCAGGTATAGGATTAGAGCTGTCAGTGTAATCATAAGTATATACATCTACACTTATTGTTGCTAAGTCTCCAGAATTAACAGATGTTACTTCAACAGTACAATTTATAGTTTGTCCACTTTGACTTCTGTTTCCAATCAAAAAAATATCATTTTTAGAGGAAGAAGTGATGGCATTACTTAATGTTAAAGTATTTGCTTGAATACCTTTAGCTAATATAAGTGACGGCATATTTATCATGGATTTGCTGTTGTTGCGTAATTAGAAATTCCTTTTCTACATCCTATATAAGCTATTTTTGTTGAACTTATTACAACAAAACTTAAAATATCACATTTACCTGTTGCTGTACTTAATGTTGGTGCTGATTCATCACCAAATTCAATATTGCTTCCCCAAGTAACGGTTCCTCCAGTACCATTTCGATACAAAAACACCAGTATAACTTCACCGTGTAAAGCTGATGAATTGTTACTTACGTTTATAGTTAAGTTTGAACTTGCGATTACAATTTCCTGTGTTTGTAAAGAGCAATCTATATTTGCTGTAGAATTGTATTGCGTAGGAAATAATGTCGGTTTTTTAAGATGTGCGTAGTCTCTTAAAAATTCATAATCATAATTACTACCACTATCAACACTTACTCTGAAACCTTCAGTTGCAGTGTTTGGTTTTGTAACTATGTTTAAGTTTTCATTAAGTGGGCCATAAATATATCTTTGCGACCCATTGTAAAATGTTAAATTTCCATTAATTCCAAGATTATTAGTAACATTACCTGGGCCGCCACCTATACTTATAGTTGCAGAAGCTGAGTTTGAAATTATAAGCTCATTAAAATACCTATAAATAAGAGAGTTTGTATCTGATATATATGCTCCAGAAGTAAACAAAGCAGCTCCATTTACGTGTAATCTTGTACTAGTATTAGGGTTAGTAGTTCCGATACCTAAAATCCCACTAGCAGTAAATCTCATACGTTCTGTACCACCATGAAGCCATCTAGTATAAGCATTAGGGCTATCTCCGTCCATTTTGAACGCAAATCTACCGTGGTCTCCTCCTGTCTCATCTTGTATGCTTTCGAAAAAAACTTCTGTATCATCAACATATATTTTTAATGCTTCAGTAGTGCTGCTGTTTCTTCCGATATAAAAAGGGTTATTACCTGTATCAGTATCAAACATTGCGCTACCACCATCTACATGAAACTTGAATGATGTATTTGTTGTTCCAATACTTACATTTCCTTCTACCAACAGACCGTTAGTAGGGACAGCTGTTCCTGCAAGCCCACTTCCTATAGTAGCAGCCCCATGAACATGCAGTTTTTTACCACTAACATTACTTCCACCTCCTCCTAAAGCAAAGGTTTGGTATTGACCATTGTGCCATAGGTAATCTGTACCCGAAGCTGCTCCATCGTTAAATCCTATACCTGTCCAAGAGTTACTTGAGTTTAATAGCAATCCAGCATCTGCTGTTGTAGTGAGTCTCATTGCTACTGCAGAGCCTCCATTTACATCTAATTTATAAGACGGAGTAATAGTTCCAATACCTACATAATTATTATAAGCAAGCACCATTGTGTTACTTCCGCCGTTTCGGAATAAATGGCCGGTAGCATTACCTGTGTTTGTATAATACGAATCATAAACAACACCATCTAAATCATCTCCAGCTGCTTCCTGTAATGTTGAAACCTCTAAAGTTCTATTACCACGAAGCGGGTTTAAATAAATCTGACCATGAGTATCACCACTTCCTTTTGAAAAAGCTACATTATCAGTAGGACTTAGTAATAAATCATCACCATAAACTGAACCATCAAATCTACCTGTCCCACCAACATCGATGTTCCCTGCTACAGTTAAATTGCTAGTTACATTAGTAGTTCCATTAATGTTTACATTATAAGAATTACTATAATCTCCACCAATACCAACTCTCTGCTCATTATATCGCATAGTCAAGCCCTTGTAGGCTGGTACTGCATTTGTAACAGCACCCATTCCTAACCAACCTTTTCCATCTCCAGTATATGTAATATGAACTGCAGCTGTCCCTTTTGTTCCGCTTTCTCCAACAGAAATACCTGCAGCTTGTTCAACTGTTGGGTTTCCAGAATTAGAAGAATCTAATGTAAACCATGGTTCGTCTTTGTCAATAATAAGATTACCTGTCATCGTATCTCCAGTTACAGCAACAAAGTCTGTAGCGGCTGATGTTGCAGCAGTGCCTAAGCCTAAATTGGTTCTTGCGGTAGCAGCACTACTCGCTCCAGTACCACCGTTTGCAATAGATAGGTCTGTACCAGACCAGTTACTGTTATTTATTGTAGACAAAAACCCAAGTGAACCAAGTGTACGTTTTTCTACTTCTGTACCATTCAATACTAAAGCAGAAGTTGATGATGTATTTGAATCAACAGTTGATATAAAAAGTTTTGCAGGAGTTGTAAGATTTTTAGAATAAGTTAATAGATTGCTATAATCAGTATTAGCTGAGCCAGAATACTGAGATGTAATCATAATATTTTGTAAAGGAATGGTTAGATAACTGGAGTTACTAGGTGTCCACCCATAAAAATCTACTGTAATCCTTGTACTATCTGTTGTATTACCAAAACCTGTATGTAGTGCTGAATCAGCCCTAGCTGCTAATCCCCAGTTTGTTACGTCATTTGATGAAGTAAAGTCCGCTTCAACCCTTGAAGTCCAAGTTCCGCTTACATTTTCTTCTACTGTAAGAGTACATCCAGGATAAGAAGACCCACTCCATGATGTTTCTAACCAAATCATAGCTCTTGTAGGGTATGATGTGCTTAGGTTAGTGGTAAATCTAAACTTATAATATGTAGACGGAACCTGCCAACTTGTATCCTTACGCCCGTCTAAAAGTTTTTGAACATTTGATAGCTGACTACTCATGTCCTGCCACGCAGAACCATCCCAATACTCTAAATTATCTACGGGTTGATATCTAAGAATATCAGAATATGCAGTTTTGTAAAATATACTTAAATTTCTACTACCATTATAATCATCAAAATAATAAGCGTCTTCTATGCTAGAATTATATAAGCCGTATTTTACACCGTCTACCGTCAAGTCACCGTTTATTGTAACATCGCCACCAAAATTAGTTGCACTACCACTTTCAGCTATATTTAAAACATCAGAAGTGTTGAATCTCATCAATATTCTGTTCCCAGTATTAGCCGCATTTCTAGCTTGAATTGTTGCATTGTTAGGTAATCTAATATCCCCTGCGTTAGCCGCTGTATTGCCTACAGAGATACCACTTAAAGCATCAAGCCTATGAGTCATCTGAAAATAATTTCCAGTAGAATTATGATAAATAAATCCTTCCGAACCTGTACCCTTAAATCCAATACCTGACCAAGCATCATTTCCTCTTAATCTTATTGTAGCATCATTTCCATTATAAAAATAATGAGATGCCGTTAGTGAAGTTGCTCCAAAAGTACCTATGCCACTAACATCAAGTGTTCCTGTGATGTCGGTATTTCTTAATATTTCAAAAGTAGCAGTAGCGCCTCTATCAACACGAAATACATTAGTAACAGTTGTATCACTTCCTGCTTGTAATGAAAAATCATTGGTGTTTCCGTTATAATTTAATCTAAATCCATAACCATTAGCAGCTCCAAAATCAGCATCAGTATCTTCTAAGAAATCAATAGTTCCAGAATCAACTGCGTTTTCCCCTGTTGAACTACCTACTTTAATTGTACTATCTTGAACAGTTAATCCTCCTCCCAATATATTGAATCTACCTCCAGAATTAATCTGAATTCTGTCTCCAGACAATCCATGCTCTTTTATCACAAGGTTTGAATTAACACCAACTTCATTGACTTTAAATGACCATCCTCTATTTGGATAGGAAGAATCTTGTAAGCCTAAATGTAAAGCTGTGTCCCCGCTATTCGAAAATATAGATGCTCTACCTGTAACATTTTGAGTTCCATTACTACCAACCACATACTCACCAATCTGGAATTTATTTAAAGGGTTAGTAGTATCTATTCCCACATTACCATCTTTGTCAATCCTCATTCTCTCTTCAAGAGAATTTGCAGAAATCGAATCGGTATAAAAAGCTAAAAATCCATTAGCTGTATTTCCAGTAGACTGAGTCCCACCCTTAATACCAGCTCTAGTGGTTCTATTATAGTTTGTACCGTCATAGTAGTTGTCTGAGAAAGTAAGAATAGAGCCCTTTTCTGCTACATTGCTTTCAGCTGGATTATATAAATCAATAGTGGCGTGAGTGTAAGATACAGTTCCACTAGTGTGACCCCCATCATGATTTATTTTTACCTTATTATCAAAATTATGAACACCTCTACTATAAAGCTGATTACCTATAAGCTGTAATGATTTGAAAACAGATGAACTATTATAGAAACTCAATCCACCATCTTGATGACGAATATCCCAATCATTTTGACCAGTTCTTGAAAATCTTAAAAAATTACTAGCGCTTGTCCAATTAAAATGTCCATCACCTGTAACATCAAGTGCCCCTGTGATATCGGTGTTTTTAAAAAGGTTTATTGTTCCGTTTCCATTTAGAGTAATGTAATCAACATCACTAGAACCTTGACGAGTACCTAAAGATAAAAATCCATTAGCCGAGGATGTTTCAGATAATGTGCCTGCTTCAAGATATCCCATTACCCTACTTGTAGGGTCAGGAGCACCACCTTCACTTAATGATAAGATTAATCTTGATGTTTCATTAGTTCCAGTACCTACACCATAAGTTTTTCTATTGTCAATAGCCAAACCTGTAAATGTACCGTCTATCTCATCGTAAATGTGTGTTTTAGTATATGGACTAGAAGTTCCAATACCTACTTTCCCGCTAGTAGTTAAAGTAAGTACGTCTCCGTTACCTAAGCCACTACCAGAAGAAAAAGCAAAATTTTGATTTGTATTATCTCTACCTACATGCCACTTGTTCACCCCTCCGTCTTGAAACCTAAACTTACCATCACCAGACGAACTATTTACATCTATTGTAACACCAGTTGAATCCTCTATATCTAAATTAACAGTAGGTGTTGTTGTTCCGATACCTACGTTACCTGTGTTTGAGATAGTAAAAAAGGTATCTCCATCATAAAAACCAGGGCCGTATCCTATTTTGTAATTAGAAGATTGATTTAGACCTGTGAACCAGTAATAACCACTGCTCGTCGAATTTACCTTAAAAGCTAAGGCTGCCTCTCCATCACTACTTGTATTATTATTTTCAATTAAAATACCACCATCATATGTTCCATCCCCTCCTTCAGTTCCTAATACATGCAGATTAAACGAAGGACTAGCTGTCCCAATACCAAGCCTTTGATTAGTATGGTCTACATATAACGGAGTTGGTACATCGTTTGTTCTACCTGCCCCAAAAACCTCTATAGTTCCGTTACTAGCACTATCGCGCATAACGACACCAACTTTCTGAATATATTTCACTCCAGTTGGTTTTGTGGTAGTCAATCCTCCAGCTGTATCTGAAACAAACACTTCATCACCTACAGAAAATGCAGAAGTATCTATACCTGAAATTCTACCAAACATTATAGCCTCTCCCTCATCATTAGTCCCGCCCGCTGCATCTAAATCTTCATTTAAGATACCAATAGCAGGCATACTGTCTGTTCCGTTATTGTCAGCAAGTTTTACTTCAATAACATTTCCAGACGGAGGGGTAGCAGACGGCGCTGCACAAACAACCTGCCCTTTAGACAAAGCTATAGATTCTGTGTTTTTTACCCTTAATGTAAGTGAAAGTGCTTTATCAGCTTCTCCAGCAACTACGTCTGATTGGTTAACCCAACTCGTTGCGCTTCCTGTTGACGATAGTATTTGCCCTGACGTTCCCGTTGAATCACTACCATCTACCAAGCCGGCTTCAAGCTCTATATTTGTTAAAAATTTTTGAGCCATTAATTATATTTTATTATTATGAATAACTAACTGTTTTATCAGTTAATCCGTTTTTAGCGTCGATTACAACTACTCTAATATCGCTAGTCGGAGTTGATGCAAATATAATTGATATTGCATTATTACTTGTATGGTCAATATCCGCGAATATGACTTCGCCAGATGTGGCATCGTACATTTGTACAATTAAATTTTTAGAAGCTAACCCATGCGTGAACGAAGCTACAGTATTTGCACCCATTGCGCTAACATCTATAAGTGCTGAAGCTGTTGCTAATTGAGTGTCTACTACAGTTTCTGTAGCTGAACTAATACTTGTAATATGACCATAATCATCAAGTGTAATATCTTGAATATACGTTCTACCTGAATTATTTACAGATGCTTGAGATGAAGTATTACCGTGTGAGATAGTAAGAACATCATCTGCTGTGAAGTTAGATACAATACCAGTACCACTTGCAATTTGAAGGGTATCGCCTGATGTAATTGTATATGTGGTTGAATCACCATCTCTTATTGTCCATGAACTATAATTATCATATTCTGTAGATATTGGAATATTGTAATATGTTGTTCCGCCGTCATTTGTAAATTCCCAACGATCTGAACTTTCATTCCATCTTAAAACAGAGTTAGCTACTGTACCTCTTTCAATTTCAATACCACCGTGCTCACTAGGAGTTGATCCAGTATAATTACTATTTAGAGTAATAATATTATCTGCAAGATTAATAGTTTCGGTATTAACAGTAGTTGTTGTACCAGACACCACAAGATCTCCTGTTACAGTAAGGTTGTTAGCTATTGTTACATCATCTTGAAGATCCAATGTAATTGTGTTACCAGATTCAGTAACTTTTATAGTGGTGCTAGTTCCAGAAACAGTAACATCATCATTAGTAGCATTTGAGCCCGCTAAACGAATAACAGACGTGTTAGCTCCACCAGCCTGTACGTTTAGATCATAAGTTGTATTTGTAGTAAATGTTAGATTTGATTGCATGTAAGATTGCAATACGCTAACATCCATTCTTTTTATAACGCCAGCGTCACTAATTAAAAACTCATCAGTGCTAAGTAATCCCCCTGTTAAAGCTGTTTGACCAGAAATAATATTATTATTAAGCATTCCGGCTTCAACAACGCTTGAACCAATAGTAAGATTAATATTAGAATTAGCTGCTCCCGAACCGGTTACATCTCCACCGCTGAAAGTAATAGTGTCTGTAAGCGCTACATATGATCCGTTAACAAAACTATAAATCTGACCACCTGTTGCTAAAGCAGCACTACCACTTGAAACCGCAGCGGTTTTAGCAGCAATTTCATCAGATACAATTTGAATAGTAACATCATCAACATTTGCTTCAATATTATCTGCATTAACCGTAATACCTAATCCATCACCTATATTCAATGTAACATTACCAGACGTTCCTCCACCTGTTAAACCTGCGCCAGCTGTAACACCTGCTATATCACCAGAACCATCTAAATCAACCCAAGTTGTACCATTATAGTACTTTAAACTATTAGTTCCAGTATCGTATATAATTTTACCTTCAACGTTGGAAGCTGTAGCTGAAGTTGTTTTATGAAGTATTGCGTTTTGTAATTCTGCTACGCTTCTTAAATCTAAATGATTTAAAAATGGAATTGCCATATTTTTTTAGTTTAAATAAGCATACCCGCTTTCTGCGGCTGCTAAATTAATTATTAAGTTATTTTTGTCTGTATATTCTACTCCAGCAAAAGCGCCAACATTTTCATATATTTGATCGTTGCTGGAAAATTTTATGCTAACACTTGGAAATTTATTTAAGTTATGGTTAATTACCCAAGATGTTGCAGCATTGTTTTGTCTATGAGTATATGTAGCGTCTTGAGCGTACATTGATATAGAGTATATTTTTTCCAATATTAATGAACCATTACCCGATACATATTCCAGTTCTATATCATAATTCGTTAAATTGTTTTGGTCTTCATTTATACTTATTACATCAAAAATCCCATAATTATTAGGTTCCTCGATGTCAACCATCAATATTCTTTTAGTTTTATACTCTAATAAAAAATTTTGTATATTCTTATTGCTAATAGTTACCTCACTGAGTTTAATGCTACTTAAATTACTTATAGCAATACCATCAGTTGGACCGTATAATCCTCCTATTTGTATTTCATTTACAAATTTCCATGAATGCTGACCATTTACATTAACATAACCCTCAGATAAAAATTCACCTAAATCAGCTATATTAAAGTTTTTAGTAACCGACCCTGTATAATCAGTACCTATTACCTTGTCTCTAGCGACAATATTGGTATCTATAGCATATGTACTAATTCTAGCCATTCAAATTATTTTAGCAATTCCACTTTCTTCGCGCCGCTCTACCTCTTTCACTAGTCCATCCTTTTGATCTAGCGCAGAAGCTTTTTCTTCTTTTAGCCGCTTTACTTCCTTTCTTTAATTTAGAAGGAGGTGTGGTTACAGCTGTTTTCAATTTGCTACCTGGATTATCTTTTCTGTATTTAGCTACGCCTTTAGCGGTCATTCCGCCTCCGGCTTTTTTACCTGTTCCGCTTCCTTTTTTTACAGGAGCGTAATATCCTTTTGATTTTTTTCTTGAAGGTGCATTTTTACTTGCCATTGTTATCTTGTTTTGTCTTTTAACATATCGTCTATCGCTTTATTCATTACTTTATCCGTGTATGTTTTATTTCTATAAAAAGCACTTCGGACACTAACAGGTAGATCTTCTTGCCCTAGTAATATTCGATATACGCGAGTTATCATGAGTTTACATTTCTGAGAAACTTTAAAAACCGTATATTTAATTGTTGTACGATTCCTGTGCCTAAATATATCAATCCAACCATTTTTTCGCAACCTATCCCACCGGCCTTTATCCCAGGTGTATATGTATACTCCCTCCTTAAATTCATCACGCGTAAAGTGACCAACGCAATCAAGGTAAATTAATAATTCCAGGTCAGCGTCTTTTATATTATAAGTTTTACAGGCCCATTTTCTAACGAGCCTGTAGTACTTAAATAATTGGAGTTCCCTTATGTCTTGCGCATCTATTCTCATTGATTATTCAATTAAGACAATATCCCCACGGTCGTATCTTAATACTTGATATATCTTATCATCAATATATTGAATTGAATGTCCTGCTGCTTTATCGTACCAGCACACACCCTGTAATACTACACTATCAGGAACCAACTCTCCTTTTGTAATAATTTTACCTTTACTATAGCGAATATCTTTATTTTGAGCTTCAGTTAACGCTAATCCTCCAACTTTTTTCGGTTCTTCTTTAATCTTTTCAACGATTACATAATATCCTATTGCTTCCATTATACTGTGATTCTTTTGTTACTAATTACACAATTTGCTGAAATAATCGTCGTAGCTACACTAACCGCATTGATTAAAGCTGTTTTAGTTACTAACACAGGGTCAATAATACCCGCTTCAATCATATTAACATCTTTACCGGACTTAACATCTAACCCGTGATCTTTGTCTTGTGGGAAAACCGCATCCAACCCTGCGTTGTCTATAATTGTAATATACGGATTCATGATAGCTGAAGCCAATAATCTTTCACCTTCACTAGAAACAGGCACTAGGGTTGAAGCATTTAACAAAGCAACACCGCCACCGGCAACAATTCCTTCCTTATAAGCAGCTTTTGTCGCATAAACCGCATCCTCTACTCGATCATACTTCTCTTTGTACTCAATTTCAGAATGAGCTCCGACTTTTATAACTCCTAGCTTACCGGTTAAAGTCGCTAAACGAGCCTCGTGCTTCTTTTTTAGGAAATCATTAGTTTCGCTATTAATTTTATTTTTAACGTCCTCTATGCGCTCTGAAACTGATTCTGGAACGCTATCAAGCATTATCGTAGTCGTCTTATTATCTGTGATAACCTTTTTAGCTTCCCCTAGGATATCTGTCGATGCTAATTCAAAGTCGTCACCTAAGTTTTCGTTTAAAACTGCCGCTCCAGTTAAAAATGCTAAATCCTGGATTGCATCTTCACGCATAGGACCAAACCCCGGAGGTTCAACTACATTAATCTTCGTATTGTGGTTAGCTACATTAGCCATCAATATTTGCAATACCCTATCATCTACCGATGCCACAATTAATAACGGTCTATCTTGTTTAATAGCATATTCTAGAATACCGCGAATCTTACGGATATCTCCAATTTCCGATGCTGACAATAATACTAACGGATTTTCATATTCCGCAATTAGTTTCGCTGTATCTGTTGCAAAATACTGCGATTGTAATCCAGAAGCAAACTGTGCTCCCTCGATAAATTCTAAGTACGTGTCATAGGTATCAGACTTTTCAATTGTAACAACTCCGTCTCTACCTACTTTGTCATAAGCCTCACCGATGATTCCACCTAGCTCTCTGTCATTATTACAACTAATAGTAGCTACATCTGATAACATTGAACCGTTAACCTCAATAGCATGTTCATCTAAATACTCTAATACTTTAGCTAAATAAGTATTCACACCATCTACGGCAGTTCGGACACTCATTCCGCTGTCTACAGCAGTTCTTAACTCATGTAAAACCGCTTGAGCTAATACTGTAGAGGTTGTTGTACCATCACCTGCTTCAGCAACCGTTTTGTTAGCCGCTTCTTTAATCATTGTGGCACCAATGTTTTCGACCGGGTCCATTAAGACTACGTTCCTCGCAACGGTTACACCATCTTTTGTGACCACCGGTCTACCTAGCTGGTCCTCATAAATTACGCACATCCCCGATGCACCTAAAGTAGACTTCACTGCGCTAGCTAACTTATCTACACCTGCCATTATTTTAGAACTCGCATCAGTTCCAAATGACAGATCTTTTACAATCTCATCTTTTGTCATTCTATTTAATTTAATTATTTAATTGATTTGCTTACTTTTTTCTGCCTCTTGTAACCTTATACTTGCGCTTGCCTTCACACTTTGTACCATTACCATCGTTTCCTCGATTAGCCTTAACACTTTTAAACCTACGACTCTTATGGTCAAAATCCTTTCCATCAACATTCTTACCCGCTTTTTTAGCAGCTCTTCGCTTCCTCTGATTCTCAGCTTTCTTAGCTCTCCTATCAGGATTCTTTGCATACGCTAGATCCCTAGCTTTCTTCCTACGTCTCGCCGCAGGGGATAATTTCTGTGCCATGTTATTACATTAGTTACACATATAATATCACTTAAACACCCTGGTTCTTAAGCTTTAAAACTGCGACAATTGCCCCCTACTATTATATATAACAGGCTTATGTCGCACTTTATACTCGCTCCCTATCGTTTGTATATTCTCGTAAGAGAAAAATTTTTTTAATATTTCCACATAACAGCATGTCATAAGACAAAAAAAAATCTATCCGTACCCGTGAAAAACACCTAAAAAGAAGTAGTAGAGATGTAAAGGTTAAAAAAAAATGTTAGAAATATAGAGGTTCGGGGTAATATACTCATATTTTCACTACCCGGCTCATTGGGAAAGCTGTTTCTTTTACCCAGCCCCCGTTCGGTTTTTGGATTTCGGGTCGGGTTTTTGGGATTCCGGAAGGTTTTTGTGTACTGGTTTGGGATTCCGTACTAATTTTCAGGTGCGGATTTGGGGTTGCGGATCCGTGGTGCGATTGCATACCGGCTTACAAGCCGAGCGCAGCGAGGTGTATAGCATCTTACAGTCTGGACACGGCCTGGTTTTGATAATATAGGTGAATCAAGAATATAATAATTATGAGTTACAAATCATCAAAACGCGAGTGGCTATGTGCCGAGATCGAATCAGAATTTGGCTGTGAGTTTGACCTATCCGGGTTCACGACCGAAGAAATCCAGGACCTATATGACAATTTGTTCGGGAGCATGTATAACGGCATATTCATCCGCGATTAACACCTTAAAACAATAAATTATGTGGTACAACAGACAAGTAGGAGAATTATTCCATGAACTATATAAGCATCTTGACGATGCGACCCAGATCGAAAACCTCAACAAACTGGCTGAGCTAGCCGATGAGCTGGACTTCAAGAACACAAACCTAAAGCTTGAAAACATTCGGCTTAAGTCTTCGGCCTGGAGGCATATAACTGAGCCGGATCTGGAATCATAACATGCATTTTATCCATTCAGGGTTTCCCTGGGTCCTTACACGGGCTCGGGGTTGACCCGTTATATACGTACGCCAACGGCGTGTACAGCATGTATAGCATCTTACAGTCTAGGCACGGTCTTACTTTGATAATATAGTTGAATGAAAAATAAATAACAATTTAAAACAATTTAAAATGCAAACTAAAAATTTTAAACTAAACAAAGATCAATTTTACTGCTTAGAAGATATCTTATGGGATCATATATCAAAAGGTACTAAAAAAGGCCCAGAAGCTTTAGACTTATTAAAAAGCCTGATAGAACAAGCTATAGATAACTAAACCTAAAAAAATATCTATCCAGATCAAGCTTTTGGTCTGGATAATTTTAGCCTGATTTTGAAATAGGATCGGAAGAGTAGACTCCGACCTGGAGTGTATAGCATGTATAGCACTTACAGAGTAAACACGGGGTACTATTGATAATATAAGCGAATAAAGAAAATAACAATAACAAAATGAAAGAATTAAAATTAGAATGTTTAGATTTTTTATCTAAAAATCCGACAAACGAAGAAGTAGAATGGTTTTGGATTAATACGATCCACCCAAAAACGAACGACTCAATACAAGATATATTAGAAAATTACTAACTTACAAACTGGATACGAAGTAAAGTTGATAATATAAGTGAATAAAGAAAATAATAATAATTAAAAACAATTAAATATGGATTTAGTAGTAGGACACAACCACTCAAGAACAAAAACACCAAGATCAAAAAAGATGAAATTTAAAGACGACTTCTGTTACTACATAGGGTTCAGAATATCTGAAATACCAAACAAGTATTACAAAGAATATGAACGTCCGAAATTCAACCATAAAGGGTACTCGTACTATCACGTGTTAGATCATAAAGACTATGAAAGATTCTAAGTCTTACAAAACAAACACGACGAATAAACGATAACATAAGTGAATAACAAAAATAAATAATAACAATTAAAAACAATTTATCATGAAAAATCAAGAAGCAATTACAAAAGCAATCGCAAAACTAAGTAAAAAAGAATTGGCGGCAATTTTCCCACCGATCACGAGAAAAAACTTCGTAGTCCGAAAAGGCTGGCTGGGTCGAAACCAAATCATCACCTTCGTGAACAACAAAAATCAACAGATTACGTACAATCACGACGATGTACTCGAAGCAATGCTTCCAAAGTTAAACCTAATGCCATGCTGGAATAAGCGCGGATACTGGTCACAGTCAACAGACATGCCAACAAATGTACGTCACTTAGTGATTGAGAGAATTGACCTAGAGCCTGCTACTGAGTAGGCCTTGGGTCGCCCCTCGGGGTGCTATACATACAGAACAAATACGATCATTGATCGATAACATAAGTGAATAACAATTAAATAGATATATTATGAATTTAGAAAAACCTGAGATGACGTTCCTATTCAGGGACAGATCAGGAAAGTTTTACGCCAACTGTTACAGCTGGAAACATGCTAGGATCATATCCAAGGCTCTTAACGCTGTGATCGTTGAAAAAATATCAGACTAAAAACAATTAAAACAAATGATATGAAATACTATACAAGAAGATTTACAGATGATGAACTAACGTTAATTAGAGAAGTGTTTGAGTATTACTTAGAGAGTCCTGATAGCAATGGTGATGATGAGGCTTTTGAGTTTTACGATAATGAACTTCAGTACGAGAATAAGAAATATGTATAATGTTAAATATAAAAAACTGAAGTGTATGCACCTAATCCCCCAGGGTGTATAGCACCTGCACCGTAAACACGGTTTCTTTTTGATAAACTATATGGCCTGGTTCTGAGATAAGACCGGAAGAGTAGACTCCGTCCTACACCGTATTTAGATTTAGAGATTGATCGGTAGATGAGGTCACCGTGTATAGCACTTACAGAATAAACACGAACTTTGATTGATAATATATGTGTAACAAAAAATAATAACAATGAAAACATTAGAAACCTTTTTAACTGAACAATTTAATATGTTAGATAGAGGAATTGTAGCGACTCCTACCGCGGAGTATCTCGAGGAATTCACGAAAGCTAACCACGGATCAGCTGACTTCTTATTAATGCAGTTGTCTAAGAACTTTGGGTATAAATTAGCCTTAGAGGAAATGAAGAATCAATTATTAAATACTAAGTAGATATGGAATTATGTGAAAATATTACCGTAAACGGTTGGGATTTTGAACTAGTAGAGAATGACGTAGACGATGTGTTCTACCAGTGTAGAGGCGACATAATGTACGACCACGAACATGATGAAACACCTGACCCTGATCTATGGCGAGCAGCCGGAAGGTTAGTAGAAATTCTAACTAAAGACGGATTAGGAGTATATAGAAACCACAGTGAAAAAGGCTGGGTTGAGGTAGAAATAGTTAGCTGGGAATTATCTCCTGCTTAAAAATTATCAATATTATGGAAAATAAGAAATTTTATTGGAATGAAGATACCTTAAATGCCTTTAGATTCGAGTCTAACTACATGGGTAAAGAAGATTTATTAAAATCAGTAACTGACTTTGTAGAGTGCTGCTGCGATCTAGAAGACGGCGAAACTGAAGAAATGTTAATAGAGGATTTAATGAAACAAATTCTTACAAACTAAACACGACCACCGATCGATAATATTAATGTAACAAAAACAATAACAATGAAATTAATTAAAAGACACCACCACGAGGACTATATAAGGTTCTCTTCAGATTACGAAATACAAGTAAATGAATTTATAAAAGCTGAAGTCCACCTATTCGGAGGCATAGTAAGCGTAGTTCCTGGTTATACTTCCATAGAAGATCCAGATGGCGACGTAACCTACTACCTAGGCGGTAAACAGGTGAAATACGGCAAATTTAAAGAGCTATACAAAGATCTATTTAAAGACGATTTCGACGATTTCGAAGAATCAATAGTAGATTACTGTATAAAACTGAAGAGAAAATCTGTACCTACCGATTTATTCAATGCTGATCTAGAAACCCTAGATGACCTCATCCGTGGAGAGCTAAAAAGACTTAACGATGTTGCTAGTGATTCACCTCACAAGGGATGGATATCAACAGGTAAAATATGGGATTTACAAGAATTACTCAGCGAACTACAAAGAAGAAGAGGTGAAAAAAGAACTAGTCTTTACAGTATGGGTGTATTTAAATATACAGCTGACAGTGATAGACGAAAATATGCAGAATTAAGTGACATAGTTGGCGTAGTACTCACCATTCTAGATAAGTAATCAGAGTAAAAAAAGAGCGTAAAAAGTGCGACAATTGGGTGCTACTATATATTATATAACAGGCTAGTGTCGCATTTTTGAAACTCATTACCGAGTGCTCCACTACCACGACATTTTGTCACTGACACTTTGTCATACTGGGTAACCACCCCTTATAGTGAATTATTGGGTAAATATTTTATATCCTTTGGTTTGTTTGGAATTGGAGTGCGGATACGGATAGGTTTGTCGTTGACATTGTTGGTATTACGGAGTTTGTAGTACTTACGATCTGGATACGATAAGCATGTGATAAAATAAATGAAGTTAATTAGATATAAAAAAATAGATTAATATGGATAAATCAGAAGATATAAATGAGGTGATTGACCGAGTGGTTTCTAAGTGCATATTTGTGGTTGAAGATTATGTAGCGGACATGTTATCTTGGGAGGATGATCTTTACTATGATGATAGCGATAAGATGGAATTGCTATACATGACCGAAGTAGAGCTTTACGAGCAGTTACTTGCTAAAGCTAAACGACGTTTGAAGTATACTAGGGATTTTGATTTTAAATCGATGGTAGAAGATGAATAGCGAGATAAAAGAGAGGGCTATAGCGAAGATTGTTTCTAAACTTTCCGGTGTTTTATTTGATCGTCAGAGAATTGACTATGAGTTAACATATAATCTGATCGGAGCAGTAGATAGGGAAGCGTTGGAGCTTAGATTGGCTTCTAATAAAATAGAAGAGCAGGTGTATGAATATATATTAGAGTGCTTACAAACTGAGCACGATCGTTAAATGATAAATTAATTGAATAAAAAATAAAACTGAGAAGAAGTCTGGAAACCGGATTAAAGGCGTAATTCCTTAGCGGGATGAGAGAAACGGCTCGATGACGGTGAAAGATAGTATAAACAGAGAAAAGGGTGTAAGTCTAGGTAGCGTACACTGAGGTTATAAGTCAGGGCATACTAGTAAATGACGTGCATTCCTTAGTGTAATCCGGGAGCATCCCTAACATTCCAGGTCTATCCGCTTCTCAATGCAGCACAGGTATTCTACGATACCGTAATGCCACCCAAAGTAGGACGCTATCGACGGATAGTATTGAAGGTAGGTGCTGCAATTGGGCGTGAAATGGTTAGACGAAGCGAATAAATAACAGGTTACCGAGTCCAAATGCTTCAAAACGCAGGTTCGATTCCTGCCACGTCCACTAACAAATAAAAACTATAATTATGAATGTATATAGTGAACTACTTAAACTAGGAGCTGTTGAAGTTACAACGGATCGTCAAAGAGTTAACGGAACTAGGGAGTTTGAATTTCCAGTACCATGTTCTTTTGGTAACACCATGATGGGTGTACCTTTTGTATCACAAACGAAATTAAGGTTAGCATCGTTTTCTTCAGGGTATATCCGCAGGCAGAATGGGTGTTGGACATCTTACCAATTAAACAGAAGAAACGAGGATGGTACTTGTGTGTTAGTTGATTCTGAAGATGAGAGGGCAAAAATGCTATACCTATATTACTTAAAATATTTGAAAAAAGTAAATAAGTGGAAAGCGTATGTTGAAACTTACAATCTAAACACGATCACTGACTGATAAATTAATTGAATAACAAATAAAAACTATAATTATGAAAACAATTCAAACTGAAATTACATTAAATTCTTTTTTAACTGACGTCTTAATTGACGACGTAGTAGAAGTATTAGCTGTGGAGTACCCCGGTATATTACAAGATATCGTTTCTCGCAGAGTATATTCGTGGGGTGAACTTACTATAAGTGAGATAGCTACTATTTTTAATAGTGTTCCTATCCCTCATCGAGACAAAGCATTTAATGCTTATAGTACACATGATATCCGTTTTGGTGATGCATTTAAAAAGAAAACTTATGAGAAGAGCGAATAACGGTGATTTGTTAATGGGAATTTACAAAGCTTTTCCTGAGCTTACCCTTCAAAACAAAGGATACGAGTATTTACCTAAAGAAATACAAAGTGAGTATAAAAACATTATTGACGTTGCTCTTGAGTTAGTGCAGTTATCTATACCTGAAGCTACTGAATTCAATAATTTTACGTTGAAAAAAGACGGCAGGGTGTATGTTAGAATACAGTATAGATGGGATCCTGAAATTAGTTTTATAGGTGTAGGGTATTTCCCAGTAAAAGAATTTAAAGAAACAATTAAAAATAATAGAAAAAAATGAAAAATTTAAAACAAGTGATCTTCGATCAATTAAGACAAAATGGTAAAATCTTTTCCGTAACTTTTGTAAAGAAGAATGGTAAGATCAGAACAATGAACGCTAGATTTGGCGTAAAGAAAGGTGTGAATGGTAATGGTTTATCTTATGATCCATCTGCAGTAAACAACGTAATTGTATTCTCTATGAATGACAATGGTTTCCGCACGTTCAACTTAGACAGTGTGCTATACATCAAAAACGACGGATTGACAATCTACTTTTAATAACCGAGAGTAGTGATCACGGGTCTAGAATACGGTGATTAATGACTGGACAGTAACAGCTACTCTATTTAAAACAAATAACATGAAAATAACAGATGAATTAATCAACGAAAGACTAGAAGCTAAAGGTTTCGGTGAAAAACAAGAGAATGACTCAGAACTTCAAAGAAAAGCAGTGTTGGACTACTATGAAGTAGAATTAACAGATGTATTTGACTCTAGAGATTGTGATTTTTATGTATACGAGGAAGGAACAGCTGACGGATATGATCTATTTATAGCTACATCAGACCCTAATAACATCATTTTTAGTGAAGACGTGTATTACTATGACGATGAACTTGTTGATGCTTTAGTTTCAGCAATAGAAGGTCCTTGTCATGAAACGAAGATTTATGTTAACGATTTAGATGCTAATTTCGTTGAAGGCGCAATTGAAGAACTATTTTTCGAAGTACAAGACAGAATGCAAGACGCAGTGGTAGATGAATTACTAGATGAAGGTTATGAAGAATAATAAAATACCAAAATGGTTTAAAGGACCTATTGAAGAAGGTGAATTTATGGTAACAAACCCATACAGTGGAGCAATGTTTATACTGAATGGTCTAGAGTTATCTATGTACCTTTTTATAAAGAAGACTGAAGAAAGGATCCACACTGAAGGTGGTGTTCAAACCTCTTTAGTTAGAGATATGCAAAGAGCATTAACGTGGTTCAGGAAGAACAATCCTGATGCATACTACGTATTGTTAGATTAATTGTTATTTGTTATGTTAGAAGATTATTTAGCTAACCGACACAAAAGCATAAAAAGTCTTGAGGGGGATGTAGTGAGTTGCTATACACTGAACACCAAACGTAAGAAAGGTACTCTCGGCTAAATGATCTTTTATTTTTTACAGACTGAGCACGATCTAACATTGATAATACAATTGAATAATAAAAATAATAACAAATAAAATTTAATAACAATGGAAACAACAAACATTACAAATCAAGAATTAAAACCAACTTACGAAGAATTAACCCAAGCAATTGAGCAGCAGAAAAAAGATTTTAACACTAAAATTAGTGCACTAGAAGTCTTAATCGAAGAACTAGAAAAACCTGTAGTTAGTGACTCTTTTATGAAAAAGTTAGAGCTGACTATTGAAGATTCTATAGATAGTTATCGCTTTGAAGAGCAGGATTTCGAATATGAATTAGAGCTAAACTGGGATAATAAAATTTCAGTGTGCAGTATTGATTTTCTTAATACAGCTGGCATTACAGATAAGATCATGCAAGATATTACAACATTATTTAAATATTCAGAGTAATGGCCATATCACTATTAACACAGAATTCAAAGTTAAAGAAAACTTCTAAAGAATTAGGAGTTAAAGTATTCAACTTTGGCTTACCTGCTTACAAATCACAATCAGGTAAACTGATCTGTCCTATGGCTAAAGAATGTGTAAAGTTCTGTTATGCCCGTAAAGGTGCGTATATATGGTCTAATGTAAAACCAGCTTTTGAAAAACGTTATGAACTAAGTAAAACAGATAAGTTTGTTGACGCTATGAATGCTGATATTGCAAAGAAAAAACCAGACTATGTGCGAGTTCATGACTCTGGCGACTACTATTCTAGAGCGTATTTGCAAAAGTGGATAGAGATTGCTATACACAACCCGAATGTAAAGTTTTATAGCTACACTAACATGGTGCAATTGTTTAAAGAAACTGATCTACCAGATAATTTCGACGTGATCTTTTCTAATAGCGGTAAACAAATTGACCTGATTGATAAGCAAAATGATCGATTCACTGACATTTTTAAATCAGAAGAGGAGCTAAACTTAGCGGGATTTGTGAATGCATCGAAGGTTGATCTATTCGCAACCAAATGGTTTAGTAAAAACAAAAAAGTAGGATTAATATTTCACTAATATAATGGCATATTCACTAAAAAGAGTGCTAATGGAACGTGACGGTATGTCAGGTAAGCACGCAGATAAAGAAATTAATTCAATTAGAAATAGAGTTATGGAAGGTGAAAATCCTGAAACTATCTTATATGAAGAGTATGGGTTAGAACCTGACTACGTTATGGATGTTTTATATTAAAACTTACAGTCCGAACACGAATAATAATTGATAAAATAAACGTAAAACAAATAAAAAAAAATATTATTATGGAAACATTGTACGAAGTTGATCTATATTATCCATCAGCAAGAGAATGGATGTGGAGTTATTGTATGTACTTAGGACCTTATACTGATAGTAAAGGAAATAACTTTGACTTAGGGGTTTATTTCCAAGATGGGAAAGTGAATAGTTTCGCGATAGTTCATGGCAATGAACCAGGTGATTATTTTTCAGGTAATTTTATAGACTTCAAAAGAGGATCTTATAAAAGAGAGTGTTATATAGAAACAGCGAATAGAGTTAAATTATTAGGTTTACAAGCTAAATACGAATTATAATTGATAAAGTAATAAACTAAAAAAAAAATATTATTATGGCAAATATGAGTTATTGCAGATTTGAAAACACGTCAAGAGATCTATTAGATTGTGTGAATGCTATACATGACGGTAAAATTCACGATCTAAACGAATATGAAAGACGCGGTTTAATACAAATAGTTGAATTAGCAACTGAAATTGTTGAAGATTTAGCATATGATATTGAAGAAGCACTATATAACGACTAAAAAAGATGAACATATTTTACTTACACTCAGATCCAGCTAAAGCAGCGGCTTGTTTTTACGACAAGCATAAGGTTAAAATGATTTTAGAATCGGCTCAAATGCTTTGTACTGCACACCATTGTTATGGTAATGCGGAACAAAAAAGTAACGTACCTTATCGTCAAGCTCATTTAAATCATCCATCAACGGTATGGGCTAGAAAATCTAGATCTACTTACATGTGGTTGTATGAGCATATGATTGCTCTAGGTAAAGAATATACTAAAAGATATGGAAAGCAACATTTGACTATTTCTAAATGTAGAGATTTTTTAGCAACTCCTCCAGCGCATATACAAGGCGATGAGTTTACAGAACCTCCTCAATGTATGCCTGATGAGTACAAAGTACCTGGAGATACAATTTCAGCTTACTGGAACTATTACGAAACCGAAAAACAATCTGTTCGTAATGCTAATGAAAACATTATAACTAGAGAAATATTAAAATTAAAACTATGATCTTATTAAAACTAATTAGAGCGGTTGTGCTATACATCCGGTATACAAAGTTCGAATTCGTAAAGGATTCAGTTGGTCCTGAATATTTATGTCAATTTACGGATGTTCCTTTAAAGTATAGATCAACAGTGTTTTTTAACAGAAGTACTAAAGTAGGTAATATATATGAAGCTATCAAGTACTCGAGATATACTATATCTGATCTATTATAAAGTACTGATTATGCCAATTGAATACTTATCAGAAGGAATAAAGTTTAGTTTATCATATCAAGAGCTACGTGAGCATTATTTAAACTTTTGCGATATGAGCGACTCTGATTTCTTAAAGAATTTGCCTGATGCACTTCATTTAGCTTGTGTAATATGTTTTTTAAAAGAAACTCCGACTTATGTGTGCTTAACAGATAAAGGAATTATACACGAACTTGTACATTTGCTTAAAAAAAATGGAACAACTACAGATCTTAAAGAAATTAGAAATCTATTTAAAATAACGTTGCACCTGTCCTAATAGCACAACGGTGAGCGTAAAACACCGTTTTAATGCACTCTAACGACCTTGTAAAGTTTCGTTTTAATGAACTTTACATAATGTTAAATTTAAAATATTTAAAAGATGAAGGTTAAAGAACTAAGAATTGGGAATTATGTTAATTATGTTTCACAAAAAGTGATTGTATTGCAGACATCTATCGAAGGACGAAATGATTGGGATGTTGAATTAGGTTACTTTGAAGATAGTATTGGATTTCCACGTAAAATTAATAAAATAACTCCTATCCCAATAACAAAAGAATGGTTGTTGAAGTTTGGTTTTAAGAAAGAAGAACGTAAGTTATATTCTCTTTATGTGGATGATAATTTAGATATATCACTTTGGTCTGATATTTATTTTAAGAACCCAACTATTGAATTGACTTGTAATGGAAGAGTTGTTTGTAAAGACATCAAATACATTCACCAACTACAAAATTTATATTTTGCTTTGACAGGTGAGGAATTAAAAATACAACAATAGATTATGAAAGCAACAGAACTAAGAATTGGGAATTATGTTTACCCTTTTGATGACATTAATTTAGTTGATGAAAAAATTATTTTTAGGGACTTTGTAAAGGTTTCGGTAAAAGATTTGTCAGACACAAACCATCTTTATCCTATCCCAATAACAGAAGAATGGTTGTTGAAGTTTGGGTTTAAGAAACATAAAGCGTGGGATGATTCGTTTTATTACCTAAAGAGTGATGTAGATATTTTCGAATATCTGAGTGGTTTTGAGCACAATGATTTTCATATTAAATACGTTCACCAACTACAAAACCTGTACTTTGCTTTAACAGGTGAAGAATTAAAATTTAAAGAGTAATGACACCAAAAGAAGAAGCAAAGAGATTAGTAGAGATTTTTAGTCCACTGTTGCCTTTTTACAATGAAAATGATAATAAAAATAAAGCCAAACGATGTGCTTTAGTATCTGTTGATGAGATTGTAAAGCAATTAGAACTATTTTATCCAAAATACGAAAGTTGGGATTTACAAGCTAAATTAAATTATTGGCGACAAGTAAAAGAAGAAATACAAAAGTTATGAGTAATGGGAAAAGTAAAAGAATCATTAATTAACGATCTTGACTATTATGATTTTGATTGGATCCAACATATGTTAAGAGACATTGATATTTCAGAGTGGGAATATTATGCGACACAAGGGCGTTATATAAATAAAGTAAAGGACTAATGCCTCAATTTGAACGTGACTTTTCTTATTTAGTTAAACATCGGATAGTATATAGACGAGATCCAATCAACGATAAACCCGATGAAGTATATTATTGGGGAGCTTATTACAAAGAAGGGACATACGAGTACTACGATTTGTTTAAAAGTAAGGCTAAGGTAAATACGTTTAAATCACTTAAATGGCATCTTTTGGTGTTATGGTACTTAAACCCTAAGCTGGACCCTGATAGCTTCTTAGAGCTGGCTAAAATGCTTTCAAATAAAGAGTATGGATTTGTAACTTTTAATGTATATGGAGATGTGCTTAATAAAATGGTTTATGACGTTTATATGAGTGATTTAGAAGAACCTCCTCGTAATAAACTTAGAAAAATTATATTTAAGGATAGTTGTAATTTAAGTATAACAGAAAAACTGAAAATAGTAGGTAGCTTTTTTGGTAGAAAAAAAACAATTGATCCAGATGATGTTTACGAAACAATGCTATACATTCATGAGATGCATGAGAAGATAACAATAAAAAAGTTAGCGACACATTTAAATGTTTCATCTAGAACTATAAATAGAAATTTAACAGAGGAATTAAAAAGAGAAAAAGAATTATTAAATAAAGATCTAAAACAATGGAAAAAGGAAACAGAGTAATTGACGGGATAGTCTCATTTTTATGGGCCTGTGCCATAGTAGCAATACCAGTAGTATGTATTGCAAAATTATTAACCTATTTGTATAAGTAAAAAAAAATGAAAAAAAGTGAATTTAAAATTTTAATTGAACGTTTTAAAGTTACAGAGGGCTACACTTATGGTAGATGTACCGTTTTTGACGGAAACAATGCTCCTGTATTTGCATCCTTAAGTTTAGAACGCGGTTGGTTAAACAATGAAAAAATGATCAGTAGTATTCCTACTGGAATTTTCGAGTGTAAATATGAATACTCTCCAAAATTCGATAAGAGCTTATGGGAAATATACGGAGTTGAAGGTAGAACTGAATGTAAATTTCACCCTGCAAACTTTGTTTCTCAGTTAAACGGTTGTATTTCTCTTGGTGATAGACTTCAAGATATAAATGGAGATAAAATTTTTGATTTAAAAAACAGTAAAAATGCTATTAAATCTTTTAATAACTGTTTAATTTCAGAAAAAAATGCAATTGTTGAGTTAGAAATAGTAGAAGTTTTATGAAAAAATACAATATACAAAACTACGTAAGGTATAAAAAAGATAAAGAGCAGAGTATTGGTCGTTTAGAAGGCAAAATGTGGGATGAATATAGTAGAGATGAACTGGTAATATTCTTCTTGCCACTCGTCGAAACTATAGCAAGAAAGTTTTCTACGTCAGATCAAGCTTCAGGTGTGTTAAGTATAAATGACTTAATACAAGAAGGTAGTTTAGGTTTAGTAGCTGCAGTAGATAAATTAGACTGGGATATTGTCATGGAATCTCCTGATCCTGAAAATAGAATGAAGTCTTTTGTATCTAAAAGAATTAAGGGAGCTATCAGAAGAGCAATTGATATCAATAGAGGAAGCATAAAAATTCCAGAACACAAGTTAATTGAGATACGTAAAAACAATGGTCAAGATCAGAAAATAACCGAAATGTTTTTCAATAGTGTATTTGAAAGCACTGATGCTCTAGCTGCAAATAGTGAAGATAAAATATTTGAAATCGAAGACACAAGAAAAATTTACAATACGAACATGTTAAACGTTTATTTATTAGGTATCATGAATAAGTATTTAACTAAGAAAGAGTATGATATTGTGAGAATGTCTTATGGGTTAGATTGCGACAGAGTGCCCGCTAAAGAGATCGCTAATAAATTAGGTATGACTATGGAAAGTGGATTTGTCAGAGTTTCTCAAATAAAAAGAGAGGCAATAACCAAGCTAATAGAAAACGTTCCACCGGAACAAGTGCTTGATTATCTTTAAGTTAAGTTAAAATAAATAGTAAACACGTAATATTATATATATGAAATTAAATGAAAAATTAAGTAAAATCCAAGTAGGATTAAAAGCAAAAAAGAGTAGATACAACTCTTTTGGAAAGTACAATTACCGATCTGCGGAAGATATTTTAGAAGCTTCCAAACCTTTTCTCAAAGAACATAGTTTATCTTTAAGAATTGAAGAAAGTTTATCTACTGTTAACGATATGTGTATATTAACTTCTCAGGCAATACTAACAGACGGTGAAGATGAAATCATTGCTAATGCTGTTGTAGGGGTTGATATGGATCAAAGAGGTATGAATTTACCTCAAAAATTTGGTAGTGCATCTTCATATGCTAAAAAATATGCTTTAGGTAACTTGTTTTTAATTGACGATACAGCCGATAGCGACGCTACAAACACACATGGTAAGCAAGTAACTAAAGCGAGTATCACAGATAAAAACGACGAGAAATTCAAGAAAGCTGTTGATTACATCAAGAAAGGTGGTACATTAGAAGCTATTAAATCTAAATATAACTTCAGTAAAGAATTGGAAGCTGAATTAAAAAAGCTCTAATATATGACTAGAGAAGAAATTATAGAAAAGCTAAGGGATGATAATAACTATTATGGCGATTTTGGTAGAAATTATTTAAGTAATTCAGATATCGGTAAGTTATTGACTGATCCAACTAGCTTTGGTAAACCTACAGAAAAAACACCTAACTTACTTATAGGAGGTTATTTTCATACAGCTATTTTAGAACCTGAAAAATTAGGTAGATATAAAATTATCGATACTCCTACTCGGAACAATAAGATATACAAAGAAGCTACTGGAGGTGAAATGGCTTTATTACAAAAAGAAGTAGATCTAACCAATTTATTAACTGAAAAGTTATTAAGGAACAATGTAGTACATGATCTAATTAGAAATGGCAACGTAGAATATGAAGTTCCTTCTATTGGTGAATTAGCCAACAATTTATGGAAAGGTAAAGCTGATATAATTAATCACGATGAAAAGCTCGTAATAGATTTGAAGACTACTTCTGATATTGAAAATTTCAGGTATAGTGCTAAAAAATACAATTACGATAGTCAAGCTTATATATATTCGTCTTTGTTCGGTTATGAGATGCTATACATTGCTATTTGTAAGAAGACACATCAAATAAGGTTATTTGAATGCTCTCCTGATTTTTATGCAAGAGGCGAGAATAAAGTTTCAGAAGCTAGTATCGCATACGATATGTTTGTTAGAGATACTGAATTTGATCCTAATCAATATTTTAAAACAGAAGTGTTATGAGCAAAGAAAAAGGAATTGGAACCTTTTTATTTTGGTGGTGCATATTAGCAATAGTTTCATTAACAATAGCATATTTCACAAAATAAATTAAATGCTTACAAAACGAACACGAACTATGATTGATAAAATAAAACGTATATTAATTAAATTAAATATTATAAAAATGAAAAACCAAGTAAAATTATGTAGCGTAACAAATCGTTTCTACTCAGTAGACAACTTTTATGGAAACCACACTCACTGCAAGCAAGTAGATAACTTTCGCAGAACAACAGGTGTACCTGTAAGAAAATTAAAACAATTGTTTAACCAAGTTCAAAACTCATAATTATGGCTAGTATTATTAAATTAAAAGTAGATGTATCAAAAATTCCAGCTGATAAAATCTACCACGGAAAAAAAGGTAAATATGTAACTCTTGTTGCTACAATTAACAATGAAGTTGATAATTACGGAAATCAAGGCCCTGTTACTGTTGATCAGTCTAAAGAAGAAAAAGACAGCGGAGCAGCTAAAGTATATCTTGGAAACAACACTGTTGTATGGACTGATGGTCAAAACGTAGATAAAACTCCTTATCAACAAAATGGAGGATCTGCACCTGCTCAAGTTCAAGCAGCACCTGTTGAGGACGACTTACCGTTCTAGTAAGAACAAAAATTACCTTATATATTAAGAGACTAATAAGCCTGAGATTATTGTCTTAGGCTTTTTTATTTTAAAATAAACTAAAATGCAACAAGAAATTAATGGATTCGAAATTGAGGATTTCAATGTTCATAAATTAGAAGTTGGTAGAAAGCAAGGTATTTGTCCTTTATGCTCTCATACTAGAAAGCCTAAAAATAAAAAACAAAAATGTGCTTCATATGACTGGGGTAGAGGATTAGGTACTTGCCATAACTGCAATTCAACATTTCAATTGCATACATTTAAAAGAAAAAAATCGAGTATGGATATTGTTTACGAAAAACCTACACACGAAGTTAAATCTGATCTATCAAGTAAAGTAGTAGATTGGTTTAAAGAAAGAGGTATTTCAGAAAAAACCCTAGTAGATATGAAAGTATCTGAAGGTAAAGAATGGATGCCTCAAACAAGGAAAGAAGAAAACACTATTCAATTCAATTACTTTGCTGGAGGAGAATTAACTAATGTTAAATACAGAGATGGCGCTAAAAACTTTAAGTTATACAAAGGCGCTGAAAAGATCTTTTACAACATAGACAATATAGTAGGATATGACTACTGTGTTATTGTAGAAGGTGAAATGGATGTTCTTGCTTTATACGAAGCTGGTATAACTAACGCTATCTCTGTTCCTAACGGTGCTACTTTAAATCACAACAACTTAGAATACCTTGATAATTGTATTGATTATTTCGAAGGTATGGAAAAGATAATTTTAGCTGTTGACAACGATGAACCAGGTCAAGCTCTACAAACGGAACTTATTAGAAGGTTAGGATCTGAGGTTTGTTATTTAGCTGATTTTGAAGATTGTAAGGATGCTAATCAATATCTTTTAGATCATGGTGCAGAAAAGTTAACTGAGCGTATTGTTTCAGCAAAACCTGTACCTTTAGAAAATGTTACTACATTTAGAGATATTGAGCAAGAAGTAATTGACTTTGTGCATAATGGGTTTAAACCTGGATTTCAAGTTGGTTTAGAAAACTTTGACAGTATATTTTCAACATATACAGGTCAATTTATTACTGTAACCGGTATTCCTTCTTCAGGTAAGTCTGATTTTGTGGATCAAATGATTGTAGGTTACAATAAAAATTATGGTTGGAAAACAGCTTATGCTTCACCTGAAAATGTACCTACTTATCTGCATGCTCACAAGTTACTAAGAAAAATGTGGCAAGGCTTACCATCTAAAGAAGATATTGGACAAGAGCGGTGGAAGCAATTAACTACTCATTACAATAAAAACTTCTTCCATATAGACATGGAGAGATTCACTTTAGAATCTGTTCTTAGAAAAGGAGCGGAGCTTGTGAAACGTAAAGGTATTAAATGCTTAGTACTAGACCCGTTCAACAAAGTTAGAGATGTAGATTCTAAAACTGAAGATGTTAATAGATATACTATGGATTATCTTCAGAAGATCGAAATGTTTGCCAAGAAGTATGATGTGTTAGTTATTATTGTAGCTCACCCTACTAAAATGTATAAAGATAAAAATGGTAAAATTGAGGAACCAACTATGTACAATATTAAAGGTGGAGGTGAATGGTACGATGCTTCATATCACGGTTTGTTAGTTCACAGAGATTATGAAAACAAAACCACTAAAGTAAAAGTGCTTAAGGTTAAGTTTCAAAATCTAGGTGAGAATGGTGCTGAAGCTCACTTTACCTGGGATCCTAGGTCTGGTTTATTTGTACCTACTACAGATCCAAACGAAATTGATAACGGTTTGCCTTGGTAGTATGGGAAGTGGAATGAGAAAAAAACAAAAGGGGATTTTTGATTACTACACTCCTTTAGATGAGGATGTTGAAGCTATGGAATATTGTATTAAAAACAATATTAGAATATTCCCGCTACCTCAAGAAAGAGGTATGAACCCAAGTGTGTTTAAAGTAGGAATAGCTTTTGGACAATACTCTAAAAACGAAAAAGTAAATGAGAGTCCTAAAGTATATCCTAAAGAAGAGATTGCAGAACAATTATATAAATTTATGAAATATTATTATGAGAAACATAGAGGATGAATACGTAAGTCTTTTAGCATCAACCTTATATTCTGGTGGAAAAAAAGACGACAGAACAGGGACTGGCACAATATCTGTGTTTGGTAAACAAATTAAACACAATATGCAAGCAGGTTTCCCTCTGCTAACTAGAAAAAAAGTAAGTTTTAATGCCGCTCGCACTGAATTACTTTGGATATTAAACGGTAGAACTGATTTAAAATATCTTGAAGACAATGGAGTTAAATATTGGAGACCTGACTATGAGCGCTCAGGTAGAACTGATGGAACATTAGGTCCTGTATATGGGAAACAATGGCGAGACTTTTTTGGTGTGGATCAACTTATGAAAGTGGTTAAGACATTGAGGGAAGATCCAAATTCAAGAAGAATGTTAACAATAGCTTGGAACCCAGTGCAACTAAAAGAAATGGCTTTACCTCCTTGTCATTATGGTTTTCAATTGTATGTACAAGATGGTAACTTAAGCTTACTTTGGATGCAAAGATCAGCTGACTTGTTCTTAGGGTTACCTTATGATATTGCAATGTATGGCTTATTATTAGAAATGTTAGCTAAAGGAGCAGGGTTGAAACCGTATATGCTAGTTGGTCAATTAGGGGATTGCCATTTATATAATAACCATATTGATCAAGCTAAAGAATATATTAAACGAGAGTCATACGAGCTTCCTAAGCTATCTTTAAAAGATTCTATATACATTACAAATGGAAAGGTTAATATTCCTTTAAAAGACGATATAAAGCTTTTAAATTACAAATCAGGAGAAGTTATAAAAGCACCTTTGAGTGTAGGTTTGTAAAAAAATAAGAAATCATTATGGAAGAAGAGCAAACTATTTATTATATATATCATATTCCAGGTAAAAAGATAGGTGTCACTCGTGATCTCAATAAACGTGTTACCTTTGTGCAAGGATACAAAGAGGGTGAATATGAAGTTTTAGATCAAAGTACAGATATAGATTATATATCTCGTCGCGAAGTGGAACTTCAAACTTTTCATGGGTACGATAGAGAAACAATTTTATATAAAAACCTTAAATTTAATAAAAATAAAATGAAGAAAACTAAAAATCAATTTAATGTAAACCCAACGGAAGCGACAAGCACATTTCCAGTTCCTATTAAAGGATTATCTGAATATTTAAATAAATTCAAAAATGAAGCTTGGGAAACTGCACAAGGGTATTTTTTCACCTTAAATGATACAACTATCAATTGGATATTGAGCAATGCTCAGGTGTCAAAATTTAATAGTAATAGAACTTATATCTACAATAAAGCATTGTATGAATACTTAAGATCTCTTTCGGGTGATAGTGATAGATACACTACATCTACAACAGATAATGATGATAATATCTACATGAGAAGAGGAATTATAACGACGGATAGCTATAATACAACATGTAGACCTATAAATGATAACGACTTCATAAGATTTGAAGCTATACGTGAATGGGCTAGAGAGCGTGGTATCTATAGCAAAGGTGATAGCAAAACTCAATATGTAAAATTAATAGAGGAAGCTGGTGAGCTTGCTAAAGCATTATTAAAAAATGATAAACCTGAGATAAAAGATGCTATTGGTGATATGATTGTTGTACTTACAAACTTAGCTCATCTTGAAGGATTCGAAGTTGAAGACTGTATTGATGCAGCTTACAACGTAATAGCTAAACGTAAAGGTAGTATGGTTAACGGAACTTTTGTAAAAGAAACATTATAATATGAGTAGTAAAGAAATTAAATTTAGAGATCCAGTTGTTGAAAGAGTAGTAGATAAATTTGTATCACGATCTGACGTTGGCTTTAAAAAATATGGTGTAACATTAGATGAGGATCCATCAAATCTATTTGAATGGCTAAATCACATTCAAGAAGAACTAATGGATGCTACATTGTATATTCAAAAGCTAAAAGAAAAAACTTCAGAAGAAATGCAAGAGCTATTGTATCGTGATGCAATGAAAATTGAAGTTGAAGATGCGAAAGAATTATAAGAGAGGATCAAAGAAAAGAGGACCTGTAACAGCAAAGAAGGTATCATACGATGGTATCAACTTTGCTTCGGGACTCGAGAGGTATATGTATATGGCTTTAAAAAACGCTAAAATTAAAGCTAAATACGAAGGCGAAACCTTTGTTCTTTTAAGTGGATTTCATTTTGATAATGAAGTATTTGAAAGACAAAGTAATGGAAAAGGAGAGTACAAAAATAGAGGGCAAAAAAGAATACTGCCTATCAAGTACACTCCTGATTTCATAGGAGATAATTTTATAATTGAATGTAAAGGTAGAGCTAATGAGTCGTTTCCTATGCGTTGGAAACTATTCAAGCGTTTAGTACAACAACAATTCCCTGGCTATACCTTATATAAACCACAATGCCAAAAAGAATGCGACGAAACAGTAAGACTGATACTAGAAAGAGCAAAGAAGTAGCTAAATTCAAGTATGCGGAAAGGCAAGTTGATAAATGGATTAAGTGGTCATTATCAATTAAAAGAAAAGTAAAGTATAAAGATTTAATAAAACAGCAAGAAAAATACGGAATTATATGTCACAACTGGAGGAAGGACCAAACTGGGAAATAACATTAGGATTTTATGAGGGTATATTATTAGGGATTAGAACTTATTCTATGCCTAATGTAACTATTCATTCTCTTTATATTCCTTTTGTAAATTTATGTTTAACTATTGATAAAACAGAAAAGTAATGGGGTTATTTGATAAGCGTATAGCATACAAACCATTTGAGTATCCAGACTATTACACGGAGGGTTGGTTGAAACAAGCTCAAGCTTTTTGGCTTCACACTGAGATACCAATGCAAGGAGATATTAAGGATTGGAATGAAAAATTAAATGAAAAAGAAAAACACTTAGTTGGTAACATCCTATTAGGATTTGCCCAAACCGAATGTGCTGTGTCAGATTACTGGACACAAAAAATAGTTAGTTGGTTTCCGAAACACGAAATCCAGCAAATGGCTATGATGTTTGGATCTCAAGAAACTATTCATGCTACAGCATATTCTTATTTAAATGAAACATTAGGATTAGATGATTTTGAAGCTTTTTTGCATGAGCCCGCTACGGCTGCTCGCTTTGATAATCTTGTTGCGTATGACGGCAATTCTCAAATTGGGATCGGAAAATCCCTCGCGATATTCTCAGCATTTGCTGAAGGTGTATCTTTATATAGTGCTTTTGCTGTTCTATATAGTTTTCAGCTGCGTAACATGCTAAAAGGAATAGGTCAACAAATGGCTTGGAGTGTTAGAGATGAATCTTTACATTCTAAAATGGGTTGCAAGTTATTCCGTGATATGTGCGCTGAAAATGATCAATTACTGCACTTATGCAGAGAAGATATAATTAAGGCTGCTGAAACAATGGTAAGCCTGGAAGTAAAATACATCAATAAGATGTTTGAAAAAGGAGATGTTGAAGGTATATCCTCATATGATTTGATACAATTTATAAAAAGAAGAACAAATGAAAAACTTGTTGAACTCGGGTACGTTGATCTTGGATCGTATTTCCCGTTTAACGCTAAAGCAGCAGATAACCTTAATTGGTTCTATAATCTTACCGGGGGGCTCACTCATTCTGATTTTTTCGCCATTAGGCCAACAGATTACTCGAAAGCTAACGAAGGCGAAGACTGGAACGAGGGCCTTTGGTAGGTTAATGTCAACCCAAGAAGTATTAGAAAATTTATATAATCAAAACAGAAACGATGAAGAATAATAAAAAACAAAGTAAAGTAGATGCGTGTTATAATTACTCGCAAAAAAACAGAGCCGCTATTAACATGTTAGCTGAAGAAATTGCCACTAAATTAGCTAAATTAGAAAGAACAGTTACCTTAATGGATTTAGCTCTATCTAAAATGGACACATTTAAAGTAGCTGCTGAGGAGGTGTTGTCAGAATTAACAACGAACAATGAGCAAGAAAATGAACCTAAAAAAGAAGCTGCAATAAATGACTTGGAATAATGAATGGATCAAAGGAGTTGATTACCCTGAATGGGGAGACAACGAAATATACAAAAGAACAATTACCGACGGTTATCTTCTTGAAGGCGAGACGCCCAGGGAGGCTTACTATAGGGTGGCATCCACAGTTGCTAAAAGACTTTATCGTCCAGAACTATCTGAAAGATTCTTTGAATACATTTGGAATGGTTGGTTATGTCTCGCTTCCCCAGTATTATCTAACACCGGAACTGAAAGAGGTTTACCAATAAGCTGCTTCGGTATTGATGTAGCGGATTCAATCTACGACATTGGTAAGAAGAATTTAGAGTTAATGCTGTTAGCAAAACACGGAGGTGGTGTAGGTATTGGCACAAATATGATTAGACCAGCGGGTTCTTCTATAACAGGTAATGGTACTTCAGATGGTGTTGTACCTTTTACTAAAATCTATGACTCAACAATTTTAGCAACAAATCAAGGAGCTGTTAGAAGAGGTGCTGCTTCTACAAATATTAAAGTTAATCATGGTGATTTTGATCAATGGTTAGAAATCAGAGAGCCTAAAGGAGATATAAATAGACAATGCTTAAACCTGCATCATTGTGTAGTTATTGATGATGGTTTTATGAATTCTCTTGAAAAAGGAGATCAAGAAGCTAGAAGACGTTGGGGTAAGATCTTACAGAAGCGTAAACAAACAGGTGAACCTTATATTATGTTTAAAGGAAATGTTAATAAAGCAAATCCTGAAGCATACAAAAAGAATAGCCTTAAAGTGCATATGACAAACATTTGTTCAGAGATTGTACTACACACAGACGAGTCTCATAGCTTTGTTTGTTGTTTATCGTCTTTAAACTTAGCTAAGTATGATGAATGGAAAGACACAAACTTAATTTATGATGCTACATGGTTTTTAGATGGTGTACTGGAAGAGTTTATTCAGAAAGCTAAATATCGTCAAGGTTTCGAAAATGCTATACGTTCTGCGGAAAAAGGTAGAGCTTTAGGATTAGGTGTACTTGGATGGCATACGTATCTCCAGGAAAGAGGTATTCCATTTGAAGGTTTACCAGCTCAGTTTGCTACAAGAGAGATATTTTCAAGAATGAAGATTGAATCCGAAAGAGCAAGTAGAGATCTAGCTGACGTATATGGTGAGCCATTATGGTGTAAAGGTACAGGCATGAGGAACACTCACCTTAGAGCTGTAGCTCCCACTGTATCTAATAGCAAGTTAGCTGGAAATGTTTCACCAGGTATCGAACCTTGGGCTGCGAACCTATTTACTGAAAAAGGATCTGCGGGTACATTTATTAGAAGGAATAAAGTGCTTGAAGAAGTTTTAGAAGCTATGGGTATTAATAATACTGAAATCTGGAATAGAATTTTAGCTGACGAAGGATCAGTACAAGGTATTGATGAATTAGACTCTTGGTGTTATTTTGATGGAAGACTGAGCTCTAAAGAACATTTATCTGAAGATGATGTAAGACTTGGCAATATTATTGAGATTAAAGACGTTTTTAAGACGTTTAGAGAGCTTAATCAGTTAGAGCTAGTGAAACAGGCTGGAATCAGACAAACGTACATAGATCAGTCCGTATCGCTTAATTTAGCATTTCCAGTTGATGTACCTCCAAAGTGGTTTAACCAAGTACATTTAGAAGCATGGAAACATGGAATTAAAACGTTATATTATGTTAGACCTGAAAGTACGCTTAGAGGTGATATAGCAGCAACAGCGTTTAGTGACTGCTTGTCTTGCGACGGATAATTAATAAAAAAGGGTGGATTTATTTCCGCCCTTTTAATTTTATTTTTTTACCCATTTTTTTAGCATATGCTTTCGCTGCTTTTTTACCTTTTGCTGTATAAGCAAATTTCTTTCCGTTTACTTTTGGCATAATATTACTTTTTACGTTTTAATGATGATGTTCTTCTTCCCATGCCTACTCTTTTCTTTTCAGCAATTGCTTTTCTTCTTTCAGATGAAGACATTTCTCCCCACGTCTTAGGCGTTTTAGAGCTTATTCTTTTACTAGGTCTACACTTTTTTGTTTTTTTATTTTTAGTAGATCCGCAAGCATTACCTTTTTCGTCTGTCCACTTTTCTTTAAACCATCTTTTAAGCGCAGCACCTTTTTTTGTTTTTCTAACAGCCATTACTTTCTTTTTCTAGCTTTAGCTTTTCTACATTTAGCTATAGCTCCACTCGCGTACGCTGAAGGAAACACCTTATAGGATCTTTTTACCTTTGTATAACAAGAATCTTTTTTGCTTTTAGTGTTTTTTTTCGCTTTTTTTCTCACACTATTTTCTAGTTTTACGGTTTAGGATTTCTTTTACAGTATAGGTTTTTGCTGTTTTAGCAGGTGTTCTAGTAATAGTAAATGATCTACCTGATTTCTTACTCATTACGTTGTAGGTGTTTTTTCTACCTTTTACTTTAGCTACAATGCTATTTGGAAATTGTTTCTTAATGCTTGAGCTTACTGTTGTTTTTTTCTTTGGTTTCTTTTTATCCATTTTAATTTAATCTTAAGAGAGCTATGTTAAGTAATACAGATAAAACTATTATTACAAACATATACCTCGGAGTTCTAAACTTTATTATTTCTACTTTTTTAATTTCTATTTCTTTTTTATAGCTTTTCTTAAACTGTTCTACCCTGTAGTTAACTAAGCTATCTATATCTACCTTGACTTCTATATTACCTTTTTTGTTAGATACTTCTACTTTAGCTTTTTCATTTTTTATTATTTTAGAAAAGTTTTTTAAGTTACCTAAAGAATCGCAAGGCTCTTCAATTAATATAGTATCTTTTACTTCTTTCGTAACTGTCTTCACCACGTTCTTTATTATAGTATCACGTACTATTTTATTTTTATATTCCGTAACGGTTTTTTTAGTGCGACAATTATTAAAAAAAAATAAAACTAAAAGTAAGTATAAAGGTATTTTAAGTATTTTTTTCATTTAAATATTTTTTGTATCTACCGTTTATTTCGTTAAACACACCTACCACATCTCTTGGTATAATGCTTAAACTAATTGAAACGGCGTAAAATATAGTATTTAATCTTTCGAAATTATCAGAATAATTTGTATCCATAACTATAACTTCTAATTCATCAGTGAACGCATCAACAATATATTGCCTAAACTCCTCATATTTATCTACCAGAAACTTTGCGTCTTTTACATCAATTTCTAGGTTATCACTCATGTACTTTATAGCCATATCGTTATATTCATTAACTAAAGATGACAAAGACGTTGCTATTATGAATTTTAACTTAAAAGGTTCTTCATCTTTCAAACCTGGTATATCAATTAATTCTAAAAATCTTTTTTTAACCACGCCCACCTTCATTTCTATTAATGTTTTTAATAGTTTGGTTTTTATTTCATCGTAAGAATCAAACGTAGTAAAATCGGTAGCGTTTATTCTACTAATAACCCTATCAGCAGTTAAAAACATACTATGATGCTTCAATGGTTCTAAGCTTTTAGCTTCAGGTTTTTTAGATTTCAAAAAGAACTCTTTTAAAGTATCTTTTGATTTTATAATTACAAATGCTATTATTACTAGCACCACAGTTATAAAGGTCAATGTCCCATTCATTTGACCAAAACTCTCTTTTAAAAAACTCAGATCTTGCATTATTTCATTTTTAGTGGTTTCATTTTTAGTGGTTTCATTTTTAGTGGTTTCATTTTTAAAGTTTTTATAGCGTTGTTTGTCTTTTTAGCTTTCTTTTTCTTTTTATCGTACAAATCTAGACTCCATTTATCCCATCCTAACGTTAAAGCAACTCTTTGCCAATTTTCTATATCACCACTCATTGCTGTGGTTAGATTATCGTATTTGGTTAAGATCCTATCAACCGGTACATTTGCTACTGAAACCAGCTTACCATACCTTCTAACTTCATCATATGTACTTTCTGAGTATTTAGCGCTATTGATAAAGTTCACTATCTTTTTAGCTTTATAATTGATAGGCGGTGATAAAGAACTTAGCTCTAATACAACTTTTTCAGGACTGCCTCTCCACCCTTTCTTTTCTTCTTCCGTATATTTAATTAAAGTATTCTTAAGTGTACTAACTACTGCTCCTGGTAAACCAGAACCTCTTAATATAGAATCAACCATACTGTTAGCCAAACGAAGTTGCTTAGCTGTAGTTTTTTCTTCTTCTTCATCATCAAACATTACTGAAAAAAGAGCCTGTTGCAATGTGAAGAATATTGCATTCTGTGCTGCGCCGTAGTAAATTATTTTACTTACATTTGTTCTCCAATCACCTCTATTGTTTATTAGATCTAAAGTAGCTTTCTTTATAATACGGGTGTACTGGAACGGTGTATTGTTAAATGCAAATACTAATCTACCTAAAGCAGAAGATTGAATATTAGATACTTTATCTGTTCTCGATGATTGCTGGTTTTCTTCAGCTATCTCTCTAAAGTCTACAAACGCTTTTTCATACGCTTCTTCTGCTGTCATACCTTCAGCTTCATAAGTAGCTTGTCTATTAATAATAAAAGTAGTACCACCTAAAGCAATAGCAAAACTATCCGCAAACTGAGTTGGCTTATACCCTAATCTTATTAATTTATGAAATACACTTTTCGCAAAGTTTCTTGCTTCTGTGGCCGCGTCTGCAATTTCCGATTCAGCTACATCTATCTCTAACCCAGCTCTTCGTTGTTTTAAGAAATCTGAATTCAATAGTCTCATAAAGTGATTAGCTACGTTCTTAGGGTCTTTTAAAGTTTTTGCGGCTTTTATAGGATTATTATCTGTCCAGTTCATAAAGTTAACAGCGGATATAGTTTGTAACACGGCGGAACGAATATTCATAAACATGATAACCCCGATAGAACCATTGATAAAATTTAAAAACCCACTACCTAAATCGTCTTGAGTATGTAGGCGATTCTTACCAGATTTCATGCGTTGTAAACTTCTCTCTAGGTTCTTTACATAATCCTTACCGAAAATAGCTAACATCTTGTTTAAATTTTCCTTATTAAACATAACATCAACAGTAGCTTGCCAATCAGCTAATATATCAGCTCTAACGTTTTCATTAGCGTATTCATAGAAATCGGCTGTTACATTACCAGCGGCCCACGTTTTGCTTGGAGGTGGGTAACCACCAAACTTAGATGTAATCTCCATTAGATCTTTAGCGTACTTAAGCAGCTTTTTATCTTTCATAACCTTTAATCTTAACTTAAGAGCTTCGCTTTTAGTTAAATCAGGAATGTCTTCTCCACGCGCTGTCCATATAAAGACCCTAACAGCTTGAGTAGGTGTAAAGTTTTGCTCAGCTAATTCCTTTATAATTTCCTTGTCTACATTTGTATCTAAGTCACCCATTTCTTTGTTTAGCACCTTTAGATCTTCAGATAACCTTTGTCTAAATTCACTAATCTCATTTTCAGCTCTATTAAAAGGATCAATCAAAGTTTCTTTTATGAACTCGAGGTCTTTATCACCTTGCTTACCTTTACCTATTAAAGGATATATTAAACCCATAAAGTCCTCAGCATTCGGAGGTAAAAAGAATTTAAACTTACCTTTATTTTTTCCAATATTAGCAGCTCTAGTTTTAGAAATTTTAGTACCTGCTTTTATACCGGATTTACGCTCCAGCATTTTATTGATCTTTTTATTTAAGTCCGCTTCGCTATAAGCTGAGAATTTTAAAATACCCTCATTTAATCCATCTGCTTCAGATCTAGTAACATCTTGAGCAACAGCTTCTGTTTGATTAAAGAATTTAAGTGTAGCTTTTGGTCCATCATTAAAAGCCATAAAGCCATCAATATAGAACTTAAGTTTGTCTGAAACTGTCATATTATCCAACAAGCCCTCATTCTTTATATACCTTAACAGACCACTCATTGTGAGGTCTTCTTTATCTTCGCTTTGAATATATGCTTTTATAGTTTTACTTAATGCTTTATTTTTTATGCGATCAGCAATTCCATCCATTATTGTACCGTCACGCATAGAGTTTTTAAGTAAACCTCTTTCCGCTTGCTTAGATAATTCCGAAATAACATTGTCAACCAGTATTTCGTCTCTTAGCTCCCTGTTAGTTTCAAAAGCTTTAGATATGTCGCTATTCTCGTCTTTTAGCTCTTTTATAAACAGTTCAACACTTAATTCAGAAGATAAGTGCATTGCTATTGCTTCTTTTCTACCTCTAATAGGATTACCAGTAGGTGCTAATACGTGACTTAAGAAATCTGCATCTGAAACTCTTGAAGCGGGTACTCTTCTAGCCAGCTCATTACCAGACGTATTACCTCTAGCCCAAGTAGTCTCTCTGTCAATTTTCTTATCGATCCACTCAGGATATGGTAACCATCTTCCGTTAACTTTCTTTTCAATAGCAGAAGGTATACCTCCTTTAACAACTTTACCGTTATTTTTACCCATTAAGAAAGTAGTGGTTGAATTTTCAATTACCATTTTCTTATTAGCTTGTAACCATTTACGCAATTTACCATCTTTCTTACCTCCCATTTCAACTTTAATATCGGCATCCATCATATTTTTAGTATTTTGGATAATTTCACGCATTAATGGTGATATAGATTGGTTGATAGTCATAGGGGAATCGATCTTTGATTTTAACACCCTTATAACTCGTAATAAATCGGCTTTAGCTTTTTCTATAAGTTCATCTGAAAATGCTTTGGAATCAGATATTCTAGTATACTCTTTACCTTTTACTTCTACATAACCTTCGTCAGTGTATGCTATACCTTTAGCTTCTGTGACATCCGTCATAAACTCGGTACCAGCTACTTTGCCTGTTTTCAACGCTGCTCTCATCCTGTTTAGGAGCTGCGCGTTTACATAACCATAAAGAGAATTATTTAAAGAAGGATCGAATTTTTTGATATAGTTAACTAAACTAGCTTGAGTTTCAGCGACCATACTTTCCATATCAAATTTAGGTAAATTAGTTAATGGAGCATAGTCACCTTTAGCTGTGGTATAATTCCTAGACTTAGATTCAACCATGCTAGCTATCGTATCCCAAATTCTAGCATCATCTGGATTATAACCGTTTGGATCATTACCAATACGATCTAGTAATTCTTTATGTATTTTAGCTTTACCTGCTAACTCAATTTGTAATTCCGACTTTTGTTTTTTAGCTTTTTTAGGTTGCTTTTTTACAACTGAAAAATCCTCTGCTTCTTCATTAGCTGCCTCAGCTTTTTCAATTTCATCCATCAGATCATCAATACGCTGTAGATATTCATCCTCTGGTATTACACCATCTTCAAAGTCTTTAGCTAACTGTGTTAACTCATCATCAAAATATTTAGATGCTTTAGAATCTATATTCTTAATTTGAGGTCTTCGCGTTATACCTCTTTCTTTTCTAATTTCGTCTATTCTTTTCTGTATTTGAGCTCTATCTACATTCAAATCAATCTTCACTCTAGCTTCTTTTACGGCTCCAGATATGTCAGTGTCAATTTTACCGGCATCAAACATTTTAGTGTATGAATTCACAAATCCTAATAAATCATCTGTGGTTTCAAGTTGTAATTGCTGACCTGTGAATCTTGCATATAAATCTTTAAAAAACTCAACTATTGCACTAAACGTTCCTTTTTTAGCTTTTGTTTCTGAAATATGTTCTGAAAGTACTGTTATTAATTCTTCAAGAGCAAAGTTACTGTTTTCTAAATAATAATCAAATCTTTTAGCTAAGGTTGTATCGTTAAAACCTTCTACTTTAGATAGTTTTTCATACAACTTAAGACCCATACCATCTATAACAGCCTGAGTGTTTGAAGCATCTTTACCAGCTATTTTTAATTGATCTTTAACCACCTTATTTAAAACAACATGTAACACCTCATGCTGAACTGTAGTGGCTGCCCCATAAGCAGCGTCTAAATCTTTGTTAATAAAAATAATATCTTTATTAATATTAGAATTCGTACTTGAATCTAAAAACGTACCATTATTTTCAAGTATACTTTTCTTTTGATTTTGAGTTAAATTTAAGTCCTTTATCTTTGATTCAAAGTTAGTTGAATTAATCTCAATATAATCTATATTTAAGTCTGCATCATTAGCGAACTCTTGCATAACTTTTTGAGACCTCTCCCACGCTTCTTGTAGTGACTTAGCATCTTTTCCTTGATTAACTCTAACAGCCGCTACTTTACTTAAGAATGATCTTCTTTTAGTTACTTCTTTATATTGATTATTTAATTCGTCTAATTGCTGTTTTTTAATATCAGGATCAAGATCCTTGTTGTTAAAAATAGTTTTAGCTTTACTTTCTATATCTGCTTTCTTTTCATTTAAAGATTCAATTTCAGCTTTTTCGTCTTTAGTCATAAAGTTAACTAACTGAACATCTTCTGTCATAGCATTAAGACTGTTCTTAGCTATTTTATCCATGCTTTCAATTAACCCTTTTTTTACCTCTTCGTTCTCAGGAGTGCTTTCTTTCTTTTCTAAATCAGTTAAAGCTTTATCTAATTTTGTTATTTGAATCGCGTTTTTACGTAATTTTTCTGCTATTTCAGTGCCTCTTACTTTATGATAAACATTAGCTAGAACTGCAGGAGATTTAAACATAACCCCACTCATAAAAGCACCTCCGGCTAAAGAGTCTAAAAGTCCATCTGTGATATTAACATCTTTCTTTTCTAAAATATTAATATCTACCATATTGTTAGCTAATTGTGCTGCAACTTCCGACAATGCTTCTTGCCCAGTTGTTTTAAGGTAAGCTCCTTTAGCTATATTGTTTTGTATGTATTCTTGTGCTGCTTTTAAAGATTTTGGGTTTCTTTTAAGTATTTGTTTTATACCTTTGAATTGTCCAAAAGTTATTTTTTCTGAAAGTGTTTCTGCTGCTCCGGATATTAAAGCCGATGATAAGACTTGAGCTGTAGTATATTCAGCTCCTTCTTCCATTTCCTTAAGTAAGTCTGAATATTTACCAGCTGCTGATGATACTCCCATAGCGGTACTAGCAGCCCAGCCGCCTCCTCCGGTAGCAATACCTAAAGCTATTTGTGGAGCCATATTACCTATTAATGAGCCAGCCCATTCTCCAAAATCTGACATATTTTCAACATCAGAAATACTGATAGGCTTTGCTATTCCTTCTCTAAGTTCAGTTGAGCCTTTTCTTAAATTATCAGCAAACTGAAATGGAGCAAAAGCAGCAACCACTGCTCTGTCAACATCATCTAAATCTTGATCTAAGATACCAGATAAAGTAGAAGCAACAAACATTTTAGGTAAATCAATTGCTCCAGCAATCATTTCACCTGTAGACGCTAATGCTGAATACCCTAAAATATCTACAAAATCATAACTACGTTTAGCTGCGTCAATAAACTTTTCTTCATCTTTAAGTAAATAAGCTAATTTTGTATTAGTGTTTACTAAATCTTGTGATTTCTTTATAGCTTGTTTAGCTACGGTTAAGTAATTTTCCCTGTAATCAATCAGTTCTTTAATCCTATCTCGGCTCAGTAAATCAGCTCTTTCAAAAGCTTTATCTATTTTTTGAATTGCATTGACAGCATTGACAGTCTCATCTTTAAGATACTTTAAAGAGGTAGAGTTAATATCTACAACATCACTTAGCTTTTCAGTTTGTTCAATTTTTAAATCTTTGTATTCATCGAAATATTCTTCTAAGTCATCTGAATTTTTATCACTTATATATTTACTAAGTTCCTCACCTACTATTTCGCTTTTTTTATCTTTTAAGTACATTTTTTTAGCTAAATCTAAATTTCCTTCAGCTTTTTTCATGTACTCCTCATATCCCTTTGGATATATAGGAACTTCAATTTTTTTAGTTACCCCATCCTCACGCTTATAGCCTGTTTTTTTAGGTAATAAAGATTCTTCTACCCATTCGTTTTCAATCTCAACTTCTTTTTGTTTTCCTAAAGTATCCACTAATTGATACATTGGATTAGCTGGTTCTTCTAATGTTCCTTTAAATGTTTTATCTAATTCTAAAAAATCCAAAGAACCATCCGAAGAAGTAGAATCCAAATCCGCTGCGTTTAATGGACCTACAGCCGCAGCGTCCTTTGCAGGTCCTTGTGTCTTTCCCGGCGAAAAATACTTTTGCTTAAACTCCTCTAGGTCAGAAGCATAATCTTCTCCTATAGCGTTAAATAATATATCTTCTTTACCAGTAAATTGTTGTTCAAAATCTTGTAAAGACTTAGTGTATAAGCCTTTACCATACAAATCATTATATAATTCTTCCATTATTTATTTGTAAATTATTATTTTCCTAAATTGTCTAAGCTTCCTGCTTTAGGGTTTAATAAATTTTTCTTATCCCTTAAGTATAATCTTTTAGCTTCCTCAACATCTCCATCAGCCTTCTTTATATATTTTTCATAAGCTTCACTCGGGTATTCATATTCATTAACATAAGAATTAGTACCCGTTTTTTTGTTCATTTTATATACCTTTTTTGTATATTTATCAAGAGGCTTCCAATTAGAAACTTCTTCTTCTAATTCCGCTACAGCCTCGTTGTAAGCTTTAGAAGTGGCTTTTGTAACAACGTCTTTAGGAGGAGCGCTAATGTTTGGATCTAAGCTAGCTTGATAATTTTTTAATTCTTCTCTAGTTACTTTTTTCCACTCACCATTATCTTTAATTTCAAATCTAATAGTATTTACAATCATTTCTTCTGTACCCGGTTTAAGTTCCGCTGTTTTTCTAACTAAAATTTCACTGGTATTTCCTGTCCACCTGCCGTTTTGCATTACTGGTACAAATAAAGAAGTACCGCTAGGATCTTGAGTTATATCTAAATCATCTATTTTTTCTGCTAAATTTTGTTTTAAAGTGTTGTACTCTTTTCTTCTAGCTTCTGTTTGTTTGAATAAATCTTTTTGGCTTAAATCTCCTGATCCACCTCTACGATTAGCTCTATTAGCAGCTTCTCTTTGCTTAGCTCTATATACATCCTTACCCATACCTAGAGCTTGTCCGGTGTTAGTATCTATGATATCTTCGATCAATTTAGCTTTAAAAGCTTTTTTCTGGTCTCCAGTAGCTTTTTTGTAAGCTTCTATTGTAGCTTTAGTATCTTCACTGTCATAAAGTCCAGGCATTAATTTATCAAATATAATAGAGTCCACAATATTACCTTTATCTAAATAACTTCTCATTTTATCCTTAGCGGCGTCTAATGCGTTTTTTGTAGGTGCTCCTGTGCTTGCAAATTTAAACAACTGGTTAGACATTGCTCTAAAGGTATCTAAACCTTCTTTGTTTATTAACTCAGGAAATTGCGTATCACTTAACCTTTTATCTCCGTCTTTAGAGTTATAGATTATCATACCATCATCTCCGATTTTAGCAAATTCCTTATTATATGGATTAAAAAATCTATTTGCAGCTGAAATATTATCTTGCTGCTCAATAAACTCTTTTTTACCGTTAGCTAATAAATCTCTATTTTTACGTAGGTTTTCAAATGATTGTTTTATACCATCTAACTTTGCTTTAATATTAGAATAGTTTGGATCAGAATAATCCATTTTAGAAAGTTGCTTAGCTAAGTCTGCGTATTCATTGCGTTTAGACATAGCCCAATTTCTCGCTACAGTCTGTTCAGCTGCAGTAAAGCCATTACCATCAACATTAGAATTCAATGTATTTAACATTCTACCTAACTGCTCTTCTGATAATTTAGCGTTCTTCTCGTCTTCTTCTATTTTATCAATGTAAGGTTGAATGCTTTGTTCAAAACCTTTTTGTAAGCCCTCGCTAGATGCACCTACCATTTGATTTTGGTACATCATAGCTGCTCCTTTAATTAAATTTGCGTCTGCTGCCATATTGTTATCCTATATTAAATTGGTCAGTGCCCCATTCTATATTAGACTTGTTTTTACTTTGATTGTAGTAAGCATCGAGACCCTCTTTTAAATTAAATTGTCCTTTAGGGAGCCCTGTGGGATTACCAACGTCAAAAAACATATTTTGATCAGGAATTGGAGGTAAACCTTTATCAAACCAACCTTGAGTAGCGCCGAAACTAGCAACACCACCTAACATCTGCCCTACTCCTCCAGTTAATGCTTTCGTTGCTTGAGCTCTTGCTTGATTTGCCGCAGCTAATCTTTGTTGAGACATTCCTAATAAAGTAGACCTTCTATCTAACTCTCTTTGTTGTGCTAATGCTTCTCCTTGTCTTTCTAACTGTTGATTTCTCGCTGCTTCCTGTTTCTGCATCATTTCGTTCTGGCGTTCTTGAGCATCAATATTAGCCGCAATTCCCTGCATTGACTTACCTTGTTGTTGAGCTAAAGACTGAGCTAAAGCCGCAATACC